>Ga0256829_1002785_pt1 | contig 12677 bp, 7 predicted proteins | sample 131447metaG_FD_185979 | JGI IMG/M metagenome (GOLD analysis project Ga0256829, IMG submission 185979) | Hydrothermal vent microbial communities from Lau Basin, Pacific Ocean - 131-447 | ecosystem: Environmental > Aquatic > Marine > Hydrothermal vents | place: Pacific Ocean: Lau Basin | collected... | reverse complement strand
TCGGCAGGGTGCGATATTCCGGATGGAGCGGAAAGGCCACTTTCCAGTCCATGGCCATTTTATAGACCGGTGAATTCTTTGCCGCCTCCAGCCAGCTGTGCGGCACCCCGTCTTTTTTCGCCTGGGCAATAACCTCCGGATCTTCGGGATCAAGGAAGATATCACACTGGGCCTGATAGAGATCCTCGACATCTTCCGCGCTGGCCGCCGCCTCAATCCGGTCGGCATCATAAAGCAGAACGCCGAGATAGCGAATACGGCCAACACAGGTTTCCGAACATACGGTCGGGTCCCCGGCCTCAAGTCGCGGATAGCAGAAGATACATTTTTCCGATTTTCCGCTTTCCCAGTTGAAATAGATTTTCTTGTAGGGACAGCCCGAGACACACATGCGCCAGCCCCGGCATTTATCCTGATCAATCAGCACAATACCGTCTTCCTCGCGCTTGTAGATCGCCCCGGACGGGCAGGCCGCGACACAGGCCGGATTCAGGCAATGCTCGCACAGGCGCGGCAGATACATCATAAAGGTATTTTCGAACTGGCCGTAGATTTCCTTTTCCATCTCGCCAAAGTTATAATCCTGCGAGCGTTTGGAAAATTCGCCGCCAAGAATCTCTTCCCAGTTCGGTCCCCATTCAGCCTTTTCCATCTTTTCCCCGGTGATCGCCGAATGCATCCGGGCGGTCGGCGGGGTTTTGACCTCGGGCGCCTTCTGCAGCCGCTCATATTCAAAGGTGAACGGCTCGTAATAATCATCAATTTCCGGCAGGTCGGGATTGGCGAATAATTTTGCCAATACCCGGAATTTGCCGCCAATCCTCGGGCGGAGCTTGCCATTGCCAAGCCGGGTCCAGCCGCCATTCCATTTATTCTGGTTTTCCCAGTCGCGGGGATAGCCGATCCCGGGCTTGCTTTCAACATTATTGAACCAGGCATATTCAACCCCGGCCCGTGATGTCCAGACATTTTTGCAGGTCACCGAACAGGTGTGACAGCCAATACATTTGTCCAGATTCAGGACCATGCCAATCTGTGCACGAATCTTCATTATGCCAACTCCTCATGGTCGTGATTGCCGGAAACACCATCCGCCGGTTCGTCCATCCATTCCGCCTTGTCCATCTTGCGACAAATAACGAATTCATCGCGGTTCGAACCGACGGTGCCGTAATAGTTAAAGCCGTAGGACAGCTGGGCATAGCCGCCAATCATATGGGTCGGCTTGACCACGGTGCGGGTCACCGAATTATGAATGCCGCCGCGCTTGCCGGTGACCGTCGAGCAGGGCGTATTGACGATTTTTTCCTGGGCGTGATACATCATGCACATGCCCTCATTGACCCGCTGGGACACCACGGCCCGACAGGCGATGGCGCCGTTGACATTGTAAAACTCGACCCAGTCATTATCCTCGACCCCGATTTTGGCCGCATCAATTTCACTCATCCAGACAATCGCCCCGCCGCGTGAGAGGGTCTGCAGCAGCAGATTTTCCGAATAGGTGCTGTGAATGCCCCATTTCTGATGCGGGGTGATCCAGTTGAGGGCGATCTGCGGGTTGCCATTATCCTTCTCGTCAATAATCGGCGCTATGGTTCTGGTATCTATCGGCGGCTTGTAAACGCAGAATCCCTCGCCAAAGTCGCGCATCCAGCTGTGATCCTGATAGAATTGCTGGCGCCCGGTCAGGGTGCGCCACGGGATCAGCTCATGCACATTGGTATAGCCCGCTGTATAGCTGACATGTTCATCCTCAAGGCCGGACCATGTGGGGGATGAGATGATCTTGCGCGGCTGGGCCTGAATATCACGAAAGCGGATTTTTTCATCCGCCTTGGGCAGGGCGAGATGTTTATGATGACGGCCAGTGAATTTCTCCAGCGCCCCCCATGCCTTGACCGCGACCTCGCCATTGGTTTCAGGGGCCAGCGACAGGATGACCTCGGTGGCGTCAATATCGCTGACGATCCGTGGCATGCCCTTGGAGACACCCTCATCCGTCACCACCCGGTTCAGGTCGCCAAGGAATTTATATTCGGTTTCGGTGTTCCAGCTGATGCCCTTGCCGCCATTGCCGACCTTGGTCATCAACGGCCCGAGCGCGGTAAATTTGCGGAAAGTATCGGGGTAATTACGCACCACATCGATATAGGCCGGCATGGTTTTGCCGGGAATCGGGTCGATCTCGCCCTTGCGCCATTCTTTGACCTCCAGCCCCTGGGCCAGTTCCGCCGGGGTGTCATGGAGGATCGGCAGCGCCACAACATCGGTTTCTTCCCCGAGATGGCCCGGACAGAGTTCAGAGAATTTCTCGGCAAGGCCCTTATATATGTCCCAGTCACTGCGGGATTCCCAGGCCGGATCAACCGCGCGGCTCAGGGGATGAATGAAGGGGTGCATATCGGATGTATTCAAATCATTCTTCTCATACCATGTCGCCGATGGCAGGACGATGTCAGAATACAGACAGGTGGTTGACATGCGGAAATCGAGGGTCACCACAAGGTCAAGCTTGCCTTCCGGTGCCTTGTCATGCCAGACAACCTCGCCGGGCCTTTGTTCGCCCAGCTCGCCAATATCCTGCCCCAGTACGCCGTTCTGGGTGCCGAGCAGATGCTTGAGCATATATTCATGGCCCTTGCCGCTGGAGCCGAGGATATTGGAGCGCCAGATAAACATGTTGCGCGGAAAGTTGCGCGGATCATCCGGGTCTTCGCAGGACATGTGCAGCGAGCCATCCTTCAGCCGCCCGGCAATATAGTCGGCGGTCGGAAGCCCGGCCTCCTTCGCCTTTCTGGTAATTTGCAGCGGATTTTCCTCTAATTGCGGCGCCGAGGGCAGCCAGCCCATTCTTTCGGAACGGACATTGCAGTCAATCAGCGAATAATCCTGCCATTTCTTCTTGTCGGCCAGCGGCGAGAGAATTTCATCCACCCCGAGCTTTTCATAGCGCCACTGGTTGGAGTGGGTATAGAAAAAGCTCGTACCAGCCATATGGCGCGGCGGACGGTGCCAGTCAAGGGCGAAGGCCAGCGGTTGCCAGCCGGTCTGGGGCCGGAGCTTTTCCTGGCCGACATAATGGGCCCAGCCACCACCGGACTTGCCGATACAGCCGCACATCACCAGCATATTGATCACGCCGCGATAATTCATATCCATATGATACCAGTGATTGACCGCCGCGCCGATAATGACCATCGACCGTCCCCGGGTCTTGTCGGCATTTTCGGCAAATTCACGGGCGACCCGGATGACTTTCTCGCGCGGCACCCCGGTAATCTTCTCCTGCCATGCCGGGGTATAGGGTTTGTCTTCGTCATAACTGCCCGCGACATTATCCCCGCCGAGACCGGTATCCACCCCGTAATTGGCCGCCATCAGGTCAAAGACCGTGGCGACATATTTATCGCCGTCACGGGTGTGGATTTTGCGGACCGGAACATTGTGAAACAGAATACTGTCATGGTCAGTCTCTTTGAAAATCGGCTGCCCATGCGCCTTGTTGCCAAAATAGGGGAAGCCGACCGAGAGGACTTTATCATGCTGCTTGACCAGAGACTTGACCGGCCAGATTTCATGACCGCTTTCGAGATTCTTGGCCTCCAGATTCCAGTGACCGTCTTCACCCCAGCGCGACCCTATGGTGCCATTGGGGATCACCACCTTGCCGCTGTTGGCATCAATAACAACAGGCTTCCAGTCCGGGTTGTTTTTCTGGCCCATGTCATCCTCGAAGTCAGATGCCCGCAGGGTACGGCCCGCCACATTGACCCCGTCCTGACTGTCAATCATGACCAGAAAGGGCATATCGGAATAAAGCCGGGTATAGTCATCAAAATAGTCGCTCTGGCCTTTGGTATGATATTCTGTCAATATCACATGCCCCATGGCCATGGCCAAGGCAGAATCGGTACCCTGACGCGGGTTAAGCCACATATCGCTCAACTTGGCAACCTCGCTGTAATCCGGGGTTACCGAGACGATCTTGGTGCCTTTATAGCGCACCTCGGTAAAGAAATGGGCGTCCGGCGTCCTGGTCTGGGGCACATTGGACCCCCAGGCGATAATATAGGATGAATTATACCAGTCCGCGCTTTCCGGCACATCGGTCTGCTCGCCCCAGGTTTGCGGCGAGGCCGGTGGCAGGTCGCAATACCAGTCATAAAAGCTCAGACACACCCCGCCAATCAACGACAGATAACGCGCCCCCGAGGCATAGGAGACCATTGACATGGCCGGAATCGGCGAAAAGCCGATAACCCGGTCCGGACCATAGGTTTTGGCCGTATAGATATTGGCGGCGGCGATGATCTCATTCGCCTCATCCCAGCCAACCCGGACCATCCCGCCCAGACCGCGCGCCTGTTTATAGGATTTGGCCTTGTCCTGATCCTCGACAATATTGGCCCAGGCCGTTACCGGATCGGCATAGACATTTTTTGTCTCGCGCCATAATTTCACCAGTCGGCTGCGAATCATTGGATATTTGAGCCGGGCGGAGCTATAGAGATACCAGCTGTAACTCGCCCCGCGCGAACAGCCGCGCGGTTCATGGTTGGGCAGATCGGCCCGGGTCCGGGGATAGTCGGTCTGCTGGGTTTCCCAGGTCACCAGCCCGCCCTTGACATAGATTTTCCAGCTGCATGAGCCGGTGCAGTTCACCCCGTGGGTAGAGCGTACAACCTTGTCATGGGACCAGCGCCCCCGGTAGGCCCGCTCCCACCCCCGGTCTTCATTGGTGGTAATCCCGTGTCCGTCAGAAAATGTTTCGGGACGCTCTCTGGTAAAAAATGTCATTTTGTCCAGAAAATGGCTCATATCTATAGTCCTTAATCAAAATTTCAGGGTTTTTATCGTCTTACGGATTCTTCACATAAGCGCCGGGACGAAGATAAAACCACCAGTTAATCACAATGCACACCGCATAGAATATGGCAAATCCGTAAAGGGCATATTCCGGTGTGGCCGCCTTGATCTGCTCGCCCAGCACCTTTGGAATGATAAAGGCACCGTAAGCCGCCACCGCAGATGTCCAGCCAAGCACCGGACCGGCCTGTTCCTTGTCAAAAACCATGGCAATGGTACGGAAAGTCGAGCCGTTGCCTATCCCGGTCGCGGCAAAAAGAATCAGAAACAGAATCAGGAAGGGGACGAAATACTGTTCCGGTGTCGCAGAGGCATAGGCCAGCTGCATGAAATACGCCACACCAAGCGCACAGACCACCATGATGACTGAAATATACTGGGTCACCCTTGCCCCGCCAAGCTTGTCGGCAATCATGCCGCCGATCGGCCTGATCAGCGCCCCGATAAATGGTCCGGTCCAGGCAAACATCAGGGCGCTCGGCCCGCCCGGATTGGCGGTATTATGAGTCATCACCCCGTTAACCAGAATATGCTGATAGCCAAAAACTACCTTGATCGCCAGACCAAAAGCCGCCGCATAGCCGATGAAGGAACCAAAGGTCATGGTATAGATTACCGTCATCGCCCAGGTATGTTTGTTATTGAAGATTTTATACTGATGTTTCAGATTGCTGCCGACCTCGCCCGGAATAAGTTTCAACAGGAAGACCGTAAGCGCAATCACAATCGGCAGGACAATCCATTTGCTCACGCCCCATCCGGATGTCGGCAGTCCGGTCGTGGTATTGGGCAGCATCAGCCACAAGCCCGCCGCCGCCGCGACAAAACCCAATATCAGCATAAAGGAAATCTTGCCGAAAATACCAATCGGATTGCCCAGATTCGGTGAGACATGCTTGTCGGTAATATTATTCATCCCGAACCAGCCGGCAAAGGCCAGCGGCACCAGAAACAGCAACCAGACAAAGCCGGCATTCTGAATATAAGTCGGGGTTCCTGCCGGAATTTTGCCGATCAATGTGCCACTGGTATGTTCGAGGATCATCGGATCACCGCCGAAAATGCCAATGGTCATAAACAACGGCACCAGAATCTGCATGGTGGTCACGCCGAAATTGCCCAGACCCGCATTCATGCCGAGGGAATAGCCCTGAACTTTTTTCGGGTAAAAGAAACTGATATTGGACATGGAAGAGGCAAAATTACCACCGCCAAAACCGGATAAAAACGCCAGTATCTGGAATTGCCACAAGGGGGTATTGATATCCTGTAGCGCAAAACCGGTGCCAATGGCCGGAATCATCAACAGCGCTGTGGTAAAGAATATGGTATTGCGCCCCCCGGCGATACGGATAAAGAACGTACTCGGGATACGCAGAGTTGCCCCGGTCAACCCGGCAATCGCCATCAGGGTGAAAAGCTCGCCCTTGGCAATGGGAAAGCCGAGATTTAACATCTGTACGGTTATAATTCCCCAGTAGAGCCAGACGGCAAAACCGCAAAGCAGGCTCGGAATTGAAATCCACAAATTTCTGGTGGCGATTGCCTTGTCCCGGGATTCCCACTCATCCGGGTCTTCCGGATTCCACTGTTTAATATCTTCGGCCATAGTCTTTATCCTCAAATTCTGTAAAAATTATTCTCTAAACTGCGCCTGTGACTATTCTGCACTTCTTGAATCAAGTTCCGGCAGATAGCGCGGGTCATTCAATTCCGGCATATCCCGGCGGTTCATCCGTATGATGGCGAAATGCATCCACAGCAGGGCAATACTGATCAAGACCGTCAGCAGCATGAAACAGCTGGTCCAGACCCCGATCATGTCATTCATAATGCCAAAGGTAATTGGCAGAACAAAACCGCCCAGACCGCCAATCAACCCGACGACGCCGCCAACGGCCCCCACATGACCCGGATAATAGACCGGAATATGCTTGTAGACCGCAGCCTTGCCCAGTGACATAAAGAAACCAAGCACAACCGTCAGGAAAACAAACAGCCACAGCGGAATGGTAAGATTAAAACTGATCGGCCCCTCTATGCCCGCAACCGTGTAGTCGGTCGCCGGATAGGACATGATAAAGGTCGCAACAACCGCAACGCCGAATGTCCAGTACATCACCCTTCGTGCCCCGATACGGTCAGACAGCCAGCCGCCGAGCGCCCGGAAAATACTGCCCGGCAACGCATAGGCCGCCGCCAGCATCCCGGCAGTTTTAAGGTCAAGACCGTAAGCCCCGACATAATAACGCGGCAACCACAGAGCAAGCGCGACAAACCCGCCGAAAACAAAGAAATAATAGAGAGAGAACCGCCAGACCTGGATATTTTTCAATGGTTCCATCTGTTCCAGGAAAGAGGCATGTTTAATGCCCTTTTCCCGGCGCTCACGCACGGCGGGATCATCTTTGGTGAAAATGAAATACAAGATGGCGGTGACCAGCAGGATTATGGAATAAACCCGGGCGACGCCCTGCCATTGCCCGTCCATGACAATTAACAGGAACGGCGCCCCGAAATTGGTTATCGCCGCCCCGACATTACCCATACCAAAGATACCAAGGGCCGTCCCCTGACGTTCTTTGGAATACCATGTGGAAACATAGGCAATCCCGACCGCAAAGCTGCCCCCCGCCAGACCAACCCCGAGGGCCGCGACCAGAAACATCGGATATGTCGACACAAGGGTCAGAAGATAGGCTGCAACCGCCGTAATAACCATCTGGAAGGTATAGACGATACGGCCCCCATACTGATCAGACCAGACACCGAGGAATATACGACTCAATGACCCGGTGAGGATCGGTGTTGCCACCAGAATGCCAAACTGGGTATCCGACAGGCCCAGATCCATTTTGATTTTCAGACCGATGATGGAAAAGATTGTCCAAACGGCAAAACAGACCGTAAAGGCCAGTGTACTTGCTATCAGTGCCTGTTTCTGCTCGCCCCCGGTTACGTTTGCTACATTCATGGCTAAGTCCCTTTTATCAATTATTTAGTCAAATTGACTTTTTGTAGCCTTACATTAGGGAAAAAACCGGTCACTGAATTTGACTTTGGTCAAATAAGTTCAAATAACCTGAAAAAAAATTATCTCTCGAAACCGGCAACTTTTTGACGACAAAACTTGTGGGTTACGAAAAACTGCTTTACTATCGTTGCGGGTATAAATTAACGATCAACATAATATTTATGAATGAAACACTTATTTTTCTCGGCAATGCCATGCATGAAATGCAGGCGGAGAGAGGCTGTGCTGTTCTTTTCGTCAGCAGCAAGGGCAGACTTTTCAAAAACGAGTTGCTGGGAAGCTTTGAAAAGACACTTGCGGCCTTCGATAATATCCGCCGTGAGCTTGGGAAATGGCGTGAAATTCATGCCTATGACGATGAATTTCTTGACCGGATAAGGATTGTTCTGGATAACTCGGAAACGGTCAAATCCCGCCGGAACAGAATCCTCAATCTCGAATTCAATGCCACCGAAATCATCAGCGGCTACAGCCATCAGGTTATCAGCCCGCTGATGGACATCATGGTTCTGGCGGCATTATCCGACAAAAAAAACGACCCGGCAAAGGTCAGCGCCTATTCCTATTTCCTGCAATATAAGGAAAAATTTGGCCGGGAGCGGGCATTGGGCGCCCGGGGGCTGGTGACAAAATCCTTCAATGACCAGGAGTTTCTTGACCGTTTCCGCTTCCTTCTTTCCGAACAGGACAGCTTTCAGCGTACCTTTTTTGCCATGGCTGATGCCCGGCAAAAAAGAATTTATGACAGCATCATTCATGGCAGTGCCGTGCGCCGGCTGTCGGAAGTTCATAAAAGTCTGCAGCTTAAAAAAAATCATAGTATGCCGGAAATCTCCCCGACGGAATGGTTCAGGCTGACCTCCGAGAAGATTGACCTGATGAAAAAGGTTGAAAATAAACTGGTGGAAAATCTGCCGAATGATGCCGCAAACGCAGATGACGGGTCGCAGGCCTCCCGGGTTCAGGTTCACCGCCCGGTCGAAGGCATAACATCCCAACAGCGGAATTTTATCGAGGAATTACCGTTTTTCATGAATCTGCCCGAGGATATTACCTCGGGTTTGCTGCAACATGCCCAGGTACGGGGATATAAAAAAGGCAAATTACTCTTTCTCGAAGGGGAGGTGTCCAGTCGGCTTCATATCATCCTCAGCGGCTGGGTAAAATTATTCAAGGGGACATCCGGCGGTGACGAGACCGTACTTCAAATGCTCACATGTGGTGATATGATTGCCGAATCGGCGGTTTTCCTCAATGCCCCCTATCCGGTCAGCGCCCAGGTGGCAAAAAAATCCGTCGTCCTGACCCTGCCCGCACCGATTATCCGCGAAAGGATAAAGGAAAATAACGAACTCGCCCTCAGGGTCCTCGCCGGCATTTCCCAGCATTCCCACAGCCTCATTCAGGAATTCGAAAATATCCGGCTGAAACCGGCCACGGAACGGGTCGGCTGGTTCCTGCTCAAACTTCTGCTCGATCAGGGAAAGATACCCGACCTTGTCGAACTGCCCTATGACAAATCGCTGATTGCCTCCTATCTTGATATGAAGCCCGAGACGTTCTCCCGTACCCTTAAACGCTTCCGGGACCGGGGTTTTGAAATCAATAAAAGTTCTGTCATCCTGCCCAATATCAGTGCCCTGTGCGGTTTTTGTGACCATGATCTTGCCGCCGCCTGCAAGAAACACGGCACCCCGGAATGCCCCAATCCGGAATGTAGCCGGGCCAGCGTTGCAGATTTCTGACTATTATTGATTCACATCAAGTCTGGCTTTTTTATTTACTTTATGTATAATCACAGGCAATGGGACATTATACAATGTCCACTCCGAAGCCTTCGACCCTAAACCCTTGTCCGGGCATGGTTCGTTGGCCGCAGGCTTTAATCAGACCTGCCGGGTCAGAGTGAAAACGCGCTGGCCTCCCGTGCTTGGAAAGGAGCATAAAGTGAATCTGACCCCCGTGAGGATGCCTGTCAGGGCATCCGACAGACTGGTTGATAAATATGACAGGGAATTTCCCTATCTGCGCCTGTCGATTACCGATATCTGTAATTTCCGTTGCGAATATTGTCTGCCGGACGGCTATCATTGCCGGACCAGACCCGAATTCCTCAGCCGGGAGGAAATCCGCCGACTGGTGACGGTGTTTGCCGACCTCGGGGTATGGAAGGTCCGGCTGACCGGTGGCGAACCGAGCATCCGCAGGGATTTTAGCGAAATTATCGAAATGGTCTCGCATCTTCCCGGCATTAAAACCACGGCTTTTACCACCAATGGCTACCGGCTGCTGGCCAATGCCGAAAAATGGCATGATGCCGGAATCAGAAATCTCAATGTCAGTGTTGACAGCCTCGATCCTGATCTGTTTCACAAAATTACCGGTCATGACAGGCTGAAAGATGTGCTGGCCGGCATCGAAAAATCCCTTGATGTCGGCTATGACCAGGTCAAGATAAATGTGGTTCTGCTGAAAGACATCAATGATAACGCGCTGACTGACTATATGGAATATATCCGCCAGCGGCCCGTCACCGTGCGCTTCATTGAACTGATGCAGACCGGTGACAATCTGGCCTATTTCAAACGGCGCCACCGCTCGGCACAGGTCATCCGCACGGAACTTGTCCGTCAGGGCTGGACCGAAAATATCCGCGTGAACGGCGCCGGTCCGGCGGTCAATTTCACCCATCCCGATTATCAGGGGGCCATTGGCCTGATTGCGCCCTATTCAAAGGATTTCTGTCTGGCCTGCAACCGGCTTCGGGTGACAGCAACCGGCGATCTGCGCCTGTGTCTGTTCGGCGATATCGGCATTCCGCTGCGTGATCTGTTGCAAAGCGATGACCAGATGCCGGCGTTAAAAAAACGCATTATCAAACAGCTTGACCATAAGAAATCCTCGCATTTTCTGGCTGACGGCGAAACCGGCCTGATCCCCAACCTGTCCTCGACCGGGGGATGAACAGCGATGAAGCTGCGTATTGATCCGAAAAAAATCAGCTTTCGTCTTGATCTTGATGAAGTTGGAATTCTGTTGAAAGAAGGCAGACTTCAGGCGAAAACACCGTTACCGGACGGCGAGCTGTGCTATGAAATCATCTGCCTGCCGCCGGGGTCTCCTTCTGACTTTCAAACCGACTTTCAGAAGGGCAGCAACATCTTTACCCTGTGGCTCGCCCGGGATATTATTGAAGCACATATTGCCCGCCTGCCCTCCCTGCGGGGTATCATATGTCACTTCCCCACCCGGGACGGGGATATGCTTGATGTTTGCCTCGAAGTCAATCTGAAGAAAAAGATCAAGCGGTCCTTAGAATAATGACATAGCCCAGAACGGCAAGACTGAGCAGCCAGAAAACCATATAGAAGATCATCGCATTCCGGGCTTTTTTCTTTTCATACCATGTGCGCGGCTGCACCCCCTTGAACAGGAAAACCAGCTTGGCCGACAGATTGACACAGACGATATTCACCGCCAGCAATAATGCCGCCCCGCCCGCCAGATCATAATGTCCCGCGCCCAGCATAATCCCGACCGTCGCCCCCGGCGGCAATAATGCCACCGCCACCATCACCCCGACCAGAACGCTTGAAATTCCGCTGGCCAGTGACAGCACCGCCGCCGCGCCGGACACCAGCGCCAGGGCAATACTGTCAAACCCGACCGTGGTCCGCGACAGAAGTTCAGGCCCGCTAAGTTCATCCGGCCACCAGGTCCCCCAGACCAGCCCGAGCGAAAAACTGAGCAGCAGGGCAATCAGAAAGCCCAGCGCCATGGTTTTCAGGGCATTCCTCATCAAGTCCAGATCGCCGAGCGCCGTTGACAGGGCAAGGGCGAGGTTGGGACCGAGCAGCGGCGCAATCACCATGGCCCCGATCACCACGGCAATATTATTTTCGATCAGGCCGATCCCGGCGACGATCGTCGAAAAAACTACCAGCAATATAAAGCTGGTGCCGCTTTCGGCCCCGCGCGCGACATCGGCATATAGCTCGTCCCGGCTGATGCCGGAAAAAGTCCTGGCCGCTTTGGGCTTGGGGGCATTTTCTGCCGCCTCCGTCACGACCTTGGCGGCAGGTTTGGGCAGAATGGCCTCGACCGGCTGAATCACTATGCGGGCTATCTGGTTTTTCAGGAAAAGTGTCTGCAGATGGTCGGTCACGGTCTGGACATCCTGGGTGCGAACCAGCAGCGCATGGCCGAGGGCGTCCGGCCCGACCGGCCAGCTGTCAACGACTTTATCGATCAGGCTGACCTTCTGCGCCAGATCACCGGCGGCTTCGCGAATATGTATCTGAATTATTCTGTGGCTCATACGCACCCCTTCTGACTTTATTTATAGCAAAGGAAATCCTTTCTGGCACCGGATATTTTTATCGGATATGATATTGCCATGAACAGAAATGAAAATTTATCCGCTTTGCTCACACAGCTTGGACCCCTTCTTGGCGACCGCCTGAGCATATCCGGGGCTGTCCGGCGGCATCATGGCGAGGAATTGACCCATTATGAGGCCTGTCCACCCGATGCGGTTGTCTGGCCGGAAAATACTGAAGAGGTCAGCCAGATTGTCACCCTGTGCAACGCCCATGAAATTCCGGTCATTCCCTACGGCGCCGGTACCGCGCTGGAGGGGCATTTCCTTGCCATTCACGGCGGCATAACACTGGATTTCAGCCGGATGAACCATATCCGGGCGATCCACCCGGAGGATATGGACTGCGTGGTCGAGGCCGGGGTGACCCGCGAACAGCTCAACCATGAAATCCGG
>Ga0256829_1002784_pt1 | contig 12679 bp, 21 predicted proteins | sample 131447metaG_FD_185979 | JGI IMG/M metagenome (GOLD analysis project Ga0256829, IMG submission 185979) | Hydrothermal vent microbial communities from Lau Basin, Pacific Ocean - 131-447 | ecosystem: Environmental > Aquatic > Marine > Hydrothermal vents | place: Pacific Ocean: Lau Basin | collected... | reverse complement strand
AGGATAAGACTATGATTAACCACTTCACAACGCCAGAGGGTAAAACATTTACTTTCAACACTGATGAACTTTGCCCTAAAGATAAAGACGGTGAGTTTTACAAAGTGTCAAAACGTCTAAAAGGTTTAAACCCTCACATAGATTTTGATTATCTAGCGCATGATTTGGAGTATAGAGGATTGCGCGTGGCGAATAACATTGAAGGAATGCTTCACACAACGCGCAAATACTATATATATGAACGTATTTTACTTGATAGCGCATGCAATGAAGGTTTTGAAGACTGCGACTATTACAACGCATTAAAAACCGACAAGGAAAAAGTGACGTTTATCTACGGTCGTTTTATGTCCGAATACGGGTGGTGTTATAGAAGAGAGCAACCAAGCATAAAACCGTTAATAGACTGGTTGCAAGGTTTAGCGCTTAACATTCCATACATGTATTGTGACATTATAAAGCTGCGTGAACAATTCGAAGAGCGCGGACTAACAGAAAAAGAACAAGAACAAACATGCGACAATTACTGGCGTTTTATGGCAATGCGTTTACGCGCATTATTTGAGTATTATGACTTACCATATTAAACAGATAAAAAGAGAGGTATTAAAAAATGTCTAAAGTTACAATTACACTACCCTTTAGTGGGTTTTATGAGAGCTTGCACGATGCAAGCTTAGATGATGCTTTAATTCAATATTTTGACTATGAGGGGTGCGGGGACTATCCAGAACACCCAAAAGTTGAAGACTGGAGCGAGTGCTCAAGTGATCTAAACTGGTCAAAAATACATGAAGAATATGCAAAAGCTTATAACGATTATATAGCGAGTGAATACGGCTTGAAAACATTAGAATTTCAAGAGCTAGATTCGCCTATGTATTACAACTTTGAAACGGATCGTATTCATTCAACTATAGAACTTAAAGAACTGCGCGAGCTACTTAAAAAAGTAGATAAAGAAACGCTCAAAGAGACTATTAAAGAACGCTTTACAAGTTGCAGCGGTTTTATAAGCTTCTACAGCAATTCGCTAGATGAATGGCTCTTACAAGGTCATAGAAACTGGGATAACAACCAATGGCGCACAGTCCTAATAGCTTATATAAGTGAATATACTGATGAGTTGCATTATGACTCGTACCATGCGTTATCCGAAAGCGCTGTCAATATTATCAGCGATAACATGCCTGATAAATGGGTTAAGATCGCTGATGAGCTATATGAACAATCTAAAGCAGCTTAAACACGCCTTAAAGCCCTTTAGGGGGCTTTACAGTGTATTTAAACTAAAACGAGAAAGGATAAAAGAACATGACTTATCAAGTTTCATGCGCTGGCAACCGTGCGCCTTTAGAAATAACACAAGAATTTTTTAAAAGTGAGCTAGAAGCTATGGACTATTACGGTGTTACTTATGCTGATTCTTGGTTTTGGGAAAGCTATTCAATAAACCTAATTACCACAAATAACTAAAATGAGAGGTATTCAGATGACTATAGAAAACTATATAGAGCCAGTACAACGTGCAACACAAGACAATGACCATACGGGCGCAATTAAGCTTGTGGCAATGTACGCCGCAGAAAAGCACAAAAATCTTGAAGGTGTAAGAAAGTTGCAAGATTGCTGTGACGCAATAGATATTTTATGGCGTTTTCACGGGTACATGCCGCAATCACTAGATGCAGAGCGTCGCGCTGTTAGAAAAGCAATTTTCAGCTTGCTAGACGATGCAGAACAAAAAAGATTCAATTCTGTAATGTAGAACATTAAGCACGCCTTAAAGCCCTTTAGAGGGCTTTATAGTGTATTTAAACTAACGAGAGGAAAAGCATGTATAAACTACCATTGAAAATCACAGAGCAACCGCACAGAGGTAAAGCTAAAACTTGGTTTCTTTATGATGAAAAACACCTGAATGAGTGCATACAATCCGCTGGTAGCTCGTTCGATGAATGGGCATATGCGGGACAAGTACCAGACGATGAAAAGTACAGTGCCGAAGTCTTTATTGATTATCTAAGACATGACTTGAGCGCTTTAGAAGTCGAAGAAATAGAGCTTTAAACACGCCTTAAAGCCCTTTAGGGGGCTTTACAGTGTATTTAAACAAACGAGAGGTATAAAAATGACACATCGTCCAAAATCAAAAGCCGGTCAAGAAATTGAGCGTATAAAAAACTTATCTGCTTTCACCGTGCGCGGGTACAAAGAAAAGAAAAAACTTAATCAACATTGTGTTGAATATCGTTTTTATGATGCGTCAGTATTATGGATTTATATAACAAAAAGCAACGCATGGGCTTATAAGTTCGGTGTTGAAAGTATTAAACACCCTTTAAAGGTAACAAAACAAGAGATTGACAGCGATAACGCCTTAGAGCTTTAGAGCTGCAAAAAACGTACAGTATGCGGGCAACCTTAAGAATTACGTAAACTGTACGTTATATGAGCAACCGCTAAACTACTCTAAAAGTTATGTAAATCAAGAATTACGTAAATACAGGTGGTTCTGCTGTACTATTACATAAACAAGGGGCGTTCTGCTGTACTATTACATAAACAGTGGGACGCAATGGAAAGGAAAAATTTTTTATGACATTAGAACAACAAATAAAATTTTTAAAATGGTTCATCGTTATTTGGGATGAAGCTGAAAGTAACGATGAAGACACGGAGGGTTTGTTAGATCTCTATTATGCTTTTCTGGATCAAAACAGGCTACCATACGACGATGCTGATGAACTTTACGCAAGACTTACTGAGGTGAAAGGATAGACAATGAAACAATTACCCCTTTTAGCTGTACTATTACTCGGCCTAGTGCTTGGCGCACTAGCAGGGCATTATCACGGTAAAGCCGAAACGTTAAGCAACCTTGTCGGAACGGACATAACCTGCAAACTAGGCGTAAACCCTATAACAGCATCCAGGCTGGATTAAGCTGTACTATTACACAAACGAGAGGAAGACTAATGACTAACACTACATGTCCAGAAAACAGAGTAATCGCAAGATTAAAACTTGATAATGTTATTTTGAGATACGCTTGCATTTATACTCCGAAGCAATTTTCACCCACCAGCAAGCTCAAATACAGTCAAGCAATGGAGTATGACGGCGCAGAGCTGAGAAATCACGGCATGTACGCCAGAGATAACGGTATTTACTCACTGAGTAGTCTTTGGGCTCCTCAAATAAACGTGATCGACGGTGATTATAAAAGGCTTGTAGATGCTTTGGATATTGCCAAAGCTCGCAATCTACCCGTTGACAAGATGTTTACAGGTTTTGAAATCTCAGCAACCTTAGAGCTTTATAAATACGATGGGGACGGGTTTTACTTTGCAGATGGTGTAGCAGCTTCGCTACTGTCAATCACGATAGACATGGATAAATTCCTAGAAAGAATGGAGTAGATAAGATACCATTTACAATAGAAAACAATGACAAATTCATTGACGGTTTAATCGTGACGAACGAAAACCTAACAGAACTTAATGCCGAGATGCTAAGTGCTTTGAAGGGTTTGTTAGATAACACCTACGAGCGTGAACAAGATAAAGAATTTTACGACAAAGCACGCGCAGTAATAGCAAAAGTGGAAGGTAGATAATGGCTGATAGACAAATGAACGAAACAGACAAGCACGTAGCCGCTAGAATTGTAAAGGCGCGTAACGAGATAGGTTTAGCTCAGATAGCTTTTGCAGACGTGATAGGGGTCAATGTATCTCAGTTAGTCAAGTACGAACACGGTAAAAACCGTCTGAGTGCTGGGCGGCTACATGACATAGCTAAAGCAACTGGAAAACCTATAGAATGGTTTTTCCCGTCATAATGCTGTACTATTACATACGCGATGTGCTGTACTATTACACTTAAGACAGGAGCTTAGAATGAGTAAAACAAAGAAATCCTATGAAACTGCTGTACCATTACACGCAGACGGGCTCGAACTGTTGTTTATAACGACAAGAGATAAAACTGTAGCGATTTGCAGCGATCTTTCATACGACAAGATTGTTGCAAGACACAACGGCAAAGGAACTTTAAAGTCCTTGCACGAAGCAAGTGAACATTTATTCTATCAGTACGTAAAAGATGCAAAAAACCATTTGACAACTGTATAAAGATGTAGTACAACATAATTACTCGAAGGGGTTGGTTTTACGTTAAGCTTGTTTACCTCCTCTTCGAGTAACTAGTCAGACCCAGTAGACGCTTCCCTTAATACCTCAAATGCGTGTATCACTTATCCTGTACATTACTGGGTCTGACACTTTTCAACATATGGAGGTACATATGACACTTTACACACTCCCTAAGAGATTTATAGATGCGACAAGCGAGTACGACCCGTACTTGGCTGCAATTAAAGAGATGGAAGGACAGACGGTACATTAAAATGGATATATTCGACACTTCAAAAATAGACCCTCAAACACCTACAGAGGTTTTGCTCTTGCATAAATACCGTAAACTCGTGGAAGAGTTTCGATACGAGTTCAACAAACTCCCTAAAACCGAAGTCAGCCCAGCCCCCAATACTGTAGATGTAACTCTACCAGAAATGAAACACCATTGGCGCGAAGGTATAGCTATGGTTAACATGAATCGTGTTTACAGCGATGGTTTTGAGCTTGAACTTCAATATAGAGGGAAAGAAACAGGAGACTGGGCTATGGCTCAGTTCATCCCTCTTAGAGATCTGGAGAGAATGTCAGACAACGCTAGGTTAAACGCCCTCAACGACCTTTACCGCAAAGGTATGAGACGAATTGCTGAACATTTAGGGGTTATCTTAGAATGAAGTTTACGTGCGATCCAGATCTAGCTGATAAAAACCCTTACGTTGTCTATATTCTCAAAGACAGCGCAAATGTCATACAGTTCATAGGTGCTTGCAAATACTCTTCAGTTGTATGTACTCCTGACGCTCGTAAGAACACTCTCTTTTACAAAGTGTTCCCTCCTGGAGCTGAGATGACTGTAGAAATCATCCACGTTTCCGATAATGAGAAAAGATACCTAGCAACTAACTTCATCCACGGATGGATATTAGAGAACGGCAGACCGTTCATGCTACGCTTCGGTGGTCGAATAGGTAGCGCAAAGCCAGTTAAATGCGTTGATACTGGCGTGATATACCCTACACAACGAGACGCAGCTAAAGCTTTAGGTGTGTCTCAATCTCAAATGTCCAATCACATGATGCGTAGACCTGGCTATACAAAATGCGCTGGGAAGACTTTTGTGTGGGCTATTAATGATTAATTAACTTACATGCGATAGTATGAACTATATTCCTCGTTCATGAACTGTTTAAGAGCCCTTCGGGGCTCTTTTTTTTTTTTATACATAGCCTTGGGACTGTAGGTAGGCTTCAGGAGATGCGTCAGGATAGATAGAGTAGATGTGAGATCTCTTAGTGATGTCTTCTTGCGGAACAGGGTTCAGTGTCTTACCGATCTCATGATAACCCATTTCACCAAGCATCTTCTGTATTGCTGTCACTGAAGGTGTTCTGCTCATTGATGTCTTAGCTTTGTTTAACACTGCTTCGACACTCACATAACCGTTAAGGAACCCGCAAGCCCCGTCTTCTATACCATCCTCTATGATGATCTCAAGAGGTGATCGAGATATTCTAATCGCTTCGTTATAGCTGGTGGTTTTAGGCGCTCTTTTCGGTATCCCACCCTCTTCTATAGGATAGTTGAAGAACCAATGAGCTAACGCTTCATAACCACCTTCTTTTTCAAGCCATCTCCAAAAACCAGTGAAATAATCATCATTAAAACCAGCGTTGAAGATGTCTTTTGCTGTCTGTAAGCTTGAGTAAAAAATAGCATAACGACGACCATTCTTTTTAAGTGGTATAGCATCCTTATAGTTGGAAAAGAACATCCAATTAGCAGTGTTATCTTCCATCTTCTGATCTGAACCTTTGGACTGAACTTCAACCATCCTGTCCGTAATCATAGGCTTTAAGATCTCAATGAGTTCCCGCCTTTCGTCAACCTTAATCTCGTCCACGATGATAGCGAGCTTACTAGCCATCCAACCGTTGAACTTACTACCAGAAGATGCCAACTCAGGCGCTTTAGGTTTATAAACATAAGGACTACCTAAACAATGCTTCATGATGTCATAGAAGATACCTTTACCGATACCTTCCGCAGATTGAAGCATAGGAGCCCATTGTATCTTATGCCCTGGATACTTAATGCAGTGAGCCATATAGTCTAAAAATATTTTCTGATCGTTCTTATCAGGTATCATAACACCTATGTGATTGAGGAAACGTGACACATCACCTTCTTTGATCTTCACTTTTGGAGGAATGTAGCTGTTAATACCCATTCGACCCAGATCATCTTCTACGAACTCAAATACATCACGTTCAGGCATGAATCGGATGTGATCGAGCTTTGGTATCCTGTATAGTGTAGAGCTTAGCGCCGCTTTCCAAGGACTGTCAGTAAGCTTACCAGTACTCGTTATAATAAATAGATGCCCTGAGTACTTACCGTTGAACTGCAGCTGATTTAAGTAGCGACCCTTCTCTGTAAAGATCAAACCGTCCTGTTCGATAAAGTAACACCCTTTAAAATACTCCTCACACTCGTCAGCATCTAAGATCTCGTCAAACACTCTTTCCTGTTGGAACTGCTTTGGTTGCTGTGTCGGCGGTGGAGGTGTTTGAGCTGCAGGAGGTGGCGGCAAGGAAGCTGGAGAGGGTGGAGCAGCTGGAGAAGACGGAGCGGCTGCGAGCGTTTGCTTTGGTTGCGGTGCTTCCTTGCGACCGAACGCAATTTGAGCTGCTACAGATGTTCTCTTTTTGATCGTAGGCCAACCAACCTGAGTATCCTTAATGCTATTCCATAACTTCCTGTTCTCTGCTTCGTCGTTCTCTCCGTACTGAGCGCACCACTGACTCCACATAGTATAAAGCTGCTCGTCGTCTGCATGTGACCATCCAGCTTGCTTAATTGCTGCAGAGAATGACAACCATTCTTCACGTTCCATGTCATTAGGATCTACTGTGGACAGCGCAAACCTAACCCAGTCCAGATCGGGAGCTTGCAGCTCAGGTTCACCTAAAGCGAATCGAGCATGCATAACCTCCATGATATTTACATGCTGGTAAGCTTCTTGAATTTGCTGAGAACTATATCGAGGGTGATTCGAAATCTGCCAACACGTTACGAGTTTAGGTTCACCTTTCATGTGGTAGAAGCCTGGGACGCGCATTACTCGTGTTGCATCTACGATAGATCTGTCACCGTTATAAAGCTGCGCGATCTTACGTTGATGCAATGTATAGAACTCATTGCCCGTGTAAGGTTCTGTAAGCCAATAAAGATGGTATTTATTAGGGCTTGTTTGTACTGCGAAGTGGGGTTGAGGATGAGCAGCAACTGCTTGTTGATACATAGTGTCTGAAACAGACAGGTCATCCAAATCAAGTACGTGCGTTCTAATGTAATCGACGTTCTCAAGTGTGTGACCGCTTGCTTTCATAGCGTTGATGCACATGAACACGCCGTAACCAGCATTGTTGTAATCTTCTAAGGTAGACTTAAGTTCAGCATAGCTTCCTGACAGGTTTTTACCCATGTCACCCTTAACGCGGTCATTAATGACCCTCCATTCACAGGAGCTGTTTTGGTCGCCAGTAAGAAGCGAAATATATGCTAAAGTTAGTTCTGGGTTCATTATGCTAGTCTTTCCTCTCGTTTAACCATTCGTCTACATGAGCAGAGTTCCAAAGACGAGGTTTGGTTCGAGGGATAGGTTCTACAGGGAACCGCCCGTCCTCTATCATGTTGTATAGAGTACGTTTAGGTCTTCCTATATATTTAGCTAGTTCTGTAAGTGTGAGTGTTTTCATGGAAGAAGATTACGCATCTTTTTACATGGAAGTCAATGCATAAAATTACATTTATTTGCACGTTTTCGCATTGACAATGGGTTCGAATCAGACTACCGTCCTGAACATGAATGATGAAGAAATCACAATAAACTATGATGAACTATGTCTTTTTAGAACAACTGAGAAAGCATGGTGTATTACATGGGGATCTACAGTATCACAAAGAAGCTTGAACTTTTGCTTCGTACCTAAAAAGATCTCACATTTAGACACAAGCTGTAAAGAGATTACGGTTCCTGAGTGGTTCGTAAACAAAAACGAAAGGTTACAAGAACATGTGGGTTAGTAAAGAGACAGTACAAGCAATGAGAGAGCAGATCGAGAAACTGAACAGGGCTCTCAAAGAAGCTGAAAATCGCACTGTGTTAATCGACATCGAACGAACAGGTAAGAAGAACAAGTTCATTTTCGTTCGTAACAGAAAGGTTCACACTATACGGACGGTTGGTTTATTAAGTGATGACGTTAAGGGATGGAAGGATCAGTTACTGAAATGATATTCATAAACACACCGAAAGTATTAATCCACGCAGCACTAGACAATCAGAGCTTCATTATGAACTTGCTTTGTGACGTTATAGTACCTGCAAATGACCACAAACCTTTCTGTCAATGGTATAGAGAGAAGTTAGGTTTAAATGCATAACTTATTTATTGTCAGATCACCGAACGAGAAGGAAACATGGCGTAGAATAAGGGTAGCTGTATGGGCGTATGCTTATGAGTTTATGAACCACTCTATCGTCAGCGACGAGCGTTTTGATAGTGAAGCTAGAAAAGTAGATCTATCCGTCAGTACGGGTAGACCTGAAATGGACGACTGGTTTAGAAGTAACTTTAACCCAGATACAGGGATGTGGATACACAACCACCCTGAACTAAACAAAATCAAGAAAATATATGAAAGGTTTTTTAAATGAATATAGAAGAAGAGTTCAAGAACAGCGTGAGAAACATATTACTCACGTCAGGCATACATCTCTGTGGCGAAGGTATTAATGAAGTTGTAGAAGCGCTTGAAGCTCTTGACACTGTTAAAGTTAACCCAGTCAGCAAGTGCGCTGCAGCTATGCTTGCATTATGTACACTTTCTGAAGCTTGCGATATACCTGCAGAAGCAATCAAAGAAACATTAAGACGCATGCTTGAATTTCGGAACGCAGAGAGCGCTCAGATACACTAAATGATAGGCGTTAACCGACCTGAAGGGGTAGAGAGACAGAAGCATGACTATTACGCAACGGACGGTGAAGTTGCGATACCTGCTCTACTCTCTGTTTTAGGTTGGTCTGAACCGAAGCTCATATGGGAGAACAGTTGCGGTGAAGGCCATTTGTCCGAACCGCTCCTGAAAGCTGGTCATAACGTTGTCAGTACTGATCTCATCGATAGAGGTTACGGGTTGCATGGAGTTGATTTTCTAAAACCGAACGATCTTCTTGACCCTATACCTTGGGATGCTGTTATAATGAACCCGCCCTACCAAAGAGCGCAAGAGTTCGTAGAAAAATCCCTAACTCACGCGCCGACTGTCTGCGCTTTTCTGCGTCTCGCATTCCTAGAAAGTGAAAAGCGCAGACAGTTCTATAGAGAGCATCCACCGAAGTATGTAGCTGTTTTCTCCAAGCGAGTAAAGTCTTCTAAGAACGGTTTGTTCCCTAAAGGTGAAAGCTCAACTGTAGCTTACGCTTGGTTTATATGGGTTAGAGGTAACAAGGAAGAACCAAAGATCAAATGGATCTAACAGCTAGGAAATGCTTTTCACGTTCTTCTTCGCTCATATCTTTAACTATTGGATGACCTCTGAGCAGTAGCGAAACAATAACAGCACTGTCCTTTTTCTCGTTTACAGCATAGTCAAGAACCGCTTGCTCAATTCCTCCAGGGAAGTGATAGCTTACGGAGCCATGTGAACATCCAGCTTTTTTAGCTACATTACGGGTTGAAACTATTAGTGGTTCTTGCTTCCACAGCTCAAAACCAGCTTCGAGGATCTTCTCACGTGTTGCTAGGGATCTTTTATATTTCTTCATCGTCTCGTTATCTTTCTGTACTCTTCAGTACTCGTGGCGAAACCTGCAAGCCCCCCTGCTCTTCGGACTATATCATGGAACTTCGCTTGAGCCAAGTCATGAGTGCTTGAAGGATTAAATCGCCAGTTACTATGTTTGCATTCAACAGCTGTGAACACACCTAAAACCTGCCCCACCATCTCAGGCATAACCACAAGTGACGTGATACCTATTAAATCCGAAGACTTGATAGACTGGTTGAGTTTCTTGCTGTCGTTCGCTAAACCGTATCGGACGGGTCTGCCTGTAGCGTCAACCAAGACACCTACATTGTTACGCCAGCATTCATCACCTAAACGCGCTGCTTCCATTCTTATATGGTTCTGTACTGCTGCTTCATTCATTTTCATACTCCTCGCAATCCCCGTTGTCACAACAAGGGCAACCGTCACTACCGCTAAAAGTTATGTCGCAATCCTCACAGTAATAAGTAATCATTCATACTCCTCCCCATTGTTCAGCCATAGCTTCAGCCCACCCCTCATAAAATAGACTTCTTATCTTTCCTCTGTCTTCCGAAGGTGGTTCTCTGTTCTGACCATTATCTGTTTGATTCGCCCATCTAAAAGTATAACCTCTTCCGTCTTTTGTTTTAGCAAGTCTAGGTGTTACCAGTTTTGTTGGTTTGAGCGGCGGTAAGTTTTTAAGCCATAAGCAAGTCCTCTTACTAGCGTCATCACCGTACTCATACGGTTGAATAAATTGATCTGGTTCCCTGTATCTTGATGACATTACACCTATGGGGTTCTCGATAGCTATTTTCGGAATGTGGTTCATGTTTGCCAGTGACAGAAAGAAGTCTGACGCTTTGTCTCGCGCTTTCTGACGTTCTTTACCTGTTAGCGTACCTTCTTTTATTTTTTTTGTTTGCTTCTCTTTGTAAGCCCACTCAGCAGCAACCGTTAAGTAAGTACAAGGAGGATGAAATATGGCTAAATCCCAAGCGTAACGAGCCATCTCAAGAACATCTTTCTGGTAATGCCATTCAGGAAACCCTCCCTCAGACGGTAAAAGGTCGCAACTATAAGCTTCGTGACCTCTAGTTCTGAACGCTTTGCACACTATCTGGCTGTACTCACACCCTATTAGAACTCTCATACCATCCTCTCACAGTTTCGGTTAATTTTTCGTAGTCTGATCTAGTTTTAGAACTGTCAAGCGCTTCTAGCGTTGTAAATCCTAAAGTCATGTAGAACTTCTTTGAGATCTCTCGATCACCTAAACCTTTGTGTCGCTCGAAACCAGCCCATTGATCTATGACTTCTTCAAGTAGTTTCTGCGCTTCTATTTTCTCCAACTGCCTGTTTACAGCCGCCTTACCTGGAACAACACCTGCTGCAGCTGTAACACGTCTACCCAAATCTGCAGGAGCTTCGAGCTGTGTCGATTCTCTCAGTTTAGCTAATTTCTCTTTGTCCAAAAGTATCAAGTCACCTTTGACCATCTCAATGTTCCTTACTCTCGGTTCAGGCAACGGAGGAATAAAACCACAATGAGGGCAAGAGGTGAGGAAAGGCTCGTAAGGTTTTGTACATCCTTCACAGACTGTGAACTTTATATCGTCAGGATCGGGAGCAGACTTCGCTCTCTTCTCACGCCTATCTAGCGTCCAATCAATGTAACGTTCTGGTAAACCGTGTCTGATAACATTACTTACATGGTCGATGATGAGAGCAGTCTTACCTTCTACGAATCGCAATACACGCCCTACCATTTGTCGATACTTACCGAGCGAAGCCGTAGGACGAGCCATGATGCACACCTCACAGTCAGGTACGTCAAACCCTTCGTCAAACAGATCCACGTTAACAAGTACTAAAAGCTCACCACTTCTGAATTTATCTAGGTATTTCTCTCGGACGAGCGGGTTTGTCTTCGCGCTTAAAGCAGCGGCAGGAATGCCTAGCATCTTAAAGTCTTCAGCGATCTTACCTGCTGTCTCAACGTCTGTAGCAAAGCATATCGCTTTACGTCCGTAAGCGTACTTAACGTAGTTACCGACAACATCCCCTACAATGTGAGATTTCTCAGCAGCTTTCTTTAGTGTTCGAGAAGACCAGTCACCACTCTTACCTATTTCTTCTTCATGTGTTTGAAGGTCGGAAGGAGGGCAGACAATCTCATAATCCGATAAGTAACCTTCGTCAATTAAGAACCTCATAGAGGGTCCGATAACCATCGAGTCCATAAGCCCGTCAGAATGTCTACCCAACCCCTGACCGTCAGCTCTTTGCGGTGTAGCGGTAACACCTAAGTTCTGCTTAGCGTTTGAAAATAAACTGACGCATTTACCCCATTTGTTGTCTTTCAAGCAGTGATGCCATTCATCACCAAACCACCTGTCAACTTGGTTAGCCCATGACCCTAAAGACCCTTGCCGAGCTATCATTGTGTCAACACCCACAACAGCTGTAGGAGCTGAAGGATTTAAGAACGACTGACCAAATAAAGCTTTGTGCGATCTGACAACTTGTGAAATCGTCGTATCGGAACCAATAATCCTGTGAGGAATGCCACGTTTAGCGATATGACAGGACATTTGATTAACGAGTTCGTTTCGGTGAGCGAGGACTGCTTGTGTTTTACCTTCGTGAACACCGTCATAGACGAAGTCAGACATAACAACAGACTTACCGCCGCCAGTTTGAAGAACCATCATGACGTTT
>Ga0256829_1002783_pt1:0-7500 | contig 12684 bp, 6 predicted proteins | sample 131447metaG_FD_185979 | JGI IMG/M metagenome (GOLD analysis project Ga0256829, IMG submission 185979) | Hydrothermal vent microbial communities from Lau Basin, Pacific Ocean - 131-447 | ecosystem: Environmental > Aquatic > Marine > Hydrothermal vents | place: Pacific Ocean: Lau Basin... | reverse complement strand
CGGTGAATGCCTAGGCAATAGGAGGCGATGAAGGACGTAGTAGTCTGCGATAAGCCTCGGGGAGCTGACAAACTAGCTTTGATCCGAGGATTTCCGAATGGGGAAACCCACCTGTCATAAGGCAGGTATCCTTGACTGAATACATAGGTCAAGGAGGCGAACCCGGGGAACTGAAACATCTAAGTACCCGGAGGAAAAGAAATCAACCGAGATTCCCTGAGTAGCGGCGAGCGAACGGGGACCAGCCCTAAAACCTTCAACACATCTAGTGGAACAGTCTGGAAAGTCTGGCGATACAGGGTGATAGCCCCGTACACGAAAGGGTGTTGTTGGCGATACGAGTAGGTCGGGACACGTGATATCCTGACTGAATATGGGGGGACCATCCTCCAAGGCTAAATACTACCTATTGACCGATAGTGAACTAGTACCGTGAGGGAAAGGCGAAAAGAACCCCGGAGAGGGGAGTGAAATAGAACCTGAAACCGTATGCGTACAAGCAGTGGGAGCCCCTTCGGGGGTGACTGCGTACCTTTTGTATAATGGGTCAGCGACTTACTTTCAGTGGCGAGCTTAACCGTTTAGGGGAGGCGTAGGGAAACCGAGTCTGAACAGGGCGAATCAGTCGCTGGGAGTAGACCCGAAACCGGGCGATCTATCCATGGCCAGGGTGAAGGTGAGGTAATACTCACTGGAGGCCCGAACCCACTTATGTTGAAAAATGAGGGGATGAGCTGTGGATCGGAGTGAAAGGCTAATCAAGCCCGGAGATAGCTGGTTCTCCTCGAAAGCTATTTAGGTAGCGCCTCGCGTCTCACTCCAGGGGGTAGAGCACTGTTATGGCTAGGGGGTCATCCCGACTTACCAACCCATGGCAAACTCCGAATACCTGGAAGTGCAATCGCGGGAGACACACGGCGGGTGCTAACGTCCGTCGTGGAAAGGGAAACAACCCAGACCGCCAGCTAAGGTCCCAAAATCATATCTCAGTGGGAAACGATGTGGGAAGGCACAGACAGCTAGGAGGTTGGCTTAGAAGCAGCCATCCTTTAAAGAAAGCGTAATAGCTCACTAGTCGAGTCGGCCTGCGCGGAAGATTTAACGGGGCTTAAGATATGTACCGAAGCTGCGGATGCAAGCTTGCTTGCATGGTAGAGGAGCGTTCTGTACGCCTGCGAAGGTGAACTGTAAGGTTTGCTGGAGGTATCAGAAGTGCGAATGCTGACATGAGTAACGATAATGGGGGTGAAAAACCCCCACGCCGAAAACCCAAGGTTTCCTGCACAACGTTAATCGGTGCAGGGTGAGTCGGTACCTAAGGCGAGGCCGAAAGGCGTAGTCGATGGAAAACAGGTTAATATTCCTGTACCGCTCGTAACTGCGATGAGGGGACGGAGAAGGTTAGATCAGCCGGGTGTTGGATGTCCCGGTTTAAGCGTGTAGGGAGAGGACTTAGGCAAATCCGGGTCCTTAATTCTGAGACGTGATGACGAGCTCCCATGTGGAGTGAAGTGATTGATACCATGCTTCCAGGAAAAGCCTCTAAGCTTCAGGTTACGAGTGACCGTACCCCAAACCGACACAGGTGGGTGAGGAGAGAATCCTAAGGCGCTTGAGAGAACTCGGGTGAAGGAACTAGGCAAAATAGTACCGTAACTTCGGGAGAAGGTACGCCCCTGTTAGGTGAAGGCACTTGCTGCCGGAGCCGAAGGGGGTAGCATTAACCAGGTGGCTGCGACTGTTTACTAAAAACATAGCACTCTGCAAACTCGCGAGAGGACGTATAGGGTGTGACGCCTGCCCGGTGCCGGAAGGTTAATTGATGGGGTTAGGCTTCGGCCGAAGCTCTTGATCGAAGCCCCGGTAAACGGCGGCCGTAACTATAACGGTCCTAAGGTAGCGAAATTCCTTGTCGGGTAAGTTCCGACCTGCACGAATGGCGTAACGATGGCCACACTGTCTCCACCCGAGACTCAGTGAAATTGAAATCGCTGTGAAGATGCAGTGTACCCGCGGCTAGACGGAAAGACCCCGTGCACCTTTACTACAGCTTTGCACTGAACTTTGAGCCTACTTGTGTAGGATAGGTGGGAGGCTTTGAAACCGGGACGCCAGTTTCGGTGGAGCCACCCTTGAAATACCACCCTGGTATGTTTGAGGTTCTAACCTCGACCCGTTATCCGGGTTAGGGACAGTGTATGGTGGGTAGTTTGACTGGGGCGGTCTCCTCCCAAAGAGTAACGGAGGAGCACGAAGGTACCCTCAGCGCGGTCGGACATCGCGCAATGAGTGCAATGGCATAAGGGTGCTTGACTGCGAGATAGACACATCGAGCAGGGTCGAAAGACGGTCATAGTGATCCGGTGGTTCTGTATGGAAGGGCCATCGCTCAACGGATAAAAGGTACGCCGGGGATAACAGGCTGATTCCTCCCAAGAGTCCATATCGACGGAGGAGTTTGGCACCTCGATGTCGGCTCATCACATCCTGGGGCTGTAGCCGGTCCCAAGGGTATGGCTGTTCGCCATTTAAAGTGGTACGCGAGCTGGGTTTAGAACGTCGTGAGACAGTTCGGTCCCTATCTGCCGTGGGCGCTTGAGACTTGAAGGGAGCTGCTCCTAGTACGAGAGGACCGGAGTGGACGTACCCCTGGTGTTCCGGTTGTCACGCCAGTGGCATTGCCGGGTAGCTATGTACGGACGGGATAACCGCTGAAAGCATCTAAGCGGGAAGCCCCCCCAAAGATGAGGTCTCACCGGGAACTTGATTCCCCTGAAGGGTCGTCGAAGACTACGACGTTGATAGGCTGGGTGTGGAAGTGCAGTAATGCATGAAGCTAACCAGTACTAATTGCCCGTGAGGCTTGACCATATAACACCCAAACGATCTGGGTGTTGATTCAAGCGCAACATACCAATCCTTAACAACTTTCCTTATTCGCCTCAAAGGGGACAGATTTATTTCTCTTCTGTCCAGTATGATGAAGACAGAGGAGAAATAAATCTGTCCCCTTTGTGGCAACCAGTTTGCCTGGCGGCCATAGCGAGTGTGAACCACCCGATCCCATCCCGAACTCGGAAGTGAAACCGCTCTGCGCCGATGATAGTGTGGGGGTTCCCATGTGAAAGTAGGACACTGCCAGGCTTTAATACCAAAATACCCGGTCACTTGTGGCCGGGTATTTTTTTGTCCGGGATTTATTCCCGGGTGGATATGTTGAAGGATCGACCCCGCTGGTCTATACGTTAATCTATAACGGTCGGACGGGATTGGGACAATGGCGGAATCCAGTGAACTGAAGCTTCACCCGGTATCCTCTTCAATAGGCTATTTCGAGCCAAGTCAGGAGCTTGCGTCACGTGTGGGCATGGACTCACCGGCGATCCTGGTCATGACGGATTTGCGTCAGCAGATTGCGATCACGATTGAGCCGAATATGTCGATCGACTGGGCCCTGCAGCGCATGAAATCTTCCGGTGTTCGCCTGCTGCTCGTGGTGAATTCCGACAAGCGTGTGCTCGGGGTGATTACCTCAATGGATATACAGGGTGAAAAACCGATCAAGTTTCGTGAGGCGCTGAGTTTGCGCCATGAAGAAATCATGGTGCGCGATATCATGACGCCGCACAGTGAACTCGAAGTAGCTGATCTGTCGGACGTCATGCAGGCCAGTGTTGCGGATGTCGTATCGATGCTGGAGCAAGTGGGGCGGCGGCACGCTTTGGTGGTGGACCAGGATCCGCATACCGGCAAGCCGGCCATTCGCGGCATCTTTTCAGCCAGCCAGATTGAAAAGCAGCTTGATCGGGTGATCGAGACAATCGGTATTGCGCGAACGTTTGCCGAAGTGGAATCCGCGCTGAACAGCTAGCCTCAGAAGGCAGGTTGCGCGACCAGCAAGGCTTCAGGCACAGCGTTATTGATGGCAGCCGGCAGTCGCCAGGAGACCTTGGCTTCAGGTCGCACGATGACCCAGAGGACGTTTAGCTTCAGGTTAAGATCCGCAAACACCACGGCGTGCGTAAAGCGGTTCAGGACACGCTCGATCCGGGTTACTGTTTCCCTGACCAGGTGATCAGGGCGTTCACGCAGTTTGGGGATAATCATCATAAAGTCCGAAAGTGGACGTCCATCCTCGTCCTCGCGTGGTGCGCGCTTGTACAATGGCAGCGCCGGGATGAAATCCGGCGAGTTGATCAGGCTGGATTGAGCTGCCTTTTGTCGTGCATTCATGGCCATTTCCGTGTTCTCGGCTTGGGTTGTCGTTGTCAGGCTTGAACCTGTTCCCGCTATCGGCGGAGCTATCCCAACATTGAATTCCGGTGCATTTTCCCTGCACCCTGTTTCTTGTGGAGGCATCCCTGTCCTGTGTTAAACTTATGTAATGTCAATATGTTATCGATTGATCGAGACGCTTGCCGATGGCCGTTTCCACTCCGGTGAATGCCTGGCGAAGCAACTCGGCGTCAGCCGGGCAGCGGTGTGGAAACAGGTGCGCAAGCTCGATGAGGTCGGACTGGATATCCATGCGGTGCGTGGTCGTGGCTATCGCCTGACGACACCGTTTGAGCCGCTGGATGCAGACGCGATTCACCGGCATATCAACGCGGCGATAAAGCCGCGAATTGAATCACTCGAGGTGCTGCGCGAAGTGGATTCGACCAGCGAATTTCTGAAACGCCGGCAAACGACCACGATCCGCCAGGGTATCCATGTCTGCCTCGCAGAGTGGCAACGCGCCGGGCGGGGGCGCCGTGGACGTCACTGGGTGTCACCCTATGGCGCAAACCTGTACCTGTCGCTGGCGTTCATACTCGATGAAGGTGTGCTCCAGTCGGGCGGGCTGAGCCTTGCCGTGGCGATCTCAGTCCACCGGACATTAACCGGGCTGGGTATAAACGGCCTTGGTCTGAAATGGCCGAACGATATTTTCTTTCACCAGCGCAAATTGGCGGGTATCCTGCTGGATCTTTCCGGTGAGGGCAGTGGCAACTACCAGGTCATTATCGGTGTCGGCATCAATTTACATATGCCGGACAACGCCGGCGGAAAAATTGACCAGCCCTGGGCGGATCTCAGGGCCAGTGGTCTGGAACAACAACGGAACAAACTGGCAGGTAAGCTTTTGGAAAATCTGGTGATAGTGATAGATACCTTTTCCCGACAGGGACTCCCGGCCTTTGCTGAAGAGTGGCGGCGCCACGATATCACGGCGGGTCTGCCCGTCGAGCTGCACACCGGTCAGCAGGCGGACGTGAGTGGTGTGGCAAGGGGCATCGATGCCCGTGGCGCCCTGCTCATCGAACAGGCGGGTGAGCTGCGCGCTTTCCATGCCGGCGAAGTCAGTGTGCGGCTGGCGGGATGAACTTACTGATTGATATCGGCAATACCCGTATCAAGTGGGCGTTGCAAAACGGTGAGGACTGGAACAGCGGGACACCCTTGCTACGCGGTAACAAGGCCTTCAAGGATATTGCCCGGCCGGCGTGGAAAGAGCTCGAGGCACCGGAGCGGGTCATTGTGTCCAACGTTGCGGGCGCCGAGTTCGAAAAATCTGTACGAACCTGGGTAAAGCGACGCTGGAAGATCCTGCCGGAATTCCTGCATAGCCAGGCTGAACAGTGCGGGGTGAGCAATGCCTACGCGAAGCCGGAGCGGCTGGGGAATGACCGCTGGGCAGCATTGATCGCGGCCCGCGCGCGTTGTCGGGGCGCCGCGATTATCCTCAGTTGTGGCACAGCCATTACCATCGATGCCTTGTCTGCCGACGGTCGCCACCTGGGTGGTCTGATCACGCCCGGCGTGGATCTTATGATTTCCTCGCTAACGGAAGGCGCCGCAGATGTCAGTCTGCAGGCGGGTGATTCGGGAGAGATTGCACTGCTCGCCAGCAGTACCGAGTCGGCTGTACTTGGCGGCAGCGTGTATGCGGCGGTATCCCTGCTTGACCGGGTCAGCGAAGATCTGCGTGGCGAACTGGGCGCCGGAACCCCGGTTTTGCTCACGGGCGGGGATGCGGAACGCCTGATGCCATTGCTTCAGAGCCAACCGACATACGACCCGGAACTTGTTCTCAAGGGGCTCGCGGTGTTTGCAGAGGAGGCAAGGGCATGAAATACCTGGTTTATCTTCTGCTTGGCCTGAACCTGGCATACTTCGCCTGGAACCAGGTACAACCTGCCGACACACCCCCGCCCCGGCAATTGGCGCCCTTGCCGTCCGGGGTCAAACCCCTCGTGCTGTTGTCGGAGCGTAACCGGGGAATTTCAACAGCCAGTGAAGCGGCCAGACAGGCGGCAGAATCTGCCTCGCCTGTTAAGCCGGAACCCGCCCCGCAAGCGGAAACGATCTCACCGACAGCTGACAGCGTTACACAGCCTGCTGACGTTGAAGCTCCACCTGCTTGCTGGACGATCGGACCAATCGATGCGCGCAAAGAACCTTCCGATTTGCTCGCCCGGCTGTCGCGGCAGGGGCATGTGGCTACCTTGAGAGAGGGTAAAATCCAGCTGCCGTCCGGTTACCAGGTCTACCTGCCCGCGATGTCTGCAGAGAAGGCGGCCGAGGTCGTCAGTACGCTCAAGTCAGCCGGTATGAACGATTATTATGTCGGCAAACGTAACCGTATATCGCTCGGCATTTTTTCCAGCAAGGGCAAGGCGCGTATTCGCCAGAACAAGGTTCGCCGCCTGGACTATGACGCGCTCATCCAGGCGCGTTACAGAACACGCAAGGTGTACTGGATCGATATCGAGGGCGATAAGCATACCCCGATGGGTGCTGAAGACTGGCAACAGGTGATGGCGGATGATCAGGACATCCAGGTTCAGCAGGTCAGTTGTGAATAGTTTGCGCCGTTTCGGCCGCTCGAATACAATACCCGTCCCGTTTGGGGCTGTTCTATAGCGCCGGTGTAGCTCAGTTGGTAGAGCAACTGACTTGTAATCAGTTTGTCGGGGGTTCGACTCCTCTCACCGGCTCCATTTATCAATGACTTACGAAGACTCTACCCGCTAGACGGCCTGAAATGGCGCACTGGCGGCGCACTTCATAGCAACAAACCACCATAAAGGCGCACATTTTCAACGCCTGAATTCGTCTAGCTCTATTCTACTTCCCCGGCCTTTCGGCTGAATAAAATCACGCTAAATCAGCCAAAACCCCAAGCCTGGCAATATCCCGCAGGTGCGATTTTATGCGTTAGTTGCGCCATAAGTGCGCCATAGCATCGAGGCGCACTGGTTAATCATATTAATAACAATGTGTTGAGGTTAATCAACATCTGACTGTATATCTACAGTTGCTTATTTCCGTGGATTGTTGTAGTGTTTTTTCCTGAGTGAAAAAGACAGGCCAGCAGGGTGCGCTAACACCCTTGCGGCCCTGACCACCACCAACCTGTTCAGGAGGTTCGGCAATGGCTAACAGTGATTCTACGGGGGCCGTGTAATGGCTTCCATACGCAAGCGAACCAATAAGGACGGTTCGCTATCCTACCGC
>Ga0256829_1002782_pt1 | contig 12684 bp, 11 predicted proteins | sample 131447metaG_FD_185979 | JGI IMG/M metagenome (GOLD analysis project Ga0256829, IMG submission 185979) | Hydrothermal vent microbial communities from Lau Basin, Pacific Ocean - 131-447 | ecosystem: Environmental > Aquatic > Marine > Hydrothermal vents | place: Pacific Ocean: Lau Basin | collected... | reverse complement strand
TAGGTGACCATAATATAACACTAACAGTCACGGACAACGGTGGTGCAAGTGCTAGTAAAAGTATAGTGGTTACTGTAAATCCAATCCCAGTTATCCCAAATATCCCACCAACAGCAAACGCAGTAGCTACTCCATCAAGTGCGATACAAGGAAGTTCCATAACCTTTGATGGTTCAGGTAGTAGCGATGCAGACGGCACTATAACCTCTTACTTGTGGAAAGAGGGAAGTACTACTCTATCTTCAAGTTCTAGCTTTACAAACACAAACCTATCTGTAGGTACGCACACCATAACTTTAACAGTTACAGACAATGGTGGTGCAAGTACTGATATCAATGTAACTGTTGTAGTTACTAGCCCAAATACCCCACCAACAGCAAACGCAACAGCCACCCCATCAACTGTTACGCAAGGAAATACCATAACTTTTGACGGTTCAGGTAGTAGTGATACAGACGGCACTATAACATCTTACTTATGGAAAGAGGGAAGTACTACGCTATCTTCAAGCTCTAGTTTTACAAACACAACCCTATCTGTAGGTGACCATAACATAACATTAACAGTTACGGACAACGGTGGTGCAAGTGCTAGTAAAAGTATAACTGTTACAGTTCAAGCAGCAGTAAACACCCCACCAACAGCAAACGCTACAGCCACACCAACAAGTGTAATACAAGGAAATACCATAACTTTTGATGGTTCAGGTAGTAGTGATGCGGACGGTACCATAACCTCTTACTTGTGGAAAGAGGGAAGTACTACTCTATCTTCAAGTTCTAGCTTTACTAACACAAGTCTACCCGTAGGTACATACACCATAACATTGACAGTTACAGACAATGGTGGTGCAAGTAGCGACAAAAATGTAACGGTTGTAATCACCAGTCCAAATGCATCAAGTACAAAAACAAAAAAGACAGGTCAAACTGCGAGCTATGATGCAGGTGGCACAATAATAACAGACGGAAGTATAAAAGACGATGGTTCTTATCAAAGTGGTGTTTCGCCTAGTTACACTAGAGATAGTGCAACAAACATAGTGACGGATCAAGTTAGAGGGTTGCAATGGCAAGACGACACTAATGCTAGTTCTTATACTGCAAATTTTACAGATGCCACAAATTATTGTAGTACATTGAACTTAAACGGTACAGGGTGGAGGTTACCATCTAGAGCAGAGTTGTCAGATTTGATTGACTATAGTCGTTCCGCTCCAGTTATAGATGTTATATTTGTCAATACTTCAGCCGCTACTTATTGGACATCTAGATCATCTAGTAGTGATAGTACACTAGTTTGGACTATAAGTTTCAATGATGGACTTCAAGATGCTTTAAATAATAATATTGCATACAATGTGCGTTGCGTTAAATAGAGTAAGCGAATTAATGGGCATGCAAAAAGATATAAAACAAATCAACAACAGGAGTATTATATGAGACGAATTCTTTTTATTGTTATGGGAGTTAGTATTACACTATTTGCTAGCTTTTCAAAAACAGGAAACATAGTAACAGACAGTATAACAGCACTACAGTGGCAAGATGATAATATAACATTAACTACAAAAACATGGACACAAGCCATAGACTACTGCGAAGCCTTAAGTCTTGATGGTTTTAGTGATTGGAGACTACCTAATATAAGAGAACTGAACTCTTTAGTAGATGATAGTAGAGCAAATCCAGCTATATCTCCAACTTTTACAAAAATTGTTTATGCTTCATCTGTGTCATACTGGTCATCTACTACATATAGTGGTAGAACTCTTGCATGGCGTATTGGCTTTGACATTGGTTATCAAAGTTCACTTGCTAAAAGCAGTAGTCAATATGTACGTTGCGTTAGAGCAGGGTAGAGCTTAGGTCTATTCCATTATTTATTGTTTAACCACTCCATAACAAAGCTTTAGATATAATCGCGAAATTAATTATAAAGGCTAGCTTTGATTAAACGTGTTTTAGTAAAATTTTCTGGTGAAGCTTTGGCTGGTGAAGAGGGTTATGGGATTGATACTAAAATTCTTAACTTCATAGCTAGTGAGATAAAAGAACTTGTGGACAATGGTGTTGAAGTAGGCATCGTTGTTGGTGGTGGAAACATTATACGTGGCGTTAGTGCTGCGGCTGATGGCATTATAAAAAGAACATCTGGTGATTATATGGGCATGTTGGCTACTGTTATAAATGGTGTAGCCATACAAGAAGCCTGTGAGCATTGTGGATTAGACGCAAGACTTCAGTCTGCTATAGATATGCAAGAGATAGGAGAGTCTTTTATAGTCCGTCGTGCAAGACGTCATTTGGAAAAAGGTAGGGTCGTTGTCTTTGCTGGAGGTACTGGAAATCCATACTTTACTACAGATACGGCGGCTACTCTAAGAGCTTCTGAAATAGAAGCCGAACTTCTTATAAAAGCAACCAAAGTAGATGGTGTTTACGATAAAGACCCAAATAGATTTGAAGATGCCGTAAAGCTTGACACATTAACGTATGACCAAGCCCTAACGGAACATATTAAGGTGATGGACGATACATCTATAGCTTTAGCAAAAGAGAACAAATTGCCAATAGCAGTGTGTAATATGTTTGAAAAAGGTAATTTACTTGCTATTATCAAAGGCGATATGAGCCTTTGTTCTATTGTTAGATAAAATAATACCAATTTGAATTAATTCTAAAAAGGAACCCAATGAGAACAGAACAATTAACAGCAAAAGCACTAGAAAATGTAGATTTTGACAAATACCTTTTGGCAAATGCTGTAGGAAAAAGAGCAGAGGCCATAGCAAATGGTGCACCATCTGTATTAGATATAGATACATCATATATGAAATTTGCAGATATCGCACTTCAAGAGATAGCTGAAGGTAAAATCACTGTAAATTTAGATGACTAGTCTTTGTGGGGGCTTTAGATGGAAAGTTTTCTTCATAAAGTTAAAAATACATGTACTGTAGAAGAAGCTAAAAAGCTTCTTTGGGAAGAGATTTCTACCCCAAGTAATGTTACAAAAAAAGCGTTAGAGATAGCTATTGATGCTCATGATGGGCAGATGCGTAAAAGTGGAGAACCATACATCATTCACCCCATATTGGTCGCAGTTATTACAGCTAGATTTTCAAACGATGAAACCATGGTACAAGCCGCTTTGCTTCATGATGTAATAGAAGATACTAGTTTTACAGTTAAAGAGCTTAACGATATTTTTGGAGATGATGTATCTCATCTGGTTGAGGGTTTAACTAAAATAGTTGAGATTAGAGATGAAGAATTAGCTCCTTCTTGTTCAGATGAAAGGCTTGTAAACTCTGCACTAACATTTAGAAAAATGCTTATAGCGTCCATTAGAGATGTTCGCGTTTTGGTTATAAAGTTATGTGATAGACTGCACAATATGCTAACACTTGATGCTTTAAGCTTAGAAAAGCAAAAACGAATAGCAGAAGAAACACTAGTAGTATATACTCCTATTGCACACAGATTGGGTATTTCAAGGCTTAAAAACTATTTGGAAGATTTGAGTTTTAGGTATATCTATCCAGATGAGTATACAAATATAGATAACTATATGCAGTCTAATACTCAAAATCTACAGTTTAAACTCAATACCTTTATACAAAAAATAAAAAAATTTATGCTTCAAAATGGCTTTGATGAAGATGAATTTAAGATTTTTGGACGAGTGAAACACTATCACTCTATCTATATGAAAATGCAAAGAAAAGGTGTTGGAGTAGAAGAGGTGTTAGACCTTTTGGCAGTTCGTATCATCGTTAATGAGCCTATATCTTGTTATAGAGTTTTAGGCATTATGCATCTTAGTTTTACTCCTTTGGTTTCTCGCTTTAAGGACTATATAGCAGTTCCTAAAGAGAATGGATATAAAACTATCCACACTACTCTTTTTAGTGAAGAGGGTATCTTAGAAGCTCAAATTCGCACAGAAGAGATGCATAATCTAGCAGAGTATGGTGTTGCTGCACATTGGAAATACAAAGGTGGTAGCGATAATGTTAATCTTGAATGGCTTAAATCTTTACACTATCAAAATGAATCTATAGAAGAGTTTTATGAGTTAGCTAAGTCAGATCTTTTTTCTGAAGACATTACGGTATTTTCTCCTAAAGGAGACTATTATACTTTGCCTAAGGGTTCGACCGCATTAGACTTCGCTTATGCAGTACACTCCGAGGTAGGCGGTAGTGCCATAGATGCTTTAGTAAATAAACATAATAGTTCTTTGCTTACTGTACTTAAAAATGGAGATATAGTTAAGATTATCAAAGATGACAAACCACACCTTCACTGTTCTTGGCTAGATGCGGTTAAAACATCTAAAGCACAAGATGGCATACGTTCCGTTTGTAGGACACGCATAAAAGAGACAGATACTCTAAGTGCATACAATATTTTGGCAACACTTTTCAGACAAAAAAATAGCGATGTACAAAGTCTTATAGAAGAGCTTGATTTGAAAGATAGTTTATATAAATTGCCTTTGCAGGTGGACTATTATAAAGAAGTGATACATCAAGTTGCTGAATATATGGGAACAAAAGAGGTACGTTTTTGGGAACTTCTTAAAAAAGGCTACAAAAAACCACGCATAAAAGAACTAGAACATTTTACTTTTTTTACCAATAAATCTTTAGATGGTGTAGAGTTTGATTATTGTTGTCACCCTAAGGTTGGTGATCAGATTGTTTCATTGTATAGTGATAATAAGGCGATTATACATCATAAATTATGTAAAAAAGCCTATATTAAAATTTTGAATAATGAACCAATGATTTATGTGAATTGGAGTGGGTCAAAATTATCTAGGTTTAGACTTACTATTAGCCTTCAAAATAAAAAAGGTATTTTGGCAGATTTACTTACTAAATTATCTGATTTAAATCTAAATGTTTTGAGCATAGAGCTAGGCATTAAGCACTCGGAGCAGGCTGAATTTTGTCAAATAGAAGTAGAAAGTAGCGAAGCTAATAAGCAAATATTGTCAGATAAAATAGGGCAAAAATTTAAACTTATTGAAATCATTAGCTTAGATGATGCATACAATAAATAACACAGAAAGAGTAAACATGGTAAAAGTAGCACTAGAAGAGATAAATAGGGGTACGGCAGAAGTTATAGATATGGAAGCTATTGAGAACCTTTTGTTAAAGTATTATGAAGATGGCTCAACTTATACTGTTAAAGCAGGGTTTGATCCAACCGCACCAGATTTGCATCTAGGGCATACTGTGCTTTTGCAAAAATTGGCAACTTTCCAAAAGTTTGGAGGACGAGTGCAGTTTCTTATAGGTGATTTTACTGCAACTATAGGTGACCCTACAGGTAAAAGTGCAACAAGAAAAGTGCTTACAAAAGAAGATATAGTTAAAAATATTACCTCTTATACCAAGCAGGCATTTAAGATACTTGACGAAAACAAAACAACCATAGTCTACAATAACGACTGGCTAGAAAAGTTAGGAGCTTCTGGCATGCTACAACTAGCTTCAAACTTGACGGTAGCTAGAATGCTAGAGCGTGACGATTTTTCTAAAAGGTATGCGTCAAATACACCTATAGCTGTTAGTGAATTTATGTATCCTTTGCTTCAAGGGTATGATTCTGTTCATCTTGAAAGCGATATAGAGATAGGAGGAACTGACCAAAAGTTTAACTTACTTATGGGAAGACAATTACAAAAAGCTTATGGACTCAAAAAGCAACAAGCAGTACTTATGATGCCTATCTTAGAAGGTCTTGATGGTGTACAAAAAATGTCTAAATCTTTAGGAAACTACATCGGTGTAACGGAAGAACCTAAAAATATTTATGGCAAAATACTATCAATTTCAGATGACTTGATGTGGCGTTATTATGAGCTTTTGAGTGAAAAATCATTAAACGAGATAGCAACTCTAAAAGAGAATGTAGCATCTCGCACCGTTCACCCTAAAACTGCCAAAGAAAACTTAGCATTAGAGATAACTACAAGGTTTTATAATGAAGAGTTGGCTACACTAGCTAAAGAGGAGTTTAACTCTGTATTTAAAGCAAAAAAGCTACCTACTGATATGGCTGAATTTGAGATGGAAGATGGTATTTGGATATGTCAAGCACTTGTAGATGCTGGTCTTGAACCCTCAACTTCTCAAGCTAGGCGTGATGTTAAACAAAATGCTGTGAGTATTGACCAAAAAAAGATTAGTGATGATAAGCTTAATCTAAAAATGGGAGAATACATCATTCAAGTAGGTAAAAAAAGATTTGCAAAAGTGAAGGTTATTTAATGAAATTTAAGTCTTTTAAAATTGGAAAATATACTATCGAAAAACCCATCATTCAAGGTGGAATGGGTGTTGGTATCTCATGGGATCAACTTGCAGGTAACGTTAGCAAGGAAGGTGGGCTAGGTGTTATTTCTGCTGTTGGTACTGGTGTTTATAAAAACAGAGCCTATGTAGAAAAAACAGTTGGTAAAGAGGAGCGTCCGTTAGATGCTATTAACTTTTACTCATATCCAGCATTAAAAAAGATATTTGATAACGCAAGAGAGATATGTGGAGATGCACCTTTGGCTGCAAATGTACTATATGCTCAAAGCGAATATAACCGTGTTGTTGAAGATGCGTGTAAAGCAGGAGCTAACATCATAATAACTGGTGCAGGGCTACCTCTTACTATGCCAGAGGCTACTAAAAATTATCCAGATGTTGCACTTGTTCCCATAGTCTCTACCGCAAAAGCTTTACGTATTTTATGCCGCAGATGGAAAAAAACACATGACAGATTGCCCGATGCAGTCATCGTTGAAGGACCACTTTCAGGTGGACATCAAGGGTTTAAATATGATGAATGTTTTATGGAAGAAAATCAACTTGAAAATATCTTAGGTCCAGTAGTAGAAGAAGCAAAAAATTGGGGTTCTATGCCTATTATCGCAGCAGGTGGGGTATGGGATCATGATGATATAGTAAAAATGATGGAAATTGGTGCCGATGGCGTACAAATGGGTACACGCTTTATAGGAACCATTGAATGTGATGCAAGTCAAGTTATGAAAGAGATAATTATAGGAGCTAATGCAGATGATATTAAACTATTTAAGTCTCCAGTTGGCTACCCTGCACGTGGGGTTAGAACTCAACTGCATGAAGATATAGAAAAAGGAACAGCACCAAAAGTAGCTTGCATATCTAACTGTGTAGCACCATGTAATCGTGGAGTAGAGGCAAAAATAGTTGGATATTGTATAGCCGATAGACTTTCAGATGCTTATGATGGCATAGCAGAGTCTGGACTTTTCTTTACTGGTGCAAATGGATATAGACTACAAGAGATTATTGGCGTAAAAGAGTTAATAAATAAACTTATGAATGGTGAAGATAAATAAATTGTTATCAATATTAAGCAGGGTATCTTTGCTGATACTGTTGGTAAATACACTACTTTTGGCTGATATTAATTTACTGAAAAGCATTACCGTAAAAGGGGATATTTTAAATATCTCTTTTTCTAAAAAAATAAATAAAAAATATATAAATCATTTTGCTCTTATGAAACCATATAGAGAGATATATGATTTTAAAAATACAAGGCTTATGCGTAAAGTAATAGCTTTTAAGCTCGGTAAACACATTCGTATGGCACAGTATAGAAAAAATATAGTAAGAGTTGTTATCTCTTCGTCTAAAATATATAAGCCCAAGTCTTATGTGTCAACATCTAATGCTAAAGAGTATCATATATCTTTGCCTAAATGTATGTCTTTTAGTAAGCATAGAGCCAATAATAAGAAAAAAAATAAGAAGCACAAATGTAAAATATCTTTTAATGCATACGGACGAAAGGTTATAGTGATAGATGCAGGACATGGAGGCTATGATAATGGAGCAGTAGCTGGTGGTAAATATGAAAAAGATTTGGTACTTCAAATCGCAAAACGTGTAGAGAGACAACTTAAAATACGTGGTTACGCTGTTTGTATGACACGCAGAAATGACCATTTCGTAAAATTACATCAGCGTACTCAAATAGCAGACAAAAAAAATTCTATAGCTTTTATATCTATACATGCAAATTCTATCAATAAACGAATGCGTAATAAAGTGCATGGAGTGGAGACATTTTTTCTTCAAAATGCTAAAGATGCGAAATCTCAACGTGTAGCTTCAAGAGAGAATAAATCGGTACTTAAAGGTACGAGTAGATTGAGCAGAAATGTCATTATAGATTCAGTCCTAACTGGCCCTAAAATTGTTGAGTCAAATAAACTTGCGATAGATGTTCAGAGGCATATGATGCATCAATTACGTACTAAGTACAGAGGTGTTAGAGATGGTGGAGTGCGTCATGCACCTTTTTGGGTGCTAGTTGGTGCTAGTCGTCCATCTATTTTGGTAGAAGTGGGGTATATCTCTAATCCTCGTGAACGCAAGAGGCTTTTTACAGCTTCTTACCAGAAACTTTTAGCTAAAGGTATCGTTTATGGGGTAGATAGTTATTTTAAAAATAGAAAAAAAGAGATAGATATACGATAGAAATTTAGCAAAGGAATAGCATGATAAAAATTTTACTTAGTGTATATTTTGTATTTTTCTTAACTGGGTGCATAAGTCCTAATGTAGATAATTCAAATAGTATTGTCGTGATAGACGCAGGTCATGGTGGACACGATACTGGTGCTACTGAAGGCGGAAAACTAGAGAAAGATTTGGTTCTTACAATTACCCAAAAACTTTATAATGAGTTTAAAAGTGAAGGCTATAGGGTCTATATGACTAGAGATGATGACCATTTTTTGAAATTAAGCCAACGTACTCGTATCGCTGATAGAAAAAATGCACAAGTATTTATCTCTATTCATGCAAATGCTATAAAAAATAGAAGTAGGTTTGAAAATATAGAAGGTGTAGAGACATATTATCTACAAAAAACACGAGATGCTAGGTCTCAACGCATAGCCATGCGTGAAAATGCTTCAGTACTTAAAGATACAGATAGTTTAAGTAAAAATGTTATTATCGACTCTGTGCTTAATGGTCCTAAAATCATAGAATCTCATAAACTTGCAATTGGAGTGCAGAGGCATATGGTTAAAAATCTTAAAAATGAGTATAAAGATGTTAGAGATGGAGGGGTCAGACCCGCACCATTTTATGTACTCGCAGGAGCTAGTAGACCTTCTGTACTTATAGAGGTAGGATACATTACAAATACCAAAGAGCGTAAAAGACTTTTTATGGAAGATTATCAAAAAGAGATTGTAGAGGGCATAGTTTCAGGTGTTGGTTCATATATTAGCAATAGAAAAAAAGAGATTAATCTTTAATTCCAAAGCATTAGTTAAATAGATATTACTTGTAATTCTTGATAGCTTTGTCTAGTATGGCAGTAGCTGCTTCTTTGTCTTTGAAGCCTGAAACTTTTACCCATTTGTTTGGTTCAAGTATTTTGTAAGTTTCAAAGAAGTTTTTTATACGATTAAGTGTATGTTCTGGTACGTCACCTAAGTCATTTATGTTTGCGTAGGTTGGGTCAATCTTTACAGTTGGTACGGCTATTAGCTTTTCGTCTCCACCTGATTCGTCTTCAGTCATAAGTACACCAACTAATCTACATTTTATGTAAGAACCCGCTTGAAGAGGGTAGTCGCAAAGTACAAGAATATCTGCTGGGTCACCATCGTCTGAAAGTGTATTTGCCACAAATCCGTAGTTTGCGGGGTAATGCATAGATGAATAAAGTACTCTATCTACCTCTACTGCACCTGAATCTTTATCTATTTCGTATTTTATCATTGAATTTAAAGGTACTTCGATGATTGCTTTGACTGCATCTGGGTTTTCGCCATGTCCGATTTTAGTAATATCCATAAGTGCTATCTCCGTTTAGATTAAATTTTGCAAATAGTATCATAAAACATATAAATCTTTCATCAAATTTGATAATTAAAAGATATTATTTAGCATCTATATAATGTTTTTTAAACCAAAGATAATATATGGCATAAAAGAAGAAACCAAAGCCTAGAGTGAGAGTAATTCCTCGTAGATTCATGCCCCATTTTGAAGCATATCCTATAAAAAGGGCAGTAGCAACATTGGATAGCATAAATATCATGTCGTTGTATGAGATTACTCTACCTAAAAACTTACTCTTTGTCTCTTCTTGTATAAGCAGGTAAGTGTATGACCAAAGTGTGGTTATGAAAAAACCTGTTACAAATAAACCTACTAATGCAAGGTAAAAATTGTACTCCAAAAAGCCCCATAATATTATGCCAATACCTTGAAGTATAAAAAAATAGTGTAGATTATTTTTTGATATAATATTTGAGATAAAAAATGGTCCAACCATAAGACCTAAGGCTCTTGTGGCATTCATCCAACCTATGGCTAGTGGCACGGCTATAAGTTCTTTGTATTGGAAATCTGCAAGTAGGGTAATGAGTGCGTCAAAAGATGTGAGTCCTATAGATGCATGTAGTAGTATTAGATGTAGTATCTTTTTTTGTGAGATTATATACATAAAACCAGACTTTAGCATCTCTAGGTTTGATTCTATATTTTTAATACTTTCCATAGACAACTTTAAGCCTATGAGTAAAATAACTGCGATAGAGTAAAGTGTGGCATCTATGCTAAAGGCAAGGTCAAATCCTATGTAATACGTTACCAAGCCCCCTACTGCCATGCCAAGTGCATAACATACAGACCAAATAATAGAGTGTATTTCATTGGTATTTTTAAGCATTTCTCCAGAGACTATCTTTGGAAATAGTGTCATCTCTGCTGAAAAAAGCATAGATGAAGCAGAAGAGCGTATGAAAATAAACATCATTAATAGCCAAATATATTCTATGGAATTGATAAATATGAAGCCAATAGTCATAGAAATTTCAACAAGTAAAAGTATCGACATGAGTTTCTTGAAGTCTATACGGTCAATAATAAGTCCAGTAATGGGAGCTAATATAACCGCAGGAAGCATCGCCATTGTAGCAGTAAAAGCTATGGTTATTTTATCGGCACCAAAAGAGACTATCATGGAAAATATAGCTACTTGAGAAAACCATGTTCCAAAGTAAGAGATGAATTGTATAAGCGAAAGCCGTCTAATGGTGGGATGCTTAAGGGTGTCTATATAAGTCAAGTTTTTAAGCTCTATCTTCAAGAGTGTAGGGGATATTTGCTTTTTTTAGAACATTAATGTACATGGAAAATGCATCTTTTGCTAGAGTATTATCATCACTAGCTACAGAGATACTTACAGACCATTTGTTATCTATTAATTTTGGTAAAGATGAAAACTCAACACCTTTTGGCATATTTTCCATTGTCTCTATAAAAATATTTTCTTTGCACTTAGCAGATAGAGTATATCTGTATATCTCTTTTTTGTGTTGTATGAGTTTGTCCAATATCTTCACAATCATAGGGTGGCTCATTTGTGGAAAACCTGGCATAAAAAAGTAGCGTTCATCTAAAGAAAAAGCAGGCATTTTATTTACAGGATTATCTAATAGTCTTGCACCTTTTGGAAGTTCTGCCATTTTTATGGGGTGAGGGTAAGCATCTTTGCCTAGTTTGTCCTCAATAATTTTCTTAGCCTCTTTATGCACCATAAAATCACCATTACGTAAAGCAATAGAAGCACATTTGCGAGTATGGTCATCAGGAGTAGAGCCTATACCTCCAAAACTAAAAAGTATAGAATTTGGTTGAGATGCTATAAATTTAATAGTTTGAATAATTAATTCAGGGTCATCTTCAATAACAAAAGACCCACTTAGTTTATGACCTTTTTTTGCAAGAGCTTTGCTAACAAAATCAAAGTGAGCATCTTCTCTTCTTCTATTAAGAATTTCAGTGCCTATAATGAGGGTAAAGAAGCGAGTGTTAGACAAAGTCTTACTCCTCTATGTAATTTTTAAGTTTACGTCCTACTTTTGGGTGTTTGAGTTTTTTAATTGCAGATGATTCTATCTGTCTAACTCTCTCACGTGTTACAGATAACTCTTTTCCTATCTCTTCTAATGTTCTATCACTTTCATCTTCTAGTAAACCAAAACGCATACGTATAACAGCTTTTTCTCTCTCGTTGAGTTGGTCTAGAACTTCGTCTATTTGGTTATTTAGGTCATCTTTTAGTACAACATCTGTTGGGCTAAGTGTTGTTTTGTCTTCTATGAAGTCGCCAAATCTACCATCGTCTTCATCTCCTACAGGAGTCTCTAACGATACAGGCTCTTTTGTAATCTTGATTACATTTTTAACTTTATCTACCGATAGTCCAACTTCCTCTGCTATGGTGTCTAGGTCTGGTTCTCTACCAGTCTCTTGAAGGTGTTTTCTTATGATTTTGTTTATACGGTTTATAGTCTCAATCATATGTATAGGTATACGTATGGTTCTTGCTTGATCTGCTATGGCACGAGAAATAGCTTGACGAATCCACCATGTGGCATAAGTTGAAAATTTGTACCCTTTTTCATACTCAAATTTATCAACCGCTTTCATGAGTCCTATGTTCCCTTCTTGTATAAGGTCAAGGAATGGAAGACCACGGTTTGTATAGCGTTTTGCTATAGATACTACTAGTCTAAGGTTAGACTTTGCCATACGTGTTTTAGCTACTTCTGATTTAGCTTTACCTTGACGGATTTGCCCTAAAATGTCGTGC
>Ga0256829_1002781_pt1 | contig 12687 bp, 15 predicted proteins | sample 131447metaG_FD_185979 | JGI IMG/M metagenome (GOLD analysis project Ga0256829, IMG submission 185979) | Hydrothermal vent microbial communities from Lau Basin, Pacific Ocean - 131-447 | ecosystem: Environmental > Aquatic > Marine > Hydrothermal vents | place: Pacific Ocean: Lau Basin | collected... | reverse complement strand
ATCATATTGATTTTCCGAAAGAAACGGTGGGTGGCTTTGATATTGATTTGTTCAAAGAGTTCTTTCAGGCAGTCAGCAATCATGCGCGTATGACCATTCATATTGATTGCTTACGCGGTGGCAACAACCACCACATCATTGAGACAGTGTTCAAAGCATTTGGACGCGCATTGCGTATGGCTGTGGCTCAAGATGCTCGGCAAACAGGGATTCCTTCAACCAAAGGTGCGTTGTAAATCATGAAGGTCGCATTGATTGATTATGGTATGGGCAATCTTCATTCGGTTGCTAAGGCTTTGGAACAAGTGGGTGCGGAAGTTCGCTTGGTGCGCGATGCAGCGGCATTGGCGGATTGTGAACGCATGGTGTTGCCTGGTGTGGGCGCATTTCGCGATTGTATGCAGGCATTGCACGACACAGGCATGGATGAGGCGATACAAGCGCAAATCAAGCAAGGCATGCCATTCTTGGGCATTTGCTTGGGTATGCAGGTGTTGATGCAGACTTCTTATGAATTTGGTGTTCATCAAGGCTTGGGCTTGATTGCGGGGGAAGTGAAACACTTTCCTGAATCACATCCCGAACGCGGCTTTAAGATTCCGCATATGGGCTGGAATGATGTAATTTTTGCTTCAGAATGCGACATTCACCCTGTATTGCAGCCGCTACAAGGGCAGCAGGTGTATTATGTGCATTCATATTATTGCGTGCCTGACGATTCAGAGCATATGTTGGCGGCATCATCCTATGGTGATTATCCATTCACTTGTGCGATTGGGAAAGAAAACATTATTGCCGTGCAATTTCATCCTGAAAAATCACAAAAAGCAGGTTTGGCGATGCTTGAAGCATTTGTGGGATGGAAGCCGTAACTCGCGGATTTCAAGTGTTTTTTTATCCATGAATCATCTATTCTTGTAATGAAGGTCCAAACGGTGCGAGAGCTTTGAACTAGGTGTCGTGACCCCGTAGCTTGCACAAAACCGTTTGATTGATATATACTTCTGGTATATTACATAGGAGGTATATGATTATGTCGGTTGCCAAACTTTTTCTAAATGGTCGTTCACAAGCAGTTCGTTTGCCTAAAGAATTTCGTATGCCTGGTAAGATGGTACATATATCTCGTGATGGCGATAAGGTGATTCTTGAGCCTATGAAAGATTCTTGGGATCAATGGTTTAACACCATTCAAAACGCCCCAAAACATTTAATTTCTGAAGACCGCGAACAACCTGAAATACAGGAACGCGATTGGTCATGATGCATTATCTATTGGATACGAATATTTGCATATACATCATCAACAAGCGCCCTCCCGAGGTGTTTGAACGCTTTCGACAGATTGAACTCATGCAACTGTACATCCCAACGATTGTCATTTCTGAACTTTATTTTGGGCTTGAGAAAAACCAGTCTCACAAACGCAATGGCACTTTTTTGGAAAACTTTATTGCACCGCTTTCTGTCATTGGTTTTTCTGTTGAGGCTGCACAGCATGCCGCAACTATTCGTTATCAGCTTCGCAAACAAGGCACGCCTATCGGAGCCTATGACATCCAAATTGCCGCGATTGCGCTGGCGGAAGACATGGTTTTATTGACCAACAACACCAAAGAGTTTGAGCGCATTGAAGGGTTGAAACTGGAAAATTGGGTGAAGTAGCTTTCTGAGTGGCGTGAATGGCGAGATTTGTTGTAGTGAATATATCATCATGTAACGCAATGGCATTTTCAGGATGGCGACTTTTCGATGATATCATGCGGTAGCGATGAGCTATCTCCGCTTTATCAATATGTTCTCCACACCGCTCACTTTCGCGGTAACAATTCTAAAAAAACATCAGTGCATTTTTTTACGGTAACTGCATGATTCATCGCCAAGAAAATCACCATTTTATTTTGGAGACAATACAATGTTTGAACTTATTCCAGCCATAGACTTAAAAGATGGTCACTGTGTGCGCTTAAAACAAGGACGCATGGATGATGCGACTGATTATGGCGATAATCCTGCTGAAATGGCGGCGTATTGGCAGTCTTTGGGAGCCAAGCGCCTGCATGTGGTTGATTTGGATGGTGCGTTTGCGGGTAAACCTGCCAATCGCGAAGCCATTCGTAGTATTTGTGAAGTGATGGAGATACCAGTGCAATTGGGCGGCGGTTTGCGTGATTTGTCCATGATTGAAGGGATGTTGCATTTGGGCGTGCAACGGGTGATTTTAGGTTCGATTGCCATTGCCAATCCGAACATCGTGAAAGAGGCTTGTGCTGCGTTTCCCCAGCAAATATGCGTGGGTATTGATGCTAAGGCAGGCATGGTGGCAGTACATGGTTGGGATGATGTGACCGATGTAAAAGCTGTGGATTTAGCCAAGAAATTTGAAGATGATGGTGTGGCAGCGATTATTTATACGGATATTGCCCGTGATGGCATGTTGTCTGGTCCTAATATTGAAGAAACGGTGGCTCTTGCTCAAGCAGTGTCGATTCCTGTGATTGTGTCGGGTGGTGTGGCAAAAATGAGCGATGTCACAGATTGTGCGGCACATGCAAGCGATGGTATCTGTGGTGCGATTACTGGGCGTGCGATTTATGAGAAAACCATTGATTTTGCACAGGCGATGAAGCAACTCTAACACCCCCCTAAAAAGCGAGGATTGTTTTATGGATATGATGCAAGCGATGATTTTGGGTCTCATTGAAGGCGCAACAGAATTTTTACCCATTTCATCGACGGGGCACATGATTGTGGCAGCGCAATGGATGGGCTTGCCGCAAAATGAGGAAAACAAAGCTTTTGAAGTGATGATTCAATTGGCGGCTATTTTGGCAGTGGTGGCAAATTATCGTGATAAAATGACTCTTGCTCATCTGGAACTTTGGAAAAAATTGGTGCTGGCTTTTGTGCCGATTGGGGCAGTGGGTTTGTTGTTTCATCATCAAATCAAGGCGATGTTCAGTACGGATATTGTGGCAGTGATGTTTATTGTCGGCGGCATGATTTTTCTTGTGGTGGAATATATGCACAAAGACAAAGTCTATCCTGTGCAAGATGTGGAGGATGTCAGTTATCGCCAAGCCTTATGGATTGGGGTGGCGCAAGTCTTTGCGCTGATTCCAGGTACGAGCCGTGCAGGTTCGACCATTATTGGGGCGATGTTGGTGGGGTTAAGCCGCAAAGCGAGTGCAGAATTCTCATTTCTTTTGGCATTGCCTGTGATGTTGGCAGCCAGTGGCTTTGATTTATTGAAACATTATCAGGATTTTTCAGGTGCCGATTGGATGCAGTTGTTGATGGGCTTTGTGGTGGCTTTTGTGTCAGCATGGTTGGTGATGCGACTTTTGATGCAATTTCTTGAGAAATTTACCTTTGTTGCTTTTGGGGTGTACCGCATTGTGTTCGGCTTGCTGTTGCTCTGGGTACTCGCTTCATGATGGCGCCACATATCGACCCGATTGCGTTGCAATTGGGACCTTTGGCGGTGCATTGGTATGGCTTGATGTATGTGTTGGGTTTTACGGCGACTTGGTTATTGGTGCGCCAACAACTGCGTGAATGTGGTGCATGGGAAACTTCTGTGCAGCCTGAAGCTTATGAAGGCTTGTTTACGGCATTGATTCTGGGCGTGGTCTTGGGTGGGCGTTTGGCGTACATCCTGTTTTACAATTTTTCTTATTATAGCGCACACCCCATTGAAATATTTTATATTTGGCAGGGCGGCATGTCGTTTCATGGCGGTCTTATTGGGCCGATGGTGGCAGGGTGGTGGTATTGCCGTAAGCATGATTTACCGTTTATGTTGTTGATGGATAAGGTCTGCGTGGTTGCACCGTTGGGTTTGGCTTTTGGTCGCATGGGTAATTTTATCAACGGTGAACTTTGGGGGCGGGTGGTGACGAACCCTGCCGATGTGCCGTGGGCTATGATTTTTCCTGGCGCAGGAGCTGAACCGCGTCACCCCAGTCAATTGTATGAATTAGGGCTTGAAGGGGTGCTGCTGTTTTGTCTTTTGTGGTTCACGCGCAAGTTTGCATGGGCAACGGGCATGCGTGTTGGCTTATTTCTCGTGGGTTATGCTTTGGCGCGTATTTTTTGCGAACAGTATCGTCAACCCGATGTGCAATTGGGTTTTATTTATGGGGACTGGTTGACGATGGGGATGTTGTTGTCATCTGCTATGTTGGTTGCGGGCATGAGTTGGATGGCGTACCTCATCTACAAACATAAGTAGAAGACTTGCCATTGCGTCCGCAAACACCCCCTTTCATCATTCATGACTTACAAGATTCGCAAATGTTTGCGTTGGCGCAAGCGGCTGGGCGAGCGGGCTTTACGGTGCATGGCTTGGCATCATGGCAAGCACCGTGGATTGAGCTCAGTCGTTATGTGTCGTCATGTACTCAGGTGCAAAGCTTGGGTGATGTGGTCGAAAGTGTGTATGCGCTGCATGTGAAACAGGCGGGCTTGCAGGGTGTATGGCTGCCATGTGTGGATGATATTGCGATGTTTACCGCAGAGTTTCGCCCTTTTTTGCAGGATTTGGGCATGTTGGCGTTGATACCCAGCATGGACAGCATCGAACGCGCCGATGTAACGCAGCTACAAGATTTTTCTGGCATACTCAAGATTCCTGAAACCTACTGGCTGGAAGCTGAAGCGATGGCAGAGCGTGCTGATGTTTTGCCGTACCCATGTCTATTGAAATCAGCACGAGGTTTTTTTCGTATCTTGCCGCACAAAGAATCTTTGCTTCAAGCTTTGGATGAGCAACGCGATGATGCCTTGTTGCAACGCGTGCAACACTATATTGCAGGCGACACTTCACGCATGGCAACGGCGATGCTGTTGTTTGATGCACATGGCAAAGTCGTGCGCGGGTTTACAGGTCGTCGTTTGCGAGTGGCGCGCACACAGTTTGGTGCATTTGGTGAAACAACGGCAGCCCAAGCCGAATGGATTCCTGAACTTTATGATGGTGCGGTTGCATTGTTGGAACATATTGGCTGGCAAGGTTTTGCGGAAGTCGAATGCAAACAGGGTGAAGATGGGCAATGGTATGTGTTGGAAATCAATCCTCGTGTTTCGGGCTGGTTGTGCCTGGCGGAAGCGGATGGGGCTGGTTTTTTGCAGGCATATCATGCGTTGTGTACAGGTTCCGAGGTGTTGCAATCATGTTGTCTGCAAACTTCACGCTATGAATACATACGCATGTTGAGCGCTGGTTTTCATGAGCCTGATTGGGTGGGGCGTTCGGATATGCCGCAAGGGCGGTGGGCAAGGTTGCGATGCTTGGGTGGTGATTTGTATCAGATGTGGAAGCACTCGCCTTTCGTGGTTGCAGGGGCTTGGGATGCTTGGGATCGACAAGCATCGTGGTGCATCATCAAGCAGAACCTACGGCAGTATTTGGGGTGGCGTTGAGCAATGATGCCCATGCTTGATGCACATCGGAAAAGTTTAAGCGATATGCCATCACATCTTGAGGGATGCGTTGATTGAGTTGCTTGATGCGCTCTGAGGGTAAGATGTTTTGATGAAAATGCTGCGCCAACATCATTAAGGCTTCGCTGCGGCGTACGGGCTGAAGTTGGGCAGCTGGGGCAGCAGCATTGTATTGAGGGAGGACCAAGCGTGTGAGTGGTAAGGCTTGGTGTTCAACATGAGTGGGTAGCCACAATTGTAATTGTTTGGCTTGCCCTGAATAATCGGGAAAGGTGAAAAAATAGCGTTCAAACCTTCCGCGTTCCAACATCGTGTGATGGGGAAAGGCAGGATGTTCAGGCTCATCCCATTGCATGGGTCGCGGCATGGGGTGGATGTTGCCTTGTGTATCCAAAAGACTAAATTCATCCGTCATATAATCTGCGCCAGAAAGCAGTGCAGCGGTGGTTAAACTGCTTTTTCCTGCGCCAGAGATGCCTGCAAACATCCATGCTTCCCCTTGTGTTGTCACACAGCCTGCGTGCAATGATAAAAAATCGGGGAAAATATTCTGGATGACTTGGGTGTAGAGCTGGATTTCAAAGGCTGCCACCGTTTCGGGCGCACTTTCACCGTGCCAAAGTTCTTCTTGTTCGTTGAGGATTAAATATTGCTTGTTGCCATTGCTTAAAAAATCAAAAGAGAGGTCATGGGGTGCGCTGCTGCGTTCGTAGAGCTTGGTGAAGGCTTCAATATCTTTGGCATACCATGCTTTGGGCGCACGCACGACAATGTTTTGATTGGCAATGCGAAAGGCGACATATCCATCATGGTGTGCAGGGTTCATTCGGCGTTTTGTAGCAATCCAAAAGCGGCAAATTCTTCAAGAATCGCGTGAACATCTTGCTGAACCTTATCCTCTTCGACTTGCAAAGTATCACAAATCATGGACACCATATCCTGAATACTATGTTGCCCATCGCAAGCTTCCAAAATGCCTGTGGCAATAAAGTTTAAGGATAAACTGGAGCCATCGGCATTGTCGGTGACCATGACTTCTTGTGTATCCTTCAAATCTTCAAACACCAAAGTATCGCGGCGCAGTGGATAGTCGGGGAGTGTGAGGCTCATGCATTCTCCTGTGTTGATGTCAGCAAACATGCCACCATTTGGCAATCCGAGCAGCTTAATTGTTCTTGGCATCTTTTCCAGCGTTCTTCAGGTTGCTTTAAAGTGCGGTAATGCAACTGTTCCAGCATCTCTTGCAAACTTTGCTTTTGAATATGTCCCAAAGCAAGTTGCCTTGAGAAAATACATGGGTACACATGCCCTGTCGCGGCGATACAGAGTTTCCCTTGCCGTGTTTCGCCTGTTTTTGTGGCGTGCGATGATGCAATGCGGATATGTTCGGGCAAAAAGGTTGTATCACCACGCCCGACACGATTGACGGGGTCAAAACGGATGTGTTCGGAAGACAAACCATAATGTTGGGCTAAAAAATCAGGAAGATGGGCAATATGTTCTGCATTTTCCTGCATAATCACGACCCCAACCCGTACATCAAAGCCTGCATCCATGCTTTTTTGTAGCGCATTTAAGGTGCGCTGCCAACTGCCTGAAACACGGGTGATGGCATCATGGGTGGTGGCATTGTCCGCATACAAAGAAAAGGACAAACGCGGTTGATAGGCTGCCATTTGTGCCAATAGCTTATCATGTAGCAATAAGCCATTGGTGTAGACTTCTAAGCCTGAAAAATCGAGTTCACGAACCATACGCATGATGGATAATAGGTCAGGATGAATCAAAGGGTCGCCACCTGTGAGTTGTACAAAAGGGCGACCTAATGCTCGGGCTTGTTGCAAAGTTCGGGCAATATCATCTAGAGCTAAGAAATCATTGCGTTTGGGATGGGAATCGGCGTAACAATGCAGGCAGCGTTCATTGCATTGGGAGGTCAATTCGACAAATAACATGCCCAAACCATCGCCCAACAGTAGATGCTTGGCTTGTGGGGCTTCGGATGCGTGGGTCAGACCGTGCAAAAGAGGATGGGCGTGTTCCATGCGCTGCAAGATGGCGTGTTGGGGGGTGTCGGTGCGCAAAGAGCGCAAGGCATCGGCGAAGATGCCTGTGAACGATAAGGGTTCAGAGGATTGGCTGTGATGCAGCGTGATGGACTGCTTGTCGTGGGAGATACAGTGAATCACTTGCCCTTGAGCAAGGGCAAGTGTGAAATGCTGAGGCATCAATACAAACGCGATGCTTATTTACACTTCATTTCACCCTTTTTGACATTAAAAGCACACTTACAAGGTTGCTTGCAACCAATAGGAGGGATACAGCCTGGAGGTCCTTCTTTACAGAAGTCCTTACATTTGAGATTCGCCAAGCCACCAGGTACAGCAGCACAAGCAGCAGTATTGCCGCCACAAGACTTGATGCATTGCGATTTGGCGCATTTGGCTGCATTGAATTTTACGGAACTAGGGACGCAAGGGCAACACGCACTTGCGCCTGATGAAATGGTTAATTGAACTGCGGGAGTAGCGACACCAGTTGTGGGGTTCGGATTCATTTGGCAAGTTTTTACCTGCCCCCAAGCGCCCAAAGCATGGCGAGGCCCCACCATCATGGTTCCTAAAATCGCGGGTGGGGTGTAAACAGCCGCAGTCAATAAACGGCGGCGCATGGATTGTTGTGTATCCAATGGATTGTTTGTTGTTTCATCATTCATAAGCATCACCTACCGTGTCCGAGTGCGCAAAAGCATAGAATGCTTTGCCAACGGGTGCAAATCATGCTTACCTTTTGGCATGAATATTCGTCAGCAAAAATACTATCGAAAATCATATTGTCAGATGTTGCGCGGCACATGGGATGCTGAAGTACCGCAGGATTTGGCATTTTGGTATATGTTGCGTTCCGAAGGTATCTTTTTTTGTGTGTGGCAAAAATTATCTTCCAGCCAACGGGCATTGATTCCTCAAGAAATCATGAATGGTATGGATGAACGCATGCGTAACGCTTCCGCATTGCGTATGAAGCATGCTCTGGGGCATATCTTGCGCGCACTCAATGAGGCAGAGATTCCTGTGATTTGTTTGCGGGGTCAGGCGATGGCAGAAGCATTGTACGAACCCAGTAGTATGCGTGTGTTTACCGATTTTGACATTTTGTACCAAGAAGAGAACTCATTGATATTAAAACAAGTCTTGGGTTCAGAATTGGGCTATATGCCGCCAGAAAAATTCCCTTCGATGTTCAAGAAAGGTGATTTGGTGATTGATTTGCATACCGAGCCTTTGGGCATTGAACGCATGCATGCATGGGCGCACCTCACGCCATTGCGGGCGGATGATTTCTTTGCACATACTCAAGAAGGTGTGCTTGCAGGGGAGCCAGCATTGCAGGTGCATCCACGCGTAAACCTTCCCTATCTATGCTTCCATGCCATGAAGCATTCCTTTGATCGCTTGATTTGGCTTTATGATATTGCACTATTGGCAAACCAGTTGTGTGAAGAGGATTGGCATGAAGTGTTGCAAGGTATTCATGACTATCGCTTGGAACGCCCTTGTTTTTATGCCCTATCTTATGTGCAAAAACACTTGGATGCTGCCGTTCCTGATGCCGTTTTAAATGAGATTTGCCCCGATATGGGCTTGATTGAACGGCGTTTGTTTGCACGACACATGGACTTTGAAGTCATTCCTTACTTGGCAGAACGCTTGTTTGCACGCATGCAGCCCGATTGGAAGCACCGTCTTATTTTTTGGAAAGAGACCATTTATCCAAGATATGAAGTGCGCGCCCAGATTGCGGGTGGTGGCTGTGTGAAGTGCAGTTTTATTCGCACGCGCATCAAACAAATAGCGAAAGCAACCGTGTTGTTTTTGAGAGAAGGGTATCTGTTGTTGCGTGGTTAACAGAGAAGGGGAAGAGTGATGGTGCAGGATGGAAACCGAGGGTTTACATTGATTGAATTGATGATTGTGGTGGCAATTATTGGTATTTTGGCTTCTATTGCGGTGCCGCAATTTGCCAAATATCGAAGCAATGCATTCAATAGTTCGGCTATTTCAGATTTACGAAATATAGGAACTGCCGAAGAAGCGTACTACATCAGTCATTTTAGCTATGTGAACCTACCCGCAGTTGCGGGGTTTAGTGCATCCTTAGCGAATTTGCCAGGCACGCGTTTGTCCAAAAACACCTGTGCCAAAGTAAGCAATGCCAATACCGTGGATTTTTCATTGCAAACAGAGAATCTTCAAGGTGATGCACATTATCAATCCTCACAAGCAGGCTCAGTTGTAAAAACAAGCAAAGCACCAAGTTTTTATACGATTGCAGGCTGCTAATAAGACCAATAGTGCGGCTATGGCTTGACGAATGTCGGGCGCGTTTCAAGATGCCCAAATGAACCATACAACCTTACCTATTTCTGATGCCATGTTGGATACGATGTTGCATCGCCTGCGCAATTCGGGTGCAGATGATGCCGATATTTACATCCAGCGCAGTCAATCGGAATCCTTGACCCTAGAAGAATCACGCGTCAAACATATTTCAGCCAGTACCATGCAAGGCGTGGGTATTCGTGCCATTCAGGGTGAAGTCTCGGGGCATGCATACACCGATTGTTTCACAGATGATTCTTTGACCGAAGCCACAGCAGCAGCATGCACCATTGCACAACAGGGGCAAAAACGCGCACCTGTTGCGATTCAACAGCACAACAATCATCATGATTTATACCCAACAGGCAATCCCATGCACAGCATGGATATGCATCAGCGCAAACAACTCTTAGAAGATATTGATGCACTGGCACGCTCGTTGGATACGCGTGTGACGCAAGTGGTCGCCAGTATTTCTGCATCATATTCCCATATTCATATTCTACGCATGGATGGCATGCACTTGATGGATGAACGCCCATTGGTGCGTTTGAATGTTTCCGTGGTGGTGGAAGATAAGGGTGTGCGTGAATCGGGCAGTGCAGGTGGCGGCGGTCGCTTTGATTTGACGCACATCTTGGCTAAGAATGATGCCGAACGACTCACCAAAGAAGCCGTGCGTTTGGCTTTGTTGAATTTGGAAGCACAAGATGCACCTGCGGGAAGTATGCCTGTTGTATTGGGTTCAGGTTGGCCGGGGATTTTGTTGCATGAAGCTGTAGGACATGGCTTAGAGGCGGACTTTAATCGCAAGGGAAGCTCTGTCTTTTCTGAAAAAATGGGGCAACAAGTGGCTGCCAAAGGTGTGACGGTGGTGGATGATGGCACCATTGCAGCGCGGCGCGGCTCATTGAATGTGGATGATGAAGGTGTCCCCACGCAACGCACTGTCTTGATTGAGGATGGTATGTTGGTGGGTTATATGCAGGACAAACAGAATGCGCGCTTGATGGGCGTGGAACCAACGGGCAATGGTCGCCGTGAATCCTATGCCGACCCTGTGTTGCCGCGTATGACCAACACCTTTATGTTGGCAGGTTCAGATGAACCCGACGATATTTTGGCTTCATTGGATGATGGAATTTATGCCGTGAACTTTGGTGGTGGGCAAGTGGATATTACTTCAGGCAAGTTCGTATTCACCACTTCAGAGGCTTATTATGTACGCCATGGCAAGATTCAATATCCTGTGAAAGGTGCGACTTTGATGGGTATGGGGCATGAGGTGTTGCAAGAAATTTCCATGATTGGCAATGATTTAGCATTGGATCCAGGGGTTGGGACTTGTGGTAAAGCTGGGCAATCGGTGCCTGTGGGTGTGGGCATGCCGAGTATTCGTATTGACCGTTTGACCGTGGGAGGAACACAATCATGAGTCAGGATTTAAGTCACTGTTCAGAGCAACTGATTGCGTTGGCAAAGCAAGCGGGGGCATGCCATGCGGATGCCTTATCGGTGTTGGATGTGGGGGCATCGGTACAAGTGCGACACGGCACATTGGAATCGGTGGAACGCGAGGAATCGCGCGGCATTGGCTTGCGTGCGTTTGTACACACGAAGGATGGTTTGGCGTTTGCTTCTGCCAGTTCTTCGGATGTATCCCAACAAGGTTTGCAAGATTTGGCGACGCAAGTGGTCACGATGGCGAATATTTCACAAGCCGACCCCGATAGTATTCCACCCGAAGGCGCGAAGCATCCCAGTGCCGACATGATGCAGGCATGGGAACACAAACATCCCCACCAACCCCACGGCTGGGATACAGAACAAGCCATTGACGCGGCGATGCGTTGTGAACAAGCAGCTTTGGATGAAGATGATGCGATTGCCAATAGTGAAGGCGCACATGCGGCATTTGGTGCGGCACAGGTCGCTTATGCGGCATCGGATGGTTTTGTGGCTTCCTATCAACAGGCATCGAGTTCGTTGTCGGTATCGGTGATTGCGGGTGAAGGCGAAGGCATGCAGCGGGATTATGCGTACAGCCGCAGTCGTCGGGCTGAGGATTTACGCGCGCCTGATGGGATTGGTCGTGAAGCGGCGCAACGAGCGGTACGCATGTTGGGTGCATCGGATGTAAGCAGTAGAAAAACAACGGTGGTGTTTGAACCGCGTGTGGCAACATCGTTGTTAGGACATTTGATTTCGGCGGTGAATGGTCGTTCGATTTTACGCCAACAAAGTTTTCTTGCGGATGCTTTAGAGCAACGCATCTTTCCTGATTTTGTGCATTTGGTGGATGATCCCGATCATGCGGTGGGCATGGGCAATCGTTTGTTTGATGCGGAAGGCTTGTGTTGCCAACGCTTGCCACTGGTGGAATCAGGCGTGTTGCACAGCTTTTTGACCGATCGTTATGCGGCAAAGCGTTTAAAACATCCTGAAACAGGACATGCGCGGCGTGGTTTAACAGGCGATACGGGCATTGGTACTTCCAATATCATTCTGCAAGCAGGTCAAGCCTCATTGGATGAGATGTGTCGTGATATTGGGCAAGGTATTTTGGTGACCGAATTGATGGGCTTTGGTGTGAATGCAATCACAGGAGATTATTCTCGCGGTGCAGCAGGTTTTTTGATTGAACAAGGCATCATCACACGCCCCATTCAAGGTTTTACTATTGCTGGAAATTTAAAGGATATGTTTGCAGGCATTACGCATCTTGGCAGTGATCAGACATGGTTTGGTTCGATGGCAACCCCATCGATTGCCATTGCTGATATGACTATTGCAGGACAATCATAAGGAGTAGGCATGAAAAAATATCAGGTGTACGGCATTGGCAATGCCATTATGGATG
>Ga0256829_1002780_pt1 | contig 12689 bp, 15 predicted proteins | sample 131447metaG_FD_185979 | JGI IMG/M metagenome (GOLD analysis project Ga0256829, IMG submission 185979) | Hydrothermal vent microbial communities from Lau Basin, Pacific Ocean - 131-447 | ecosystem: Environmental > Aquatic > Marine > Hydrothermal vents | place: Pacific Ocean: Lau Basin | collected... | reverse complement strand
AAGAAAGTCGCCTTGGTCGCCGCCATGCGCAAGCTGTTAACTATTATCAACGCAGTGTTTCGAAGTGGTGAGCCTTATCGCGTTCTCCAGACCGATTAGCCAATCTCGAAAACACAGTTGCTGCTAGCCAACCCCCGCGGCTTTTGCGCCGGCGTCAATCGCGCCATAGAAATCGTCGAACACGCGCTGGAGCGCTTCGGCGCGCCGATCTACGTGCGGCACGAAGTGGTGCACAACCACTACGTGGTGGACGGGCTGCGCGAAAAAGGCGCGGTATTCGTGGAAGAACTGAGCGAAGTCCCCGATGGTGCCACCGTCATCTTCAGCGCCCACGGCGTCTCCCAGGCGGTGCGAAAAGAGGCCGAACAGCGCAAGCTCAACGTATTCGACGCCACCTGCCCGCTGGTGACCAAGGTGCACATCGAGGTGAGCAAATAGGCCCGCGAAGGGCGCGAAACCATCCTCATCGGCCATCGCGGCCACCCCGAGGTGGAAGGCACCCTGGGGCAATACGACCGCAGTTACGGCGGCGAGATGTATCTGGTCGAATCGGCGGAAGACGTGGCCAGGCTGGAAGTGCGCGACCCGACCCACCTCGCCTTCGTCACCCAGACCACACTCTCGGTGGACGACGCCCGCGTGGTGATCGACGCCCTGCGCGCCCGCTTTCCCCTGATCGAAGGCCCGCGCAAGGACGACATCTGCTACGCCACCCAGAACCGGCAGGACGCGGTACGTGAACTGGCAAAACGCTGCGACCTGATCCTGGTGGTCGGCTCGGCCAACAGCTCCAACTCCAACCGCCTGCGCGAACTGAGCGAAACTTCCGGCGTCACCACCTACCTCATAGACAGGGCCGAAGACATCAACCCGCGCTGGCTGGAAGGCAAACAGCGCATCGGCGTGACGGCCGGCGCCTCAGCGCCCGAAAAACTGGTACAGGACGTCGTCGGCTATTTGCGCAATCAGGGTGCACGTGTGGTCGAGGAACAGCACGGCCGCGAGGAAAAGATCACATTCAGCCTGCCCGTCGCCCTCAGAGGCTGAAAATCATTCCTTTTGACAAGGCGCCGACCGTTCCGGCCAGGCGCCTTGACCACGCCCGCCTGCCAGCCGGCCGCAAGTGAAGCCACCCGCGGCGCGGCGCTCACTGCCAGCACTGCGCCGCCGGCATCGACGCGCCGCTCACTCCCTTTTGCCCAAGCGAATTCAGCGTAAAGGCGCCGCAGGCGTCATTGGCCTGCGGGCCGATGGGCGTGGCCGAAAGCACGAAGGCCGTCGCGCTCGCCGCCAGGGTCACATGGTAGAGCGGCGTGCCCTGGGCGGGCACGTTCAAACCCGTCGAGGCATAGCCGAGATTGGTCAGGCTCGTGGCGTACACGTTGTTGGTCGAATAATACTTTTCCTCGCGGCTGGCGATGTTCAGAAGCGCCGTCTTCGCCGCCGTGCGGTGCGCCTGGCGCACATAGTTGGCGTACATGGGATAGGCGATCGCCGCAATGATGCCGGCGATCACCAGCGTGATCATCAGCTCAATGAGGGTGAAGCCGTGTTGTCCGCCTCCGCCGCACCGGGAAGGCCAAGCGCTGACCTGCCGTGAGGCATGCTCGCTATTTTGCGCTGATCGTTCATGTCGCATTACGGCGAACCCTTCTGCCCGACTGATCGACCGGCATGAAAGCCGGATTTGGTCCGCAAGCGCTCCAACTGCGCCTTTGACACAGACTGCCCCCTATCCGGGCCGGTCAGTATTCGACCGTTGTCGAGGTCGACCAAAGCGCCATTGCGCAATTGCGCGGTCGGCACGGCATAGCTGGCCTGCGCCGCCCCGGGGGCAGCCAGCAACCCGCTCAAGGCAAAGCAGGCGATCAACGATGCCGCCATGACACGGCCTGCACGTGTGTGTTTCAACATACTCATTCCTCCGCAGTCCAGTCTCACCGGATTTCAAGCCAGTTGACACGCCCGGATTTCAATCCGGCCTTTTCCTTGACCGTCTTGATGTTGGAGTTCGATTGCGAGACAAGCTTCACCGAACCAACACCATTCGTATTGCCATTGACCGGCAACACAACCGCACCGGACGAATACGTGTTACCCATGGACACACCGACCGGATTCTGGCCACTGACCTGATCCGCCGAGTTGATGGACCCATCGTTGTTCAAATCCAGCATGGGTGAATTGAACGCGCCGCCGGTTGCGAAATTGACGGCCATCAGCCAGCTTTGCAAACCGCCGCCACAGACATTGCTCGCGGGTACGTTGGTGGTAAACACCACCTCGCCCGCGAAAACCGCGGGATTGGTGATGACCCGCTCACCCGATGATGGCAGGTTCATGTACCACCCATCCTTGCTGGCAAAATTCACGGGATGAGTCGTATCCGTACGGACATTTTCGCTCATCGAATTCCCGTTGCTGTCCGTGTACGTGTAGGTTTGCTGGGTCAGGGTCTGCTGCACCAGATTGGCTGGTGTCAGCCACAACGGGTTTGTCGCACTCGTGGTGACAGCGGAGTTGATGCCATCATCCAGTACGCCGTAAAAGGACTGCGTCTGGGTATTCGTGATATCGGGACTACCCAGAAACTGGCCGGTGCCAAAATAGACCATGAATCCGTTCGTCCCGATCGGAGCTTTCGAAACCGCGGGGGCGGTGGTGATCGGCTGGGCATAGGTGCTGGAGGACGCCCCGCCAACAGCCTTGAACAACACCCGCGCCGTCCAGTTTGCCGGATCGGGCGAAGACATATCGAATCGCCACAGGTTGCCTTGCAGATCGCCGGCATAAGCGTGATCGGCGATGCCGTTGCCCTGGGTGGAGATAACCGTGGGCGTCGACAGACCATTGGCCTGCCGCGGCGAACAGGCCAAGGGTTCAAGGCCGGTCGTCGGGGAGCACAGGTCGAAGGTGTGAATCAATGCACCGGTCTGCGCATTGACGACGTATAAATAAGGATAGCCGTTGTCGTTGTTGTAGCCCGACCCGAAAATAACCACTCCGGTCGGGGTCGGCACGCCATTGCCATTGTCTATATCCATCACCGCCACCTGCGGCGCGCTGTAAGTCAGGCCAAGATGCGAAAAACCGGGGGTGTTGTTCGTGATGTTCCACAACACCTGGCCCGCCATCGCGCTGGCCGGAGAGGTCGATGCTGCCGTAGCCGCCGAGATCACCGAGACCGGATTCGTCACATTGAGCGCATAGATACCCTGGCCACCGGCGTCGAGGCCACCGGCAAGCACGGTATGCCATGTCACCGCGGTGGAGGCGCTGTTCCAGAACGGGACATCCGCCGCACTCGGAGGCCCGTCCACGTAAAAGCGGTGGCTGGCGTTATAGGAGGGTTGCGACAGATTGGCCAGATCGTGGTAAACCCCGTCCGGCACATAGGCGAATACGGGCGCGCCCGCAGCAGCGTCGATGCCGTACAGCATGCCGCTGTTGCCACCCGTGTAAAGCATGGGTGTGCGGCCCGCATTATTGCTTGCAAAGCTCGTATAAGCTGTGGCAGCCAGCGTGTATTGGCCAATCGTGGCGCTGCTCGCCCCACCCGGCGCCGAAATCGGCATTGCGGATTGTGGCGCTCCCAGGTAAATCGGCGCGCTGTCGACGATATCGCCCATCAGCGACGAACGGTTCCTGAAGGGGCCACCATTGGCCTGATCCAGGCGCTGATTACCGCGCAGGAAATTGACGACTGCTCGCCCGTATTTCCATTTATGACCGCCGAAGAAAGTCGATTGTTGTGTGCTGGTCAAGGTATTCCAGTACTGTTCCATAAACGTTTTCTGGCTGGTATCGAGTTGCCCCCACTTGAACGGAATGCCGCTGTGGCTGCCCGGATTCCAGCTGATGGCGGGAAAGGTTTTCCAACCGGCCCCCGCCAGGGCACTGTCGAGCTGCGGGCCGGCCTGCCATACCGCGTTGGAACTGGCGGTGTTGACCGTGGCATTCGAGCTAATCGGAAAGGCGTAGAGATTGCCCGTCCAATCGCCATAGGGATTGGTCCGTGAGGTGAATCGCGCCTGAAAGACGCGCGTGTTGCTCTGCACGCTGCCCGAATTCACCGCCACCGCAGTGGTCGACATGTTGGCCGCCTGAATCTGGCCGAAGATCGCCTGCATGTCCTGCACCACCGCTGCGGCGCTGGTACCGGGGAAATAATTGCTCGTGCCACCGGCGATCGCCATCGCTTTCAGGGTGGCGGCGGCGGCCGGGTTCTTGCTCGGATCGACGCCGGCGCCCATGCCGACGATATAGGTCTTTATGCCATAGCTGGCCAAAGCTTTGAGCTTGGTGATCGCATCGGTCAGCGCCTGATCGTTGGTGGAGGACAGTCCAAGCGTCTTGCCCGCCAGCACATCGCTGGCGAAGCTGGAACTGGTGGTCGAAACAGCGCCGCCCCCGACCAGATTGAAGGTCGCATGCACGCCGTAACCAACAGCAGCGGCGCTGCCGAGCGGCGGCCAGTTGTGGCCGCTCGAATCCATAGTCGGCAGGCCGTCGGTCACCAGCACCACGTATTTTTTGGCCGCGCAGCCGTTGGGCGAAGATGGCGCCGGGGAACTGCCCAGTTGACCCTTATAATATTTGAGCGCGCCGTTGAGGATGCCGGCGATTGGCGACTGGTATGCCAGCGCCTTGATCTCGGAACTGGATTTATTATTGGTTTCAGGCTTCAGATACGGCGTGAACTGAGCCAGATACTGGCTGGCCGTCATGCCGCTGGCGCCGGCGTCCTTGATCGGCACGAGCAGGTTGCCCGTTCCGGCATTGACGCTGTTCACGTAATACCCGAACCCGCGGCGGGCATCGATTGATTGCGGGGAGAACGGGACATAGCCTGCGTTGGTCGGCCCCGAAGCAAACGCCCCCCCGCCGGGCGTTGTGTGTCTATACGTCAGTAGAATGTTGCCATTGTTGTAATCAGACAAGGAAAAGTTGGGGGGGTAAGGCGTTGCGGGACTCGGGCCACCGTACACGATGAAGATGTTCGGCAGCCTTCCCGCGTAGAGCACATCATTGATGTCCGGCTGATCGGACGTGGCGGAAACAGACATGTATTGATCGCTGGTGATGTTGCCGAGCCCGCTGACGCGGCTTGCAATGTAGGAACAGTCCTGAGATGTTCCGCCACCGCTCACGCCATAACAGGGATTGAGTACCCACGCAGTGGCGCCCGACGGCAAAGGGTTGGTGTTGTCATCGGTGAAGGTGAAGCCGCCGGGCGGACTCATGTAGTACACCCAGGTGTTGTAAAGACTGGTGCCGGAGGTTTTGTAGTCCATCAGGCCCAGATCGAAACTGGTCGCATACTGCTGGATCACGGCGCTCAGCGCCTGCTTGGCCACGTTGAGCCGGCTGGCGCCGTTGTCGTATTGGGTGCCGCCGCTGGTGACCGTGTAGGGCGCTTCCCCAGCCGGGCAGCCGTTGCTGCCGGCGGCCGCCAGCGGCGGCGTGAAACCGGCGGGCACGGTGTAGCACTTGGGTGACGACGGCCCGGTGATGCCGGCAGCCCCGGAGCCGGTCATGATCGCGCCGGAAAGGTCGCCGTCCATGGACTGGGAATTGGTGACAGCTAGCAGCACCTGCGGCGGCGTCGGCTGCACCAGCGTCATCGGAATATTGGAGATGGTCACATCGACCGGCGCCGCCTGCGCGATTCCAGAGCCGAACAGACTCAACGCAAACAGGAGCATGATACTCAGAGCGAGTTGCTGGCATTTTCTATTGTTCATGATGTCTACTCCGGCCCTGCCGAATGCAGTCGAGCAAGTCATTGCAAGTGCATATAGGTGTAGAGCGATTGCAGCACGGACACCGCCGACGGGTTGCCGCCGGTGCCCATGGTGGTAATCAGATAATTGTCTATGACGGGCGCGCTGCCCGATTTGTAGTTGCTGACCTGAACGCTGTAGCCGGGCGGAACCACGCCTCGACCCTGGTATTGCACAATGAATTCAGGCACATGGTAGTAAACGTTGCTGCCGCCGCCCGGCTGCACTAGGTTGACCGGAAAGGCATTGGCCGGCAAAGCGGTGACCGGCGTGCCCAGCGTCGCACCACCGCCCAGACCCCAGGTCGAATTTTGCACGGCGCTGGATGTGGTCAGCGTTCCCGTATCGCAGACGCGCCAGCCATTGCTTGCCGCAGACGCGCAACTGACCGGCGTCAGCGTTTGACTCGTCAGCTGGCTCTGCACAGCGTTCAGGGCGAACTCCGCCGCGCTCGTGGCCCGCGCCTTCTCGCGTGAGTTGCCCGACATTTTTTGCTGTAGCGTCACGCCGCTGATCAGGCTGACGCCGAGAATGGTGAGCACCAGCAGCATCAGCAGCGACAGGATGAGCACGAAGCCGCGCTGGGCGGGGGGCAAGGCGGCGTGTGCGGTGCGGGCGTTCATGGCGCAAGGTTCTCCAGGCGAATGACGCGGGTGATGCTCAGGTAGCGCGGCTGGCCCTGCTTGTCGGTGTTCTGGCCGCTCGGCGTGTGTTTGGCGTCGAACAGCGGGTTGAAGAAGGTGAGCCTCACGGTCAGGGTGCGGGCGTCGGGCCAGGTGGCCGTGGTCATGTTGGCCGGCAGCAAGTATTCGTCCACGGTCGCTCCGCCATTGCTCGCCACGCCGACGCGCAGCACCCGCATGTTGGCCAGCCCCGCGCCGTTGGGATTGAAGCCGGTGGTGCCCAGCGGCGAGACGATGGCTTGCCTTGGATTGTTATCCACGCCGCATGCCAGCGAATAGGGGCTGGTGGATGTATCGAGAATGGAGAAGGTGTTGGTTTCGACCGTTGTCGCGCTGTTGCCCAGGCAATCGAGCGCCGGCGGCTGCGGAATCAGGCGCAGGCTGATGGTATTGAAGGTGGTTGTGTTGCCGTCGGGCAGCGTCAGCGTGCCCGTGCCGACCGTGACGGCCTGCCCGGCCGCCCAGGTCGAATTGGCCGGCAGCGCCGCATCGCGGCTGGCGTAGGTGGTGCTGTACGGGAAATATCCCGCCACGTGCAGGGTATCGGCCAGTACGGAGGCGGCGAGCAGCTCGTTGTCCTGCAAGCCGGCCAGGCCCTGCGCATTGTTGTAGCTGCGCTTCATGCCGTAGAACACGGTGAACAGGCCGGCCAGCAAAAACAGGCTGATCACCAGCGCGACCATCAGCTCGACCAGGCCGATGCCCTGTTGCCTGCCTGGACGCGCGCCAAAACCGTTCATGGCTGCACCACCATGCGGTAATAGGTCATGCTCGGCGCCATCGCGCCCGTGCCGTTGGAGGCCAGTTGCTGTTCGCGCCAGCCGACGGTCACGGTGCAACCCACCGCCGTCGCCCCCCCGGCCTGGCCGCACGTCACGTTACCCACGCCGCCCGGCAGCGAGCCGAGCTGGGTATTCGCCCCCCATTGGTAAAGATCGAAGGCGGCGATCTCGAGCGGCGAGCAGGCGTTGCCCATGCAGTTCGTGCCGGCGGAGGCCAGAGTGGCGTTCGAGATCGTCACCGGCGACCCGGGCGTGACGGTGACAGACACGGGAGAGGACCAGTAGGAAGTATTCGAGGCGATATACGCCGCCATGTTCGAGGCTTCCAGCGCCGCCAGCGCCCGCACCCGGGCGGTGGAGGTGGCGTTCAAGCCCAGCGCCTGCATGCCGGCGATGCCGAGCAGCCCCACGGCGATGATCAAGAGCGCGATCAGCGCCTCGATCAGGCTGAAGCCGGATTGCGAGGTGACAGGCTTCATGGGCAGTTCGCTCCGCTCTCCAGCCGCACCCGGCCGGCGGTACTGATCACGGCGCAGCGGCGCGACGCCACCGTGCCGTTCTGGTCATTCAGGGTCAGGGTCTGCGCCTGGTTGGTGAATCCCTGGCGGTTGAAGGTGATCTCTCCGCCACCGTTCGAGATCAGGGTATCGCCGCCGGACAAGGCCGCATGCACGCGCACCACGCGGGTGGTGGCCGGCGCGCCCACATACACCACCCAGCCCTGACTCCAATTCGTCGTGGCCGCGCTCAGACACTGGGGGTTGGTGGGGGTGGGCGCGTTCACCGCCGGATCGGCCGCGCAGATGCTCGCATCCGCGCCTTCCTTGATCGCCTCGCTGCGTGCCAGTTGCAGATCGCCGACAAAGGCATTCATTTCCGCCGCCATCCGGTTGGTGGTGATCACGTTGAAATAGGCCGGTATGCCCACACCCGCGAGAATGCCGATCAGCACCAGGGTGATCAGCAATTCCATGAGGGTAAACCCGCTCTGCGCATCCGTTTCGTTCATATCTTGGTTTTAACCTGTTGAACGATCACGAGTAAAGGGCCTGTAAAGATTTGTCAGACAAATTGCCGCTTCAAGCCGACAAACGGCGCCCCAAGCCGGGAAGCTAAAAAGTGGATGCAAAGAGAAAAGAGTTTGGTGCCGGTGCGCAGAGTCGAACTGCGGACCTACTGATTACGAATCAGTTGCTCTACCAACTGAGCTACACCGGCATATAGGATCAGAATCAAGATGAAAAACCGGATCGGGAAGCAAACCTTCGCGGCGCGCCTGCTCGCCATGCCTCACCGAACCCGGCAATTACGACAAGCGCACAGAATACGGGAAAAACGCCGCCGGCTCAATGATCGGCGGTCACCGCAGGCATCCCGCTGACGCGGATGATGACATCGACCCCTTCGAGATTTACTCCTTCAGGCAGATCCGGCAAGGCGGTAACGCCGATCGCTTCGGAGGCTATGTCTTCCAACTCTCCCGAGTCGGTATGGAAAACGTGATGATGAGGCTCGATATTGCTGTCATAGAACATGTGCGCGGTATCGACCACGACCTCGCGCACCAGCCCCTTTTGGGCAAAAAGGTTCAAGGTGTTATACACCGTGGCTTTTGAAACCCGTTTTCCACACAAGACGAGACGGGCTTGCAATTGCTCGGCAGTGATATGTTGCTGCGCGGAAAACAATACGCTTCCGACGGCGATGCGCGGCCGGGTTGGCGTGATTCCATGTTGCCTCAACCTCAAGGCGACGGTGTCATCCGGAAGGCATGAAAGGGCATTCACTTTATTCATGAGTAAAATGCTAAGGCATATTCTGGACAAAGTCCAGTTCGTATCTGTGCGCAAAGTTGGAGCGGGTGAAGGGAATCGAACCCTCGTCATCTGGTTGGGAACCAGAAGCTCTACCATTGAGCTACACCCGCGCTGATACTCATTCTATCAACCTGAGAGCAGGGAATAAAAGAATTCCAATCCGCCTCGCTACGGTTCTTTAGGAATTAGCCGAAACGTCGCCGCAGGTAAGCGATGATGTCCGCGGATTCGTACATCCATTCTACTTTACGCTCGCCGTCATGGAGCGTTTCGATTCGCAGGCAAGGCACTTTTGCCTCCCCTCCGCCTTGCAGTAATTCCTCTCGGCGCGCGAGGTCGTGCTGGGCATCACGCAATTCTATCGGCAGGGACAGCCTGGCCATCTCGCGCCGGGTCTTGATGCAGAAGGGACAGGAGGGGAAATGATAGAGCGCCAGTCCTTTTACAGCTTCCTCGACCTTCGCCTGCTCGGCGGGAGGACGGACGATGCCTTTTGGCGTAGTGAGACGATCCAGTAAAATCACGATGGGCGACATTACCCACCGAACGCCGCGAAAAAACCAACGAATTATATATTTCATATAAAATCAGCGCCTCGAATTGCACTTTTTATCATTAGTCCTCACCGCGTGCAACTCATGCCTCAGGCATCTGAATCATCCACTTTTCTTAGTGGAGCGTCGGCACGCAATGCTTCTTTCCAAAGACGCCTGGGCACATGCCCTTGCAAGCGTTCCAGCAAAAGATCGATCAGATCGGGCGTGATTTCATGGCCGCGAAAAGGAATGACATCAGCCACCACATCACCTTCACGCGCCGCCAGGTACTCGGCTGCTTTTACCGTGTAGCCATAGGATATAACTTCATCCTCCTTGCCGTGGAGGAGGAAGTACGTTGTCGCATCGCCGACCGGTTCTGGCAAACGCAAGAATCGGCCACCGATAGACGCAACCCGCGAGGCCACCACAGGCTGCTCATGACTGGACTCCAGAGCCATGATGGCGCCTTGGGAAAACCCGACCAAGGCAGTGCGATCGGCTCCAATGCCCACCGTTTTCTGCCAATGGCTGATAGTGGCGAGAAAAGCGGGCATGGCGGCTATCATCCGCTGAAGATGGTTTTCCTCATTGACATCTTCCAGCGAATACCAGTGATATCGCTCGCCGTCACTGCTTTCAGGCGCGCAGACGCTCACAACCCAGGCATGCGGATAGGCGGCGGCGAGTTTTTCACCCAGCGGCACCATCTGCTCGGGATTTGCGCCCGCGCCGTGGAAAAGCAGAATCAACTGTTCGGCCTTTTCCCCTGGACTGGCCAGCAAAAGAGACTTGTCGCGCATCAGTAGAGGCAAGGCGTCCTTGGTGCCACTCATGTGCTCTCCCCCTCAGCATGATCCGGCCTGCTGTCGCCATCAGCGTTCCACTCACCGCTTTTGCCGCCGGACTTTCGTACAAGACGCACGCCGTCGATTTCCATTCCTCGATCCACGGCCTTGCACATGTCATACACCGTCAACAGCGCCACCTGAACGGCGGTTAACGCTTCCATCTCTACGCCGGTGCGCCCTCGCGTTTCTGCCTGTGCGCGACAATATACCGATGGTTGGTCGCTTTCAGCGCGAAGATTGACCTCCAGGCGGGTGAGGCCGAGAGGATGACAAAGCGGTATGAGCTCAGCAGTGCGCTTGGCCCCCATGATGCCCGCCACGCGGGCGATACCCAGGACATCACCCTTGCGATGTCCGCCACGGCGAATCAAACTCAAGGTTTCGGGGCGCATACGGATTCTTCCTTCGGCCACAGCCAGGCGCGCGGTTTCATCTTTGCCGCCGACATCGACCATATGGGCCTCGCCCTTGTGATTGAAGTGGGTCAAGCCACTCATCTTCGCGCCTCCTGGGTTAAAATCGAAAAATATTCATCAAAAGAGTAACAGAAACGATGCATATCACCATCCGCTATTTTGCCAGCCTGAGAGATGAAATGGGGCGCTCGGCGGATCAACTGGATCTTGAAGACGGCATGACCATAGCCTCAGCCTGGCAAAAGCTTCATGGAGGCGACATGCCGGATCGTATCCTAGCCGCTGTCAATCAGGAATATTCCAGCCCCGATCATGTCCTCGAGGAAGGAGATGAAGTGGCGTTTTTCCCACCCGTCACCGGAGGCTGAGAATGCATCCCCACGATGCCCGACAAGAGGTGAAATTGGTCGAATCTCCCTTCGATCCCTGGCAGGCATTGAAGGAATTCGAACAACGGCATGAACTCAATAACGGACGGATAGGCGCCGCTTCGATTTTCCTCGGCACCATGCGTGATTTCAATGCCGGCGACGACGTCGAAGGATTGTTTCTCGAGCATTATCCAGGAATGACCCAACGGGAACTTGGCCGCATCGCCGCAGAAGCGCTTGACGAATGGCCTGTTGATACCTGTTTGATCGTGCATCGCGTAGGGGCCATCGAGCCCGGGGAAACCATTGTTCTGACCGCCGCCTGGTCCGCCCATCGAACCGCCGCGTTCGACGCGTGCCGCCACCTGATAGAAGCGTTGAAACACAGGGCGCCCTTCTGGAAACGGGAGACCCTGCGTGACGGCCGCACTCGCTGGATCAGTGAAAACACGCCCGCTTAACAGCAACCATCGTTGTTGCTCAGGCGAGCGCGAAAAAGGGGAAATCAGACCAGAAACCGGGATGGGGGTAGCCTGGATACCTGACCGGACCCGGCGATTCTGTCGTCGGCCCGCGGTTTACGCTCCGCGCTTCATCCCCACGGTCGGTCACCCTTCCGCAGTTGCGCTTCGCTTCACTCCGCAAGGGTGAGCTCATGAGCTATGCTCGAAACTGGTGTACGGGGTGATTGAAGAAGGCGGCGTACCCTGCTGAAATTCGGTTTGACGAGAACTGAAAACAGCAAAGGAGTACGCCACCATGAGCAAAGATAACGTAGTTGCCTTGTCGTCGCCAGAGGGTGCCGAGGATCCGTTGACGGAGCTGCTGCGCACCGGCGCCAACCGACTGATTCAGCAGGCGATTGAAGCGGAGCTGACCGAGATGCTGGCAAAGTATGCGGGGCGGGTAGACGAGCAGGGCCGGCGGGCCGTGGTCCGCAACGGCTATCTGCCGGAGCGTGAGATTCTGACCGGCGTGGGTCCGGTCTCGGTAAAGGTGCCGAAGGTACGCAGCCGGGGAGAAGAGCCGGTGGTGTTCCGGTCCTCGCTGGTGCCACCCTACGTGAGGAAGGCCCGGCGTGTGGAGGCGGCCCTGCCCTGGCTGTACCTGAAGGGCATCTCGACCGGTCAGATGCAGGAGGCCCTGGAAGTGCTGGTCGGCCCCGAGGCGAAAGGGCTGTCGGCCTCGGTGATTGGCCGCCTGAAGCGGGAATGGGATGCGGAATACGCCGAGTGGTGCCGCCGGGACATGAGCCGAGACCGCTGGGTCTATTGGTGGGCGGACGGCATCTACAGCGGCCTGAGGGCCGAGAGCCAGAAGCTGTGCGCCCTGGTGGTCATCGGGGTCAATGAACGTAAGCGCCCACGAATCGACACCTGTTCTCTGATCACCTACTGCCACAGACTTTCTCCTGCCTCACCACAACGCAGGAGAATCCCATGGCACCGAC
>Ga0256829_1002779_pt1 | contig 12693 bp, 14 predicted proteins | sample 131447metaG_FD_185979 | JGI IMG/M metagenome (GOLD analysis project Ga0256829, IMG submission 185979) | Hydrothermal vent microbial communities from Lau Basin, Pacific Ocean - 131-447 | ecosystem: Environmental > Aquatic > Marine > Hydrothermal vents | place: Pacific Ocean: Lau Basin | collected... | reverse complement strand
CTCAAGCCCAGTAGTTTCTAGAAGGGTTCAACCCCACAGGCAGGCGCCTATCAGCCATCGTCCAGTGGTAAGAACACATTCTGAAACAAGAGCACCCGCGTTACGTTCAAGAGAGGTAATCAGTACTCAACAAGTAACCCGAGCGCCGGCGGTTCAAGCCCGTCAGCCACAATACAGACAGGCTCAGCCAAGGCAAAATTCTGAGCGAACGGTAACCCACACCACAAGAACGGTGACGAGGGAATCGAACAGACGAGCGCCAGTTACAGTAACAAGAAGTACAACACAAACAAGGTCCAGCCAACCTCATCAGCGCAGCTCTCAGCCAAGAAGTGCGCCTAGTCAACGACGGTCCCATGACACTGGGAGGCAGCACCGTCAAAGAGAGCGCTAAGCGGTTAGAATATCCTAACCTTGCGAGTGCCACGCTAACATCGCCTGAACAAATCGTTCGGGCGATGCTTTATCTAGATTGAAATACAACGACGGTTCGATAAGCTCTAGCTCCATGATAGCCCAGAGGTTATTTATCCTTACAAGATCCACCCTTGCATAAAGAGCTTTGGTGGGCATAGCTTGTAATGACTGAATGGCTACTCGGAGCATATCTTCGGTAGGCGAAATCAATGTGAGTTGCCCACCGTGCTCTTCTTGAACTCTGAAATCTCCACTTGCGGGGGTTTTCAAAATGCCATGACTGTATTTATGGTTGAAGAAAAACAACGAATATTCACCCTCATCGACAATGCTTTGAGCAAATGGTTGAATCATGTGCTTTCTGTGACTAAAGCAGGTCACGAGAGTGGGTAACAAAGACGGCAAATTCTCGCGAGTTACCTTAAAGGTATCATCTGCGTTAGCGCTTAAAATGGGTTTAATAACCAGTGTTGATGTATCGAAGTGAGAAAACTGGGCTTCTAAAAATTCGACGGAAAACGTATCAGCCCAAACTGTTGGAACAATATCCACCCCTTGCTTCTGCATATCTTTGAGATACGTTTTTTCGATGTTCCATTTCATCAAATTGAGTGGGTTGAGTAAGGTCGCTGTCGACGATGCTATGACCTCTAAGCAAGCTTGGAACTCTGCGGGGTACTGCTGGTAATCCCAAGTACTTCTTACAATTACATAATCAAAAGCATTCCAATCAACCTCTTTATTGTGCCAAGAAACGGTTTCTACTTCCCACCCCTCTTGATTGAATGGTGTGACTAGTAGCTCATCGTAAACAAAAAAACCTTCAAGGTGATCGGTGGACAAAAATGCAATTGACGGCAAAACAAAATACTCCAGATTTACAACGCGCACCAGTATGGCAAAAAGCCTCAAAGCTTGCGACTTTTGTCACTGACAAGAAAGTCTAGATTGATAAAATTCAGCCCAAAGTCAAATAGGCTAAAACTACCGTTACGCTATAATATCTATACATTTTTAGCGGTGTAATTTTTAATTTTCACACGTAAATAGCTGTACTAATAATTATAATCTACACTTATTTTTGAAAACGTGTGCTGGAGTACTGTATGCAATATCCATGGGTTCAAGAAGGTCACAAGATTTTTCGTGTAGTGATCATCATTCAATGGCTAATCTCTGTTGTAATAGGTTTAGTCACGGGTGAATTACTACCCGCATTTATTCTGGGCATACCCATTGCTATTGTTCCTTTGCTTTTGAGTTTACAGCAACCTAATTCAACCATCAGCAGACATGCACTTGCCATAGGCACTCAATTACTCACTGCGTTGCATATTCACCAATCCTTTGGCCTCATTGAAATGCACTTTGAGATTTTCGTTGTGCTTGCTTTTTTGTCTTACTTCCGCGATTGGAAAGTTATTGCTTCGGGCACTGCTGTAGTTGCCGTGCATCACCTTCTATTTTTCTTTTTACAAGCTCAAGGCAGCAACTTATACATTTTTGAAGAAGGCCACGTTTCCTTCTCCATTTTACTCATGCACGCTGCATTTGCGTTAGCGGAAGGCCTAGTGTTGATGTACATGGCCAATCAAACTCACAAAGAAGGTGAAGGGGCAACTGAGCTTAGAAACGCCATTGAAGCAATGCAAAAAGAACCGGGTAGATTGGACCTGTCGGTACATATCAATCGCACTAACGATGTTGTGCGCCCTTTTGCAGAGCTTATCGATCAAGTGAAAGGCCTTGTAACTTTGGCATCATCACTTACCTCAGATGTGGTGAGTGGATGCGAAAAAATGAAAGGCGCAGCCCATGAGATGTTTGAAATTAGCCACAAAACAGATCAAGAGATTGCCATGGTGTCTGCCGCCGCTGAAGAAATAGCGCAAACTATGGTGACGTCGAGCGAGCAAACTACCAATGCCAGTCAGCAAGCGCTGGGAGCAAACACATCGGCACAAACCACACGAGACTCTATCTCGTCGACAAGCCAAACGATAGACTCTCTTCGCAGTACATTGAACAATGCGGCGTCGACCAATCAAGCACTCAACGAGCAGTGCTCGAATATTTCAGAAGCCATGCGAGCCATTACCGCAGTTGCTGAACAAACTAACTTGCTTGCATTAAACGCGGCCATCGAATCAGCTCGTGCTGGTGAACACGGTCGAGGTTTTGCGGTGGTTGCAGATGAAGTTCGCACCTTGGCTATTCGTTCAAAAGAAAGTGCTGACCAAATTACTAATATTACCGAGGAATTAGTCTCTAGAACGGCAAGCTCTGTGAGTCAGATGCAAACCTGCATTGAGCTTGTGGATGAAGCGGTTAACTCCTCAGAAACCGCCACTGGAACTATGACGCAAATCATGCAACAAATCCGCGACGCAAGCGAAACTATGACCGCAGTGGCAACGTCATCAATGGAACAACAAACAACATCAACCTCGATAGCTGAGAGCACAGCAAAAATTTCCGAATTTACCGCACAGGAAGTATCCACAGCCAAGTCTCTGTCTGATGAAGTTGATTTATTGGCGGATATTTCACAGAAAATGCATAGTGCCATCGACCGATTTAAGCTCTAATGCCAAAACACATAGCGTGGATATTACTTTTTTTATGGGCGTCGGCACTTATTGCCGGCCTTGTATTTTATGGGAAAAATCAAGTTACGCCCTTTGACCCAGACGGGGTGTTGCTGCATCAATCCACAGATTTGGCTTTTGACGACAGAATCGTAGCAGAGTTGCAAGCAAATCATATCTCGGCGAGTACTGTATTGCATATAGGTTCAGAAAAGTCGTGTTATTGCGAGACTGTCACTGAGCCGCATCAAGCACAGCTTGCTAAAACCTTAAGCGAGTACGGCTTTATCAGTAAACAAGTGTCTATTGAATCGCTTCCAAATTTATCAAAGGTGATTACGACTATTCCTGCACTCATTGTTATTGATGACCAATCAAACCTTCGCTACTTGGGGCCTTATGCTACTGGTCTTGGTTGCTTTACCGGTCAAACGTTAATAGGGCAGATTGCCCAGTTAGCTACTCAAACCGAATATGCAGGCGCTGTAATAAACGCTGATGTTGAAGGTTGTTTTTGTAAAGCTTAAGGTTAGAAATTGGCACCTCAAGCCATTTCCGTGTTTGTAGCCATTAGCGCTTTTAAATGACTCACCACACTTCTTGAAAGTGCACTGTTGTCGTATCCTCCTTCTAGCATACTTACTACCCTTCCAAGACTCGACTTTTGTGCTATTTGAGCAATCTGCTGCGTGATCCAGAAATAGTCTGACTCCACTAAGCGTATATGCGCCATGGGATCTTCTGCATGACCGTCAAATCCGGCTGAAATAAGCACAAGCTCGGGGGCAAACAAAGTCAACGCATCAAACCAACTGCTAACTTTTCGACGAAACTCATCGCCGGTAGTACCTGCGTCTAGAGGAACCTTTAACACATTGTCCGCGTTTGTTATTAGGTCTGTATGAGGGTACAGAGGATGCTGAAAGCTTGAGCAAAACAAAACTCGCTCATCACCCGACACTATATCTTCGGTACCATTACCATGGTGTACATCAAAATCCACAATGGCTACTCGACTCAGGTTGTATTGACTCATTGCGTAATAAGCGGCAATCGCTACGTTGTTAAAAAAGCAAAAGCCCATGGCTTGATTACGTGTAGCGTGGTGCCCTGGTGGTCTAGTTAAACAAAAACCACTTCGGTTCTCGCCAGCCATTACCCAATCGACCGCATTAATACCGGCTCCCGCCGACAACAAAGCGGCATCAAAGGTGTCTTTTGTCATTCCAGTGTCATCGTCAATCCATGCAATTTCACCATGCTTGAGCGCGCTAGATTTGCTCATTAGTCCGTCCACATGTTCAAAGCTGTGGGCGAGTAAAAGGTGTTTCATTAACGCTGGCTCTGCGTCTTGATGCTGGCAGCTAAAGTCCAATCCAGAACTGAGCAACTGGTCTTCGATGGCGTAAACTCTATTGGGTGACTCAGGGTGATCAGGGCCATAATCGTACAAGGTCGAGTTTTTTGAGCGAAACAAACGCACTGTCATTCGCTTACCTCCAAATCGCGGATAAGCTCAACTTCACTATGATCTCCTGTAAACACACGCTTAAATTTGGCTTGCTCAAAAATGGTAATCATTGGTTTGTTGTCTCCCCTGACATACGCCGACATTTTGCTAATACCTCGCTTTGAAGCAATGCTTATCAGCTGGTTAAGTAGGCGGCTAGCCATACCTTTTCCCTGTTGTGTTTCCCGCGTAACAAAGGCTGCCTCGCAGGTGTTGTTTTGCTCGTAAAAATAGAATCGTCCCACCGCGTGAATGGTAATTCTTGACCCCTCTTGACGAACAATACACAGAGCCGCATCAGTTGACTGGTCGATACTCACCAAGTTGCAGGATTTTTCACGCGACATCTGTTTAGGGTCGTAGTTATAACGCAGACGCAGTGTTTCCTTGGTGTGAGAATAGAAAAACTCCTGTAAGCGGCGTTCATCAGCCGGATTGAGCGGCCTCATGTAATAGGTTTCACCTTGAATATCGAGCTTTTGTAGTTGAATTGCACCTAGTTCGGGAATATCTGTGGGATGTTTTTCCTGATAGTGAGGCACCCAGTAATGTTGTCGAACTTCATCAAGCAGTTGGGCCCTGAATTTCGGGTGCGCTACTCGAATAAGTTCTAATGCCCGCTCGCGAATGCTTTTCCCCTTTAGCGAAGCGATACCGTATTCCGTAACTACATAGTGTACATTACCTCTTGAGGTGACCACTCCCGCGCCTTCGGTAATGCGTGGAACTATTCGAGAGATACTTTCATCTTTGGCCGTTGATGGAAGAGCAATGATTGGCTTACCACCTTTGCTGATAGATGCGCCAGTGACAAAATCCACTTGCCCGCCAATGCCACTATAAAAATCGTATCCAATAGAATCAGCCACCACTTGCCCAGTAAGATCGACTTCTAAGGCACTATTAATGGCGATCATATTGTCATTTTTAGCAATATTTGTGGGCTTGTTTACATAGCTATTGGGATAAAACTCAATATGAGGATTATTATCAATTAAGTCGTAAAGCTTTTGGGTACCGATAGCAAAACTAGTAACAACTTTGCCGGGGTGAAAGTTCTTTTTACGGTTCGTTACCGCTCCCGATGAAATCAGCTCGATAACGCTGTCTGTAAGCATTTCGCTATGAATACCCAACTCTTTGTGGTTGCATAAATACTTAAGCGTTGCGCTGGGTATTTTACCTATCCCAAATTGCAGTGTTGCTCCATCATCAACTAGCATAGAAACATACTGACCAATCCGCTCAGCCACTGAATCTATGGGCTTTGGAGCAACTTCAATCAAAGGCTCAGAAGCCTGAATACACGCATGAATTTCGCTAATATGAATATACGAGTGCCCCGCCGTGCGGGGTACACACTCATTAATTTGCGCTACCACTAGTGTAGATTGGCGTACTGCGCTCATGCTGATATCTACCGCAGCGCCCAGTGAACAATAGCCAAATTCATCAGGTGGGCTTACGTTAACTAAGGCCACGTCTAATGGCAGCGTGCCATCCCTGAACAAACTGGAAATTTCCGATAGAAACACAGGGGTATAGTCAGCCCGCCCTTCATCAACCGCCCGACGAATAACATCGCCACCAATAAAAAAGGTATTCGCTTTAAATAAGCTTTTATACTTTTCTTCTGCCCATCGGGTGTCTCCCAGAGCCAGCATATGCACCAATTCAATATCGCTAAAGCCTTGGCTGTTGTCGATAAGGTGTTGAATTAGTGCGTAAGGTACAGAAGCATTCCCTCCCAAAAAGGCACGACAGCCTGACTTTATCAGCTTTTGCCAGTCAGGTTCTGGTGGTAGCGTATGATTCATGTGGCGATTTCCTGTCACTACTTATGGTCATCATCTTGGCACATTGTTTCGCTATTTTCAGTTAAGGTAAACACAAGAGTAGTAAGCGATTAGTCGTAGACGCAATTAGATCACCTAGCGTAATGTCTGACTAAATCGTTATAGGCAGTAATAAGTACTTTGGCATCATCTGCGCTTCCCCCTTTGTCAGGATGAATCTGATGCAGTCTTTTTCGATAGGCGGTTTTCAACTGTGTTCGGCTTGGCGGCGCATTATGCTCGAAAGGCAATTGAAGTATGTGATGGGCATGTTCAATCTCTGTTTGGCTGATAGGTTTCAGGCTTTTCCCTTGCATCATTCGCCAAAAGTCAGCAATGAGATTATCTACGTCATCGCTAGACGTTGACGCCAATATATTCAAATCGAGATAGTAAGTTTCCAGCGGATCGTCACTCACCAACGTGTCTTCAGGCGTTAGCCTTGGTATTAATTGAATATTGGTGGTATGAATGTTTAATTCTCCAACGCCTTCTGTTCTCCACTGACGCCGGAGTAAGTAAAGGCCATGAAAAAGCAAAAAGTGTGCACGAAACAGGGTATCAGACGCACTAAGTGCAGCTTCATTGAACAAACAATAAGGTGGTTTTTGCAGGGTTTGAATAAGTTCGTATTCTTTCACACCATTCAACATTACTTCACGCAAATTACTCAGCGCATCCACCAGCACCGAAATAAAAGCAACTGTATTATCTGTAGTGTTCAACGCTGTACTCCTTGGGTTAGCAAAGGCAGTGTACTGCAAATAGTATAAGCCCGAACTATTCACCATGTAATCAATCGTATATTCGCACTTTTTATTCAGAAAACTGAACCAGAACCTACAATTCACTGTTAAAGTAGTCTTATCATTACAACAATAACTAGGAGCTTTTGTGAGAGCACTTATTGCACTAACCAGCATAGTTGGTTTTTTAATGGTTATCCTGCCGGGGCCATTGTATCAATTCGCGGGGGTAAGCCTTGGTATTGCGTTTTCGCTGCTGAAATACGGCGTATTTGTGGGCGGCACCGCAATTATTTTAATCATTCTTTATGTACTACTTACTTATAAGTCCCGCAGACGTCGTGGTGAAGCAGCACCTAAGTGGGGAAGTATATTCGTTTACGGTGTACTAGCCGTTGTTGCTGTAGGCATGCCTGTTAGCATGATGGGCAAGGCAAGTTCAGTACCGCCCATCCACGACATTACTACCGATGTATTCAACCCGCCTGAGTTTGTTGCTGTTGCTCCGCTAAGAGCCGATGCGCCAAACCCGATTACTTACGAAGGCGGTGACGTTACCCGCCAACAGGTAGAAGCATACCCAGAGATCAAAACTCAATTGATGGCTCAGTCAATTAACGCTGTTTATGCGGCCTCTGAAAAAGCGATTGCAAACCTTGGATGGGATAGGGTTACCGATGGAGCAAAACCGAATACATTGGAAGCCACAGATACCACTCTGTGGTTTGGCTTTAAAGACGATGTAGTGATTCGTCTTACTGCACAGGGTAACAACACGCTGGTTGACGTACGTAGTAAATCTCGTGTTGGTGTGAGCGACCTTGGCAAAAATGCTGAGCGTATTACCCTGCTGATTGAGGAAATTCGCGCTCAACTAAATTAACACTGCGCACTAAACTCACTACTAAAAAGCTATTTGACTGTGCTTGTTGAATAGCTTTTTTGTTTGACCTGTCAGTACCTAAATAATCATTAATAAATGATCGGCCTCGCCTACTGCATCGTTTTAACTGCATCAAAACTGCAATTGAGGTAAGCCATGTTTGGTCTATTTAAAGGTAACCCAACGAAGAAAATGAGAAAGCAATACGATGCATTGCTTGAGAAGGCCATGCACGCTCAACGAAATGGTGATATTAAATCGTACTCTATGATTACCGCAGAAGCGGAAGCGCTGTGGGCCGAAATAGAGCAGAAGGAAAAGCAATCATAGCTTTTTGACAAGCACGGTGAGCTCTCAGCTCACCGTATATTCTAACTTAGCTTGTCTGTTTATCAGCAACGTACTGCTTCACCACTTCTTCAAGCAGTGAAAGTGGTAAACCACCATTTTTCAGCACCACATCGTGGAATTCGCGAATATCAAAATCCTCTTGAAGCTGCTCTTGCGCATAGGCTCGCAGTTCTAAAATTTTAATCATACCCACTTTGTAGGCCGTCGCTTGACCGGGCATAACTAAGTAACGCTCAATCTCAGCAACTACATCACTCATTGCCATGCCCGTATTGCGAAACATGTAATCAATACCCTCTTCGCGCGTCCAACGCTTGTGGTGCATACCGGTATCTACCACTAAACGCACTGCACGAAATAGCTCAGCGACTAAACGACCAATGTTATCTTCTGGGTTTTCCTGAAAGCCTTGTTCATAAGCCACTTGTTCAGCATAAAGCGCCCAACCTTCTGAGTAGGCGGTAAATGGCGCGAAACGACGAATAAAGGGCATACCTTCCAATTCCATAGCAATAGCAATTTGGAAGTGATGACCAGGAATACCTTCGTGATAAGCCAAGGTACGCATACCAAACTTAGGCGTTGCTTTTATGTCGTAAAGGTTTGCGAAGAATCGCCCCGGACGAGTGCCGTCTAAAGAAGGGCCTTGATAATAGGCACCCGCAGAAGTTTTCTCTTTAAACTCAGGAATACGCACCACCTCCATTCCGGCTTTTGGACGCACATTGAACGCACCGTTAATGCCTTCATTAATCTCATCCAAAATGGTCTGATAGTCTGCCAATATTTGTGCGCGACCCTCGTCACTATCTTCGTAATAGAATTTAGGATCTTCAGTGAATGCTGCCATCGCATCGGTGTACCCTACTGACGTATCAAAACCCAAAGTTTCTAGGATTGTGAGGATCTCACCTTGTATTCTGTCAACTTCTTGAAGCCCAAGGTTGTGAATGTACTCAGGGGTGTAATCAGTGGTTGTGAACAGTCTAAGCGCCAGCTGATACGCCTCATCACCTCTGGGGTGTTGCCAAAACCCATGGTCGTCGCCAGCTTTAGTTTCTAACTCAGCAAAGTAGTCGATAAACAAGTTATAGCCAGCGGTAACACTGCCATTAATTTGCTCAACGGCTTGGGTCAAAATCACCTGCTTTTCTTCGTCAGTTACATCTTCTAGCTTACTCAGCTTTTCTTCTAGCGAGGTGTAAAGAATGTTTTCTTCGACTGGTGTTCCAATGAAATCACGCATTTGTTCAAGTACGCGTTGAATCACAAACTTAGGAGGGATAACTCCTGCCTCTTCACGCAATCGTAAGTCGATTAAATACTGGGTAAACTTTCGTTCTAATTGACTGAGTCGCGAAATGTAATGCTCTGCGTCTTCCAGCGTATTTACTTGGTGAGTAGACTCCATAAAACTTGGAAAGCCACTCTGAATACCAAACATTTGGTTGGCTGGATAGTAGTGATATTTGAAAGGTTCCGCATCAGTGAGAAGGTCAGTAAGATACTTCACCACCTTTTTAGAGATAAGCTGATTAGGGTCTAAGTCTTCATCTGGATATTGATCTAAACCTTCACCAAATGCCTGAAATGCTTTGAACATTTCTTCTGAGTTTTTGGGATCAACATCATCGAGATGGGCGTTGTGGCCTTTTATACCCAATGACTCCAGAAAACCCAGCGATGATAAGGTTTCAGGATCTTTAAAAGCGAACTTAACCATCTCGCGATTGAGGTAGTTGTTAAAGAAAAAGGGCTTCTCGGCATACCATTCATGGCCCGCAAACGCCCCTGCTAAAAACGCGCTCGTTCCTATGACGATACCCGTTCCCTTAAGAATTTTTTTTATCATTGTATTTCTCTTTATTTCCCTGGACTGTGGTGTTGATGCAGCAATGCGTTGCTTTGTAATTATTTATGGTTCAACACGTTATTGTTATATCAGGTAAGTAGGAGAAATACGAATGTGATAGCGGGCGAATTCAAACGATTAGCACAGCACGTTTGGTCAAATATCAATTGCTTTCAAATTCGCTTAAATCTAGTTTATTTACGCTTTAAAACCAGAATACCAAACATAACAAATGACATACCTACAACTTGTAATAAAGTGATTGTTTCATTGAGTAATATCCACCCAAAAACTAATGTCAACATAGGCCCTAACGTACTTATAAGTACCGCTCTAGCGGCACCTATATGCAGAATGGTAAGCTCAGGTGTTGGCATAGGCTTATTACCATATGATTCAATAAGCTATTACAACTCCGAAAATATAAGCATCATCGAGATAGATGAAAAATTGTCTAAGAGAAATTTAACACTTTGCATTAAAAAGAATGCGATGCTTGGCACTCTCACTAAAACTCTATTTGACCATTTAAAGGGAGAATCGTCGGCTTAGCGGCACAAACTATTGAAATTTTAGTGTGTAAACTTAACTTAATTTTTTTTCGATGAAGAATATTCGGTCTTGACCGAAATACATTTCATTATTGTGGTACATTGTCGGCGCGCCAAAACAACCTCTTTTTATTGCTTTTGCAGTGTTATCTTTTAGTTCTTCTTTGATCTCTTCGCTCGATATTAGCTCTAGAAACTGATCTGCATCTATTCCACTATCATTCAGAGTTTTCTTGAGTAAACTTTGATTCCCTAGGTCTGATCCTTTAACCCACATTGCATCAAACATCACTTCAATATATTGAGCAAAAACGTTCATTTTCTTTGCCGCATAACACCCCCTCATTATAGAAAGTGTATTAATGGGAAATGCCGGATTCATTTTAAATGGTACCCCATAAAGCTCAACATAGCGGGGCATATCATACTTAAGCATGTACGCACCTTTTGCTGGTACAGAGCCGGGGGGAATGTTATTTGTTGCCTTATGAACTGCACCGAGAAGTATTGGTTCGTAAATTATCGATACGTCGTATTTTTCAGATAGCTTCTTTAGCTCTCCATACGCTAGATATGCAGTTGGACTGCCGAAGTCGAAATAGAACTCTATTTTATCAGTCATTTATCACTCACTAACTTTGATTAAAGCTTAAACTTAAAAAGGGTATTACATTCTACGCACTACCATTTTTCGACCCACGGCCTAACATCTAGCTCGAATGTCCATGCATTTCTGGGCTGCTCATGTAACATCACATAATTTTTTGCTAGGTCTGCTGGTTGAACTACACCATCTTTGGCCGATAGTTTCTCGTAGTCGGGGTGGTTGTCTCTGATCCACTGAGTTTCAACCGCTGCATCGATAATCACATGTGCAACATGAATGTTGTGTGGACCAAGTTCTCTCGCCATAGATTGCGCTAAGGCTCGTAGGCCGTGTTTTGCACTTGCAAATGCACCAAAAACAGAACCACCTCTAATACTAGCTGTAGCTCCAGTAAATATTATTGAGCCCTTCTTTCGTGGAGTCATTAAGCGAGCCGCTTCCCTACCTACTAAAAATCCTGAGAAACAAGCCATTTCCCAAATCTTAAAAAACTTCTTGGCCGAGGTATCTAGGATACTCATAGGAACATTCGCTCCTATATTGAAAACAACGACTTCTATCTCACCAATGCTTTCTTCTATTTCGTTGAACAAATCTACGACAAGCTCTTCGCGTCGAGCGTCTACACCATAACCGTAAGCATCAAAGCCATCTTTTCGAAGTGTTTCGGCGTATGCTTTTATCGGCTCAGCACTCCGTCGAACCATACATACTGTAAAGCCTTTTGTGGCGAATTCTTTTGCTATGGCACCACCTATTGCATCGCCGGCTCCAACGACCAAAGCTACTTTTTTACTATTCATATTTGACTCTCAAGGCTACAAACATAATGTTAAGATAAACTACTCATGAGCCTGTTAAAAATACGAATTTCCTAAGATATAATAAGTTTTACTTATCTTTAATGGGATATTGTTTGTGAACCCTCCACCTATCCAATGGCTACCAGTATTTGCTGTAGCAGCCGAGCATAGCAACTTTCGGAAAGCTGCGGATATACTGAACGTGTCGCCTCCAGCAGTAAGCCAACAAATAAAATTGCTAGAAGAATATTTAGGTATTTCATTATTTAAACGCAGAGGCCCAAGGCTTGAATTAACGGAAGCAGGCCAGTTTTACTATGAGTCGATTCAGCCAATGGTTCAGGTTTATCGGTCTAGCTATCTTGAGTTTGACCGAAAGTTTAATAAGCGTTTAATTCAACTCAATACGCCTTTGCTTATTGCTCAAGAGTTACTTATTCCAAATTACATGAGCGCGAATTCAACTCCGAAGTGCACCACTCGCTCATTAGGCTGCCCGCCTCATTTCCTCGAACACGACAGCAGGCTGTTTAAAGCCTAGGCACTTTCT
>Ga0256829_1002778_pt1 | contig 12694 bp, 11 predicted proteins | sample 131447metaG_FD_185979 | JGI IMG/M metagenome (GOLD analysis project Ga0256829, IMG submission 185979) | Hydrothermal vent microbial communities from Lau Basin, Pacific Ocean - 131-447 | ecosystem: Environmental > Aquatic > Marine > Hydrothermal vents | place: Pacific Ocean: Lau Basin | collected... | reverse complement strand
CATGATAAACAAAAATATAAAAAAAGGGTTATATGGAGATGATCAAAGAAACAGATGTGCGAGTTTTGCTTCTGCTGGTGGTGATGCTAGGATGAGTGGATGCTCACTGCCTGTGATGACCACAAGTGGAAGTGGAAACCAAGGAATGGCAGCATCACTTCCTATCATAAGATACTGCAAAGACCAAGGCAAATCCCACGAAACTCTTATACGCACCCTCTTTTTTTCACACCTAACCACTATCCACCTAAAATCAAGCATAGGCAGACTTTCTGCTTTTTGTGGGGTTATATGTGCTACGAGTGCCGTTAGTGGCGCATTGGTCTTTGTTGAAGATGGAGACTATGACAGCATCTCTATGGCTATCACAAATTCACTAGGCAACATATCTGGAGTCATCTGTGACGGAGCAAAGGCATCATGTGCCATGAAGATAGCAACTGGAGTCTATACTGCATTTGATTCCTCTATGCTAGCACTTTCAAATAGAGCTCTGCATAGCGGGGACGGCATAGTTGGATGTGATGTAGAAGATACTATCAATAACATAGGCATACTTGCAAAAACAGGGATGAAAGAGACTGATAACATCATTTTGAGTATAATGGAGAGGGGAAATTAACTAATTTTTTAGAGATATCATAAAAAACCAACTTTCTTTGGCATCAAGACACCACCTAATCTCCATGCAACTCCTCTTGTAGTTTTTTCATTTTTCTTTCCATTCTTTTTTCAAAAGCCTCATTTGATGGCGAAGTTTCATCTGAAAATTTTACCTTTCCATACAAAACACACCCTTTATCACCAGGATCACACTCTTTTTTTATGATATCACAAATCCCATCTATGTCATGGGGGCAAGTCCAGCCACCCTGATTCATACATACTCTTTTATAAGAACACTAAGGCCTGAAACTATAAACTGAACAGCAATTGCTCCAACTATCAGACCCATGAGCCTACTGATGATTTTTGAGCCTGTTATACCCAAGTATTTTCGTATATATACACTGTTTTTAAGAGCCAAATAGATACTAAAAGCAACCACAAGATACGCTAGGACAAAAGCACTCAAAGAGTAAAAACCATCACTTTGATTTCTTAGTATGACAATAGTAGCAAAGATTCCTGGTCCAAATATAATGGGAATCGCCAAAGGTATTATGGAAAATTCTTCCTGATTTTTTGCCTCTACTCTCTCCTCTTTAGTTTGGTTTTTAGATTCTGCTAAACCATTTACCATCTTGATAGCCATAAGAAGAAGAACGATACCGCCCATAACTTTAAGTGAATCAATCTCGATACCAAACAGTTTTAACAAAAAATTACCACTAACCAAAACCACAAAAAAAGCTATGATTATAGTCGTTGTGGATTTTAGTGCGATCTTAGAGACTTCTTTTTTATCTGTCCCCTCACTCAATAAAGAGAGCATGATGGCACTGACTCCCAAGGGATCCATGATCGCCATCATAGTTATCGTATCTTGAAGAAGTAAATCAAAAAAATTAGTCATAAAACTCTGTCTTTAAGACTGCTCCATTGCTTGCATTTGTCACAAGTTGTCTATATTGTTTAAGCCAACTGCCTTTTATCTCTTTCACCTTTGGCTTGAAATTTGCCTCTCTTTTGGCTATCTCTTCATCACTCAATTCAACCTCGAGTATATACTTATCGACATCTATATGGATGATATCACCATCTTGAAGAAGTCCTATCATACCTCCCTCAGCAGCTTCAGGAGAGACATGACCTATGCTAAGGCCTCTTGTAGCCCCGCTAAATCTCCCATCAGTGATAAGCGCAACATCAGCTCCCAATCCCATGCCCATAACCAAGCTTGTAGGACTAAGCATCTCTTGCATGCCAGGACCGCCTCGTGGACCCTCATATCTTATGACCGCTACATCACCTTTTTTCAGTTTTCCGCCTACAATTCCAGCTATCGCCTCTTGTTGAGAATCAAAACAAACTGCTTTTCCTCTATAGCTTCTTTCACCGACTATTCCAGCTGTTTTTATAACACAACCCTCTTTTGCAAGATTTCCAAATAGAATTGCAAGTCCACCGACTTTTGAGTATGAGTTTGCAAGCGGGTGGATAACACTCTCATCTATGATAGGAGAGTTGGCTATTCTCTCACCAATAGTCTCGCCTGTAACTGTTAGATTGTCCACATGTAAAGCGTCTGTATTCATCTTTGCTATTTCACTCATTACGGCATTTACACCACCTGCTCTATCTATATCTTCCATGTGAACATTTGGCAATGATGGAGAGATTTTTGCTATGTGTGAAACTTTTTTGCTTATGGCGTTTATATCTGCTATATCAAAGTTGACTCCCGCCTCTTTGGCGATTGCTAACATGTGAAGAACTGTATTTGTACTCCCGCCCATCGCCATATCTATAGCAAATGCGTTTCGCACAGCATCTTCATTTAAAATATTTCTAAAGTTAAATTTTTCATCTAGTGCTATCTCGCAAATCCTCTTTGCTGCCTTTCGTATAAGCACTTCTCTCTCAGGTGTGAGTGCAGGAATCGTGCCATTTCCAGGCAGTGCTATACCCATAGCTTCCATCAATGTGTTCATACTGTTTGCCGTAAACATTCCCGAACAACTTCCTCCGCTAGGACATGCATTGCACTCCATCTCGGTCAGCTCTTCTTCACTTACATCACCCTTTTCAAACTTTCCTACAGCCTCAAAAACAGTCGCTAGATCTATCGGTTGGTTATCTTTGACATATCCTTTTTTCATGGGTCCACCACTCACAAAAACCGTAGGAACATTAACTCTTAAAGCACCCATAATCATACCAGGTATTATCTTGTCACAGTTTGGCACGCAAATCATAGCATCAAGCTTATGTGCATTCATCACGGTCTCTATAGAGTTTGCGATAAGTTCACGGCTAGGAAGCGAGTAGAGCATACCATCATGACCCATAGCGATTCCGTCATCTACTCCGATTGTATTGAATTCAAATGGAATACAGCCATTTTTTCTTATCTCATCTTTAATAATTTCACCATATTTATTTAAAAAAAAGTGTCCAGGAATAATCTCGATAAAAGAGTTTGCAACACCAATAAATGGCTTATCAAAATCCTCATTTTTGACCCCAGTTGCACGAAATAGACTCCTGTGAGGTGCTCTATCATAACCTTTTTTTACTTGATCACTACGCATAAATATCCTTTATATTTTTTGTGATTATACGATTTTAGTGCTTTATGTTATTTTAACCCTTTACATTTAGGCAAATAATTGATATAATTTCGTCTCATTTTTAAGTGCGGGAATAGCTCAGTGGTAGAGCACGACCTTGCCAAGGTCGGGGTCGCGAGTTCGAACCTCGTTTCCCGCTCCATGAATTTTGAAAAAAGTTAATACTAAGCGTTTGCCCGGATGGCGGAATTGGTAGACGCAAGGGACTTAAAATCCCTCGCTCATTGCGAGCGTGCCGGTTCAAGTCCGGCTCCGGGCACCACTAGATAATTTGGAGCAGACTTTGAGATGGCGACATAGCCAAGTGGCTAAGGCAGGAGCCTGCAAAGCTCTGATCCCCGGTTCGAATCCGGGTGTCGCCTCCATGTTGTCGAGAATTTGGTGTTTGGTTTATTGAGAATCTTTTTTTGTTTTGATTTTTATATCAAGACTCACTTTTTAACATTGTCGGGAGATGGCAGAGCTTGGTTTAATGCACTGGTCTTGAAAACCAGCGAGGGTAACACCTCCAGGAGTTCGAATCTCCTTCTCCCGGCCATCACACTTTAAACCCATATTTTACGGTACTTCAAGAGTTCAAAAATGTTACTGTGCCCATATCATAAAATAACATTTATAAAAATTACTTTTTTAGAGTATAATTAGGAATTGATATAAATTTTGGACAAAAGAGCATGAAGAAAAACTCAACAAGTTAATTTTAAAGGCGAAAATATCATGAAAATACTTGTAACAGGAACTGCTGGATTTATTAGATACCATTTGATAAACTCTCTTTTAAAACGAGGTAATGAGGTTGTAGGGCTAGATTGTATCAACGATTACTATGATATCAATATAAAGTATGGAAGACTAGAGAGAAGCGGGATAGATAGAGAGGGGTTAGAGTATGGCAAAGTCATACAATCTTCAAAGTATCAAAATTATAAGTTTACACAGTTAAACCTTGAAGACAAAGAAAATCTACAAAAACTTTTTGAAGAGCAAAAGTTTAATAAAGTTTGTAACTTAGCAACTCAAGCCGGAGTGCGTTACTCTCTTACCAATCTAGATGCTTACATGTAGATATATAAAACACTGCAATGACATACGAATATCTAAAAAATCTTAAAAAATACAATCATACAATCAAACTTCTAAATAGCGATAACTTTGCTATGATGGTAGCATTTTTTTATTTTGTGTTTGTTTCAAACAAGCATATTTCTGTCACTCACAGTACTATTTTAAACTATCTTGATGATTTTTTGTATAGCCTAAATAACTCATACGACAATGCATATCCAAAAAGTGCAAAAGAGTATCTTGATGATTTTGTGAGTGATAGGAGTGGGTACCTCAAAAAATACCACGGAAGTGAGGGTGAGCTTTTATATGAGCTAACTCCATACACTCAAAAAGCGTTAGAGTTTTTAGAGTCTTTAGAGAAAAAAGAGTTTGTAGGGAGCAGAACAAAGTTTAACATCATATTTGAGCTTCTTGAAGAGTTAATTTTTGAGACAGATTTGAGTGATGAAGAGAGGATAAAAACTCTTCAAAAGCAAAAAGCAAAAATCGATAAGCAGATTGCAAATATAGAACAAAAAAAAGATTTGAGATTTGATAGTAGCCGTATAAAAGAACACTTTATGCTTATCGAAGAACAAAGTAGAAAACTAAAATATGACTTTTCACAAATAGAGTATAACTTTAGGGATTTAAACCTCTCAGCAATGGAGCAAATAGCGACCGAGTTTGATAGTAAAAATAGTGTTCTAGAGTCTATATTTGATATAGAAAACAGTATCCGCGAGAGTGACCAAGGAAAGAGCTTTTATGCTTTTTGGCAAATTTTGACTGATAGTGAAAAAAACACAAAATTCTCTCAGATGTTAGAACACCTCTATACTCTTGAGCCGATAAAAGAGTTTGACGAAGAAGAAAAATTAAAAAATCTAAAGTTTGATTTGCTTTCAAATGCAAACAAGATAGCAAAAGTGTCATCAAAATTAATGGAACAGTTGAGACGATTTTTGGACGACAGGGTCTGGATAGAAAATAAAAAGATTTTAGAACTCTGCAAAACAATCGAACAAAAAGCGTTGAAGATAAAAACAAATATACCTACAAAAAAAGAGTTTACTTCCATAGATGGTGCAAAAGTTTCTATAAATAGCGTGTTTGAAAAATCACTATATAGCCCAAAGATGGCAAACGAATTTAGAGCTGATTTAAAAGATGAAGGGCTAGAGATAGATTTGGATAGTTTTTATGATATATTTTTCATAGATGAAGAGAAACTAAAGAGCAATATAAACTACTTTTTACAGATAAAACCACAATGTACACTCATAGAAGTGGTAGAAAAGTTTCCTATTAAAAAAGGCATATCTGAGTTGGTATCGTACCTCTCTATCGCAAAAAACTCTAAAAATTCTGTGGTGATGTCAGATAAAAAAGAGAAGATAATCATAGAGGATGAGAAACAAAACAAAAAGAGTGTAATCATTCCAAAGATAATATTTATAAAGGGGTTAGCATGACTCAAGATGCAAAGATAGCGATTATTTTGCTTTTAAAGGGTCTTTTTTATAAAAGTGATAATGAAAAAGCATTTTTTGAATTGGCTACCAATAGTTATGGGGCTATATCTGATTACTTTGAGACTATAGGTTTGGAAGTTATGGTCGATGAGACAGATGGTTATGCGTATTTAAAAAATAGAGTTTATGAAGAGGAGGCAGAGGCTCTTCCAAAAGTCATACGAAATAGAGAGTTGAGTTACAAAGTATCACTTTTGTGTATGCTTTTACGAAAAAAGATAGCTGAGTTTGATATGCAAAATGATAGTGAAAAAGCGGTAGTTACCAAAGAAGATATCATCTCCCTACTCTCTTTGTTTTTAGACATAAAGTTCAATGAGGTAAAGATAAAAAAAGATATAGAGGCTACAATAAAAAAAGTTGAAGATTTGGGATTTTTAAAAAAACTAAAGATTTCAAGTGAAGCTTATGAGATAAAAAATGCTATAAAATCTTTTATAAACATATCCTATCTTGAAGATTTTGATAAAAAACTTCAAGAGTACAGAGAGGTCAATCTATGGAGTTAAGATTTGATTTTGCAGATGATGATAGAAGTGCGGGCTTTAGACTAGAAAACTTTGAGTTTTACAACTGGGGAACTTATGACAAAAAAATCGTCAGTTTAAACCTAAGCAAAAACAATGCACTCTTAACAGGAGATATAGGAAGTGGGAAATCAACAGTAGTAGATGCCCTCACTACTCTTTTGGTTCCACACCAAAAAATCACATACAACAAAGCAGCTGGTGCGAATACAAAAGAGAGGTCTTTACACTCCTATATCGTAGGTGAGTATAAATCTACACAGGATGAAAACTTTGGGCACTCTAAGGCTGTATCACTTCGAGACGAGAGTAGTTTTAGTGTCATATTGGGCAGATTTGAAAATATAGGCTTTGATGAGAGCATCACACTTGCTCAGTTTTTTTATATCTCTCAAAAAAAAGTACATAAGTTTTTTGTAGTTTCAAAAACTGATTTAAGCATAAAAAAAGATTTTTTGTCTCAATTTGACAATATAAGAGCTCTGAAAAAAAGAGTTAGAGCCTTAAACCATACAGAAGTTTTTGATTCGTTTAGCGACTACTTTAAACTTTTTGGCAGAGAGATGGGCATAAGAAATGAACAGGCACTAAATCTTTTCTACCAAACTGTTTCACTTAAATCTGTAGGCAATTTAACAGAGTTTATACGAACACATATGCTTGAAGACAGTAAAATTGGAGGCAAAATAGATGAACTTTGTCTAAACTTTGCAACGCTAAACCACACGCATGACTTAGTTTTAGATGCGATTAGCCAGATAGAACTTTTAAAACCCATAAAAAAAGAGTATAAAAAGTACAAAGAGAACCTTGAAAACTATACATTTTATACCACTATGCGCAACTCTTTAAATTGTTATTTTAGCTTTTTTGAGGCTGAGCTTTTAACACAAAAACTTCAAGAACTCAACATAAAAAAAATAAAAAACTTATCGCAAAAAAAGTTAAAAAATGAGAGCCTAGAGAGTTTGGGCGATGATGTTGTGAGCTTAAAGCTAGAGTTGCAAAAAAATGGAGCCGATAGAATCAACAAAATAGAAGATGAGATAAAACAACTCTCTTACTTTTTGATGCAAACAAAAAAAGAGAATGAAGCATATAACTCTTTATTGAAAAAACTTGATTTTAAAGTTGTATCAAATGAGCATCGATTTCTAACAACCCTGAGTGAAGCAAAACAGAAGTATGAGAAGATAGAAGATGAAAAAACGCAGTATCAAAATCAGATAAATAGGGATAATGTATCCATCCAAAAATATAAAGATAGTTTAGTTTTTTTAAATGAAGAGATAACTTATCTTAAAAACAATCCATCAAATATACCACATAAAATATCGCAAATGAGAGACGCTATAGCAAAGAGTTTAAGTATCGACATATCACAACTCCCTTTTGTTGGAGAGCTTATAGAAGTGACTGATAAGCAATGGAATGGAGCGATAGAGAGGATACTTCATAGCTCTGCACTATCTCTTTTGGTCGACAAAAAGTACTATGATGAGGTAAGCTCTTATGTTGATAAAACAGATTTGAAGTCAAAGTTGGTTTATCTAAAAGTAGATATATCAAAACAAAACCATACCTACTCACAAACCACGCCAAACTCTCTTTTAGGCAAAATTGAAGTCAAGGTTGATAGTGACTATTTTGAAGTTGTAAAACATATCTTAAATGAGAGATTTGATATACCTTGCGTTGACAATCTGAATGATTTTAGAAGATTTAAAAAAGCTCTGAGTCTAAATGGACAGTTTAAGACAAACTTAACTAGGCATGAAAAAGATGATAGATTTAACATAAATGACAAGTCAAGATGGGTTTTGGGTTGGGACAACCTCTCTAAACTCCAAGAGTTTGAAGAGCAATATGAGGCTACTAAATCAAAAAAGGAGTTTATACAAGCTAGATTAACCGCAACAGCCAAAAATCTAGATAACTTGCAAAGCAAAAGAGATGCTTTAAGAGATATTTTAAAGTATGACAGTTTTGAAAAAATCAACTGGTATAGGCACAGCAAAGTGATAGATAACCTAAGTAGCGAAAAAGAGGAGCTACAAAAAAGCAATGACATAATCAAAACCCTACAAAAAAGACTAGATGAAACACAAGTAGCCTACAGAGATGAAAAAGCCAAGCTCGAAGAGATTATCTCAGGACTCGGAAAACTTGAAGAGCAGATTGAGACTAGGGAACTTGAACTAAACAAAACAAAACTGATTCAAAACAATGAAGTGCTAAAAAGTGATATAAAAGAGAGATTAGATACTCTAAAAGAGGAGATTTTAACTGCATCATTAAGCCTTACTACTATCAAATCATCGCAAACAAAACTAAGAGAGAGCATACAAAAAGATATAGATAAATTTTCAAAAAACATGCAAAACTTGTCGAGCAAAATCATAACTCTACAAAACAGTTTTATAAACAGATTTCCTATCATAAGCAAAGAGTTTGGTAGTGGAGTTGAGTACTGCGAAGAGTTCAATAAAAAGCTAGATGAGTTACAAAAAGACAACCTACCCAAATGGAAGAAAAAGTTCAAGCAACTACTTAAAGAGAACACTATAAGAGATGTTGTCATGCTCCAAAGCTTGTTAGAAAAAAATAGCACAGATATAAAAGAAAAGATAGGAGTTATAAACAGATCGCTTTCAGATATAGAGTATAGTGATGGCACCTTTATAGAGCTTCTTGCTCAAAACTCAAATATTGCAGACATAAAGAGCTTTAGGCAGAGTTTAAAGCAGATAATCACAGGTGCCATAGATGAAGACAATGATTATGATGAGCAAAAGTTTTTGCAGATAAAAGAGCTTATTGCGAGGTTTAACGGCAGAGAAGGGCATAGTGATGTCGATAAAAAGTGGCGTAATCTAGTAATAGATGTAAGAAATTGGTTCGATTTTAGTGCTGTTGAAAAGTATGCGAGCGATGGTAGCACAAAAGAGTATTATGCTCATAGTGGAGGTAAATCAGGAGGGCAAAAAGAGAAACTTGCCTATACTGTTTTAGCTTCATCTTTAGCGTATCAGTTTGGACTAGAGCACGATAAAATCCAAAGCAGATCTTTTAGGTTTGTGATGATTGATGAAGCATTTGGAAGAGGTAGTGATGAGAGCACAAGGTATGCTTTAAGGCTATTTGAAAAGCTAAAACTTCAGCTTCTTGTTATAACTCCAAAACAAAAAATCAATGTGATTGAACCATTTGTCAAGTCTGTTCACTTTGTTCACAATCAAGACGGCATGGACTCAAGCCTAATCTCGATGGATATCGAAGAGTACTTAGAAAATAAGAAAAAATGATAGTAATCGATAAACTCAAAAAAATTTATGCTAAAGGTGATATTTTTAGAGCCTATATCGACGAGAAAGAGATACTGCCTATAGAAATAGCTTTAAAAAAAGTGACGCAAAAAGATATACAACAAGGCTTTTCAGCTACTTTGCAAGAATCAAAAAAGCTAAAAGAGTTAAAATTGCCTTTGATTTACAAGGAGCATAATTTTAAAACATTGGGAAAGCAAGTGCTGCCAGTAGCTGTTAGATTTGACAATCTGGAGATGTATTTAAATTTTATCGACAAGAGGGTAGAGTACAAGAGATTTGTACTTGATTATGAAAATATTACTACGCTTTATCCTGCTTTAAAAGATATTTTCTTTAAAAAGCCATTTTTGGTTTTAGAGTATAGCGACCGCTGGGATAGAGTGCTTAAGATAGTGGATTTTTTGATGAAGAACCGACATCCAGATATCTATATACGAGAGCTTTGCATAGAAAGAGTGGATACAAAGTTTGTAGAAAAACATAAAAAAGTATTGGATTTATTGTTGTCAAACCTTTTACATGTAGAGCCTCTAAACTCTATATCCGATTTTGCATTTGAAAAAAAGTATGGCTTTAAGCACCCTCTATCTCAGGTTAGATTTAGAGTTTTAGATGAAGAGTTATATATCTTGGGCTTGAGTGATTTGACTCTTACATGTAGAGAGTTTGAAAAATTGAGATTGGAGTGTAAAAGAGTCTTTATAGTCGAAAATAAAATCACATTTTTATCTTTTTTTGATATAAAAAACTCTATCGTCATTTTTGGGAGTGGCTATGGTGTGTCGGTTTTAAAAAATGCAACTTGGCTTAAAGATAAAGAACTCTTTTACTGGGGAGATATCGATGAAGATGGATTTGCAATTTTATCACAAATCAGAGGCTATTTTAGTCATGTCAAGTCTATATTTATGGATGAAAAAACGATAGATGGATTTAAAGAGCTAAAAGTAGAACACGCCCTCAAGCAAAAAAACATGGAAATCAAAAATCTAACAGAAGAAGAGATGCTTGTGTATAGAAGATTGCAAAATGATTTTTATGGTAAAAACTTTAGGCTAGAACAGGAAAAAATACCGTTTGATTACATATATTATAATTTGGAGAGAAAATGGTTTTAGTCACAGGAGGAGCCGGATATATCGGTTCACATACATGTGTTGCACTAGGTGAAGCTGGATTTGACTTTGTTGTTTTTGATAATCTTTGCAACTCTTCACAAGAGAGCTTGAAGAGAGTATCAAAAATTATAGGCAAGAGAGTTGATTTTGTTGAAGGCGACATTAGAAATGCGAAGGATTTACAAAAAGTATTTGACACTTATCATATCGACTCAGTGATTCATTTTGCTGGGCTCAAAGCTGTTGGCGAATCTGTAAAAATACCACTTAAATACTATGAAAATAACATAAATGGCACTATCACTTTACTAAAGACAATGCAAGAAAATAGCTGTAAGAAAATAGTATTTAGTTCATCTGCTACAGTCTATGGTGACCCGCACACCACTCCTGTTAAAAAGGAATTTCCTCTATCAGCTACCAATCCTTATGGGCGCACAAAACTTTTTATTGAGGAGATTTTGCGAGACCTCTTTGTATCTGATAGTGATTTAAAATAGTGCTTCTACACTACTTCAATCCTATAGGTGCACATAAAAGTGGCACTATAGGCGAAGATCCAAACGGCACACCAAACAATCTAATGCCTTTTATCACACAAACCGCAATCGGCAAACGAGAGTGTTTGAGTGTTTTTGGAGATGATTATGATACTCCTGATGGAACAGGTGTGAGAGACTACATCCATGTCATGGATTTGGCACAAGGACATGTAAATGCTCTAAAAAAGATACCCGAACTTACAGATGTGCTAACTGTCAACTTGGGAACTGGCAATGGCTACTCTGTGTTAGATATGATAAAGTCTTTTGAGAGGGTTTCCGGCAAAAAAATATCCTACAAAATTGCATCTAGGCGTGCTGGTGATATCGCAACATGCTATGCTGATCCAAGCTATGCGAAAGAGCTTTTAGGTTGGGAAGCAAAGTGTGGAATAGATGAAATGTGTGCGGATAACTGGAGATGGCAATCAAACAACCCAAATGGTTATGATATATTTAACCCAGATAAAAGCTAAAACATAGTAAAATTCAAAAATTGAAGATAGGAATGGTATGTTGAAAAATGATGAATTGACACTTTCCATGCTAAGAAACATAGAGGCTCTACAAAACCAAAAATCTCTATCGCAAAAACTTGGCATAAGCATAGGTAAAACAAATTATATACTTAAAGCACTCATCGACAAAGGCTTCGTAAAAGCTGAAAATTTCTTTGCCAATAAAAACAAAAATCAATATAAATATCTCTTAACCCCAAAAGGGATAGAAGAGAAGATAGCCCTAACTCAAAATTTTATACAAAGAAAAAAAGCTGAGTATGAAGAGCTACAAAGAGAGCTTGAAATATGGAGACTACAAATAAAATGACAAGTCGTAAAATAGCAATAGCTGGAACAGGATATGTAGGCTTATCAAATGGCTTGCTCTTAGCACAACACAATGAAGTGGTAGCACTTGACATCATCCCAAAAAAAGTAGAGATGATAAACAGAGGCATAAGCCCTATAGAGGATAAAGAGATAGAAGAGTATCTTCCACAAGCAATTCAAAATTCCCTAAGGGCTACACTTGATAAAGAAGAAGCATACAGAGATGCCGAGTATGTGATAATAGCAACACCAACGGATTATGACCCAAAAACCAACTACTTTAACACTAAGTCTATAGAATCAGTGCTCAAAGATGTGATTTTAATAAACCCAAACGCAATGGTAGTTATAAAATCAACAGTTCCAGTAGGCTACACAAAATCAGTAAGAGAAAAATTTAATACACAAAATATCATTTTCTCGCCAGAGTTTTTAAGAGAAGGAAAAGCACTATATGACAACCTATACCCAAGCAGAATAATAATAGGAGAAAAAAGCAAAAGAGCAGAGGTATTTGCTGACTTACTGGCTAA
>Ga0256829_1002777_pt1 | contig 12694 bp, 8 predicted proteins | sample 131447metaG_FD_185979 | JGI IMG/M metagenome (GOLD analysis project Ga0256829, IMG submission 185979) | Hydrothermal vent microbial communities from Lau Basin, Pacific Ocean - 131-447 | ecosystem: Environmental > Aquatic > Marine > Hydrothermal vents | place: Pacific Ocean: Lau Basin | collected... | reverse complement strand
CAGCGCAAGGTGTAGGAAGTACAGGCGATAATGTACCTTGCATTAATGCCAATCAAGGAGTAGGCAGTGGAGATATGCTTGATATAATATGGGTAAAAAATGATGGAACATTTAGCAGTAATGTAGAGGTAGTAAAAGCAGATGCCGCAGGCTTTAATGCAATGTATTCAAATAGCAAAGTATTAATATTTAGCGACGATATAGTTTATAACAATGGAGGCACTGCATCAACATTTCAACCTCACTTATTTACAGACCAAGACACGTCAGGGCAACCTCTTAGCTCATTTATGTATTAAAGGTTTATATCTTTGATACATAGCAATCCTCTATAATTCTTTAGAGTGCCGTAATAAGCACTACAAAACTTTTAAAAGGGGTATAGTTATGAAAAAATATAACGAAAACCAGAACTTTAACCTTATAGTATCAACCAAAAATACAGCATTTGGGATACCGTCAAGCGCATTTACGGTTACCTATGCAAGTGTTGATGATATAGCATCAAAAACAGTCGTAACAGGCGGAGCAGTAGAGGCGTTATCTACAATCTCAATAGCACACACAGCTAAAACAACATCAGCTGCAAGCTATGGGGCAATCTCTTTAAATATTGACAGCTCTACCAGTACAATAGTAGCAGGCGATACAATCGAATATGCTAGCGGAATGTTTGCTTATGTATCAAAAGTCGTAAGCGGTAAAATCTACCTATACACTCCAATTAGAGCAAACGTAGCAAGTGGCGCGACACTTACACAAGTAGGTAATGAGGGAGTTTATGCAACTTCTAACATAGCAATACCAACAAGCGGCGAGTTTTTAGTACAAGTATCAGCACCAGAGTATGGCATAGATGTAGAAGAGCGTATCTCAATTAACGCACCTGCAACAGTTACCACACCAGATGCAAACGCACCAGTTTACGCAGGCGCAGCAGTAGCATACTAATATGCTTATAAGAGTCGATACAACGGCTACACAACGAGGTCAGACGTTTGACATAATAGTCAACACGTCCACACCTCCAACAATATCGCTATACTATTTTAATGCCAATACTAAAGAATTAACAACAGCACAAACAACGCAATCAAAGCAAGGCGAATTATATATAAACACGGCAAAAGCACCTTTTTTTGATGGTTTTATTTTAGCAACAGTTAACGGCGAGAGTGTTGTAGTAAAAAAGACAGGAAACCCAGAGCCTTACTTTGTGATAGGGTATAAAAAAGGTTATAAAATGCCATATAAGGAGTACGATTTTAGCGGCAATCTATTAAGTAGTGGAGATTTAACGCATATTACAGAGGGTTTTTTCTATATTAAGACGGCATATAACAGAGTGATAAACGCTTTAAATCATAACTTTATCATAAAAGATAATAGCTTTAAACTAAACTATAATGTAACAATACCAGATACGACGATACAAGATGCGACCGTGCCAAATGTTACACTACCAAATATTACACTATCAAGCGTAACATTGCCAAGCGTGACACTGCCAAGCGTGACACTGCCAGATACCACAATTGGAACGGCAACAATAACAAAGGGGTAAAATATGGATTATTCAATAGCAACTGGAATGTTAGATGCACTACTAACAGAAGTAGCATTTAAGCAAGATACAAACGGAAACAATATCTCAATAATCGGCAAGAGCGAAGAGCAACTAAAGAGCTATTTAGAACAAAACACATCAATACCAGAAGATAAAAAAGCACAGATTTATGCAAACTTTTTAAGTACAGTCGTAACAAGTGTCACAACCCAAGCTATTCAGGTAAGCGGTCAAGCACCGTTAGAAAACGCGCAAATAATCAATCAAACAGCAGAAACAAACGCAAATGTAAAAAATGTTGAGAGTGAGATAACATCAAGAACATTAAAAGATACACTTGCACAAGATGAAACAACACAAAGGATTTTAAATCTTAAAGAAGAGATAACAGCGTCACAAGCAAAAACAAAAGCAATGCTAAATGATAATGCCGTAACAGTAGCCAAAGCCAAAATCGAGATAGATCAAGTTATACCTGCGCAAATAGAGGAGATGAAAGCGTCAACCGCATTAAAGTCAGCACAACAACAACTAGAAGCGGCACAAATAAATATCGCTAAACAAGATTTACTTATAAAAGAGCAACAATTAAAAACACAAGCGGCACAAGTGGCATTATTGGAAGTTCAAGCCCAAAGTGAGCAGGAAAAAATAGGACTTATTGCACAACAGATAAGAGTGCAAGCCGCCGAAGCTCAATATAAGCTAGCACAGATAAAAGCTATCGAAAAAGCAAGCGAAGTCAACAAGCAAATAGAGATAATGAAAAACAATACCGCAATAGAAGTTGCAGGTATTTACGCAACGAGGTAAAAGATGAAAACTACTGACGCAATAGCGATAATGCAAGATATTATAAACAAAGTTGTAGCAGATTATAAGCTTACAAAAGCAAGTAAAGACGCAAATGGGACATATATACCACTGCCAATTGAAAGCGTGACACAAGCCCAAGAGATATCGGCACTAAATTTTGGAGTAAGAGAAGCAGCGCTACAAACAACACCATTAACGCTAATCGAAAATGTAGGAAGTACGGCGAGTATATTTAAGATGATCAGCCAGACTCAATATATAAGAGTGCCAAGCGCAGTTACAGCAGACGGAGTGTTAGATATAGACGAAGCGCTATCTTATGCAGTTATTTTTACAGCGTTAGGCTATCTTGACAACTCACTTGCAGGATATACAAGTAACGCAAATAGCATTTACGCAAACTACAATGACGCTACACGAGATTATTTTATAAAACAGGGCAAAACCACAACTATAAAAGATGATATATATTTTAGGTATTCAAGTGACGGTACTAATTGGCATGACACATACATAAGCGGAGACATTTATATCTCATTTATGCAAACTGGCGGAGTATGGAGTAAGGCGATTAGATTTGTAGGCAAAGACGGAGCGGCAGGTTCAGGCGGTACAGCAGGAGCGACCACGTTTTTAGCATTAACAGACACACCAAGTGCATACACGGCGAATAAACGGCTAGCAATAGATAGTACAGGTAAAAAAGTGGTATTTGCAGATGAATACACGCCGACATATTCAACGGATGGTATAGCACCAAGCGCAGATACCATTATAGATTTTACTTTAATACCTCCACATCAGATATATTATGTTTATGCAGGCGCAGCACTTAGTATTGACATAACACAAGTCAGTAACACATACCAAATGACAGCAGGGCGTATTTACACCTTACAAATATTCCCAAACAGTTATGCAGTTACATTAAAATTTAAGGCTAAAGGTAATACAATAATTGATAAGACAAAATCAGCGACAGTAATAAGGATGTTTTTTGACACGGTTGACATATATATATTGGATAATGTTGCTTATGCCTAGCATTACAATACCATACATACACCCAATTTATGGGAGTGATTTACAAGCCATAGAGATAGTAAACGGCACATATTTTAAAGCAATAAACGAGCTATTAGCATCAGGACAAAACCCAGATGAGAGATATAACCGCTCATCAGTGCAAAGCAGTGTACCGCCAGACAGCTTAATAAGTGAGTTAGAACACTCAAGTAAATTAGTTGTACCGACACCGCAAAATATAGACCCAAATATCAGAGTTTATGACAAAAGTGCGTTAGCAGAAATGGCAGACCTTCCTTACAGGGTAGATGTACCAGATAAAGAGCCGACCGTTATATCAACGGCACATTTACCAACAGGACTCACATATCTTAAAACAATTAGTATGGGAGTAGGAGCAAGTGACCAAAAATATGGATATACGAAAGATGATAATTACTTATATAGAGTATATGGCACTACAATAACGAAAATAGCAAAGATACCAGCCCAAAAAACGGTTGATGCAATATATTGCATTAAAGATAAAATATTTTTAATCGATCATGCAGATAACAGCGTAGCAGAATACGCAAACGGTAAGATAAAATTTCTAATTAAAAGTAAACCAGAGTATTCAAACCTTGTTAATAGATTTTTATACTATAAGGGTAACTACTATGCGGTAGTTGCAGACTATCAAAAGTTAACGTTAATCAATGTTTATACTAATAAAATAATATCTATATCAAAAAAAGAGCATACAATCGGCAATTTATTATCAAGAAGTATTGCATTAAACGCAATTATATTTGATGCAGGGGTGTATGTATTAGAAGATGTAGATGGGAAGCTAACAATTAAAGATTACGCATACGATAAAGCCCCTATAAAATATCTAGCAGTAGCAAAAACAAGGTTTGATTATTTGGTACACGGGCAGGGAGGAACACTTGCACTATATCCTTATAATTTACTTCATGGGGTAACAGATTATCCAAAAATAAAAAACCCTCCGATAATGGATAGCATATATGGAGAGGTAAGGCAGGGTTATGTGGTTATCGGGATAACAAAGGACTCACAAGACCTATCAAAAGTAGTGTTTAGCGTATATTATACAAGTGATTTTATAAACTATGTAAATACAGGCATAAACGTGCTAGTAGGGTCAGGCGTAAATATTACACGTGATTATATTTATGTTAACGATGGAAATGGTCATCAAATAGTATTTAAAGTTAACGGCTACACCATGCGAATACCAAGAGGAAATCTTGCAGAAGTATATGGTAAAAACATGATGCTTACAAATACAGTATCAATAATGTGAAAAGGAAAAGATATGCAAATCTCAATGACACCAAACAACAACAAAAGACAGTTACAACAACCCTCAACAATGGCAAGCACTAATACAATTAATATGAATATACCAGCAAGCCCAACGACACCAAATAGGATTATAAAAAGCATAGTGCCAAAGCCAAAAGTAAATAATCCTATAAGTCAAGTACATCAACAAATAGCACAAGCACAAAATGTTATCCCACAAACAAATATCATAAAACCTAGCATCAATCAAACAAACGGTATGCAAGCTATACAAGCGCCACAAGTTCATTATGCTATGCCCTCATCCGCAAAGGGCAACTCTTTAGGCTTTAACGCAGGACTCTTAAACAGCGTGCTTAAAAATATAGCCACAAGACAAAATGCCAACTATATACAATATGCGCAAAACGCACAAGCAAATAGAATGGCACAACATAACGACCTATTATCAAGACTTGCATCTTTACAACAAGAAAATTCACTTAATAACAAAACACGCATGACAATAGCAGATAAAAACCTAGCACTTAAAAATCAACAAGGCAATTTAAACTATGATTTACAGTTACAACGCCTTAATACAAAAGCAAATATGCCACTCACTCCATACCAAACAGCTATGATAAAACAAAGGAGGTTACAAAACGCGACAAAGGGCATGATGGCATCTTACTCACCAGAAGAAATAAGCGCAATAAATAACAATCCACAAATTAAAGAGCAGATTATACAACATTATGTAAATACAGGCACGTTACCAAAACTAAACTATACCTCTCACTTTTTTGGAAGCGGAGATGTATCAATAGCTAACAGCACACAGCCGACAACACAACAACCACAGCAACCGCAAGGTACGCTAGAAATCACGCAACTACCATTACAGCAGCAATACCAAATTTTTAAACAACAACAGCAACAGCAAGGAAATCAAACTATATAACAAAACGTACTATCTTTAAATCTTAAAAGTATGCGATACTTACTACAAAAAAGGTTTAAAGATGCCACAACCCACTTATGACCCATATAATACCTCCAGTAATTTTGATATAACAAAACAGCCAGATTATAATGAGTTTTTAAAATGGCAAAAAGCGCAACAGCCTAAGCCTGCACAACCAATAACGCCACAAATAGCACCACAAACACAAACAGACCCACAATTTAAAGATATAAACACACAGGCAATGAGGCAAAAAGCTAATGAAATGACATCATTTTTGCCAAGTAGTATTAGAGCTATTTTAGCAGGCGGAGCGGAAAATGTAGTGGATTATGCACAAAGTGCTAATAAGTTTTTACATAGCAATATCTTACATAGCGTAGAGCATGCAATCGCACCTGTAACAACAGACGCATTATCGGCAGTTAAAAACAAGGTAGCACCAAGTACGCCAAATATAACAAATGAAAAATTTAACTTTATAAAAAAAGTAGCACAAGGGTACGAAAAAGGACACCCATACGCAACACTAGCAGGTAAATTGGTACTAGACCCAGTAAACTTTACACCTGCTGGAGTGTTTAATGACGGGCGCAAACTTGTAAATGTAGCTAAAAGTATCGCAGCAGGTACAGCAATCGGAGCGGCAACAACAGCAGCAAAAGATTACGGCAGTATGAATAACAGCGAATTAGCAAAACAATCTTTAATCGGCGGTGGTATAGTAGGCGTATTAAACGGCATAATAGCGGCAGTGACAAAGGGTAGGGTAAAAGACGCTATACCAGAGGGAGCGATACCAAAAGATGAGCAAACAGGTGCTACATCAAGCGCTCATGTAGATAAAATCATAAATAGTATTTCAAACAACCCGACAGCGTTTGGATTAAATAAAACAGAAGCACAGCAAGCGGTACAAAAAATAAAAGATTTTAAAGCATCTCCGATTAAACAAACAGCGCCTTTAACAAGAGAGCAGGCACTAAATATATTAGCACGAAAAGCAAATGCAAACTTAATCAAAGACGGTCAAGAGCCTATATATCCGTTAATAGATGAAGCACAAACGCCAACGCAGTTAACACCACAAGAAGCCCGCAACGCACTAGCACAAAAAGCAAACAATGACGCTATAAATGCAGGGCAAGAGCCGACATTTAGTACACAACCGCCTCCAATTGATGCAAGTGCTAGTATTGATGTGTTACCATCAATAGATAATTTGCTTGCACACCCTAGAATTGACGAGTTATTGAATTTAAGAGAAGATATTAAGGCAAAGCATTTAATGCATGATAATATTTTAGTAGCTAATGGCGGTATGAGAGAGTTAGATGGATATGGCGGTACTGAAAAGACAGCTTATGATAAGCCATTATATACTAAAAATTATGCTAAAGATATGGAGTTAACAGGCAAGGATGTAGCACAGATACGAGCAGGCAACATCACACCAGAGATACAAGAAAAATTAAGCCACGATTTAGGCGTTATGGATAATCACCCAGACTATCAGCCTGCCAACTTAGAATATTTTAACCAATTTAAAGAACAACAAACACCAGAGCTACAAAACAGCGATTTGATAGGAAAGCCAGACAATATGAGTGATCAAGACTGGCTAGATGCAAATACGCTCTTTAGCAAACACTTAGATAATCTTGCAGTAGCCACATATTTTGGAGTAAATAAAGACCAAAACGGAAATTTAACCTTTGACCCCGAAAAGTTTTTAATCGGATTAGGCGGATACAGCGCAGTAAAATATGCACTATCAAGAGACTTAATCAAAGGTAAGTTAAAACAAATGGCGTTACATGCTATTGATAAGGTAAATTTTAACCCTGAAGTGCAAAAAGAAAACGGCATCAATGCTATGTTTGTAGGAACTAACGGAGCAGAAAAAGGTGGAAATGTAAAATATGATAATGAAGTTGATAAAATGGCTAAACAAACAAAAAATGAAAAGAAAGATTTACTTATACACCATAATCTCACACAAGACAATCTTAAATTTGCAGATGAAAACGGTGGGCTTGCAGTACCAAGCCTTGCCGTTACAAAAAAAGGCAATCCTATTGATGGGTTTGGCGATGTTACACTCTTAGGAGATGAAGCACTTGCAAAACCTAAAAGAGACCATAAAGTTTTTGGAGCAGATATTTACTCACCAAGATATCCTAAAATAGAAAACAAATTAAAAGCCAGAGATGAAAGAAATATCGTTAAAGAGTTACAACCTTATCACGAAATGGCAGGAAGATATGCAGAAGTGAAAACGGATGATTTAGCAGATGATATTGGATTACAGTTGAAGTTTTTAGAGGATAAAGGCGAAGATTTAAACAAACTGATAAAACACGATGGACCAAGCGATGATGCAATTCATAGATACGAGGCACTAAAAAGTTTTTATGAAGATGGATTAATGAACAGGGATTATGCAAATAATCCTAAATTTGTAGAGAAAGTAAAAGAGCTTTTAAAATCTAAAATAGGCAATAAAATAAACAACTGGACTGATGCGGACATAAATAGAGCTGCTAAAACTTATGCAGGTGAGATGAAAGGAACACTAAGAAAGTTAGAAAAAGGCTCAACACCAGACTATTATGCAACCAGAAGAGAAGTATCAAGCACTATTGGAAATAAATATAATGCAGAATACAAACAATTTGTAAGAGATTACTATAAATCACATAATGCGGAAGAAAAAATATACAATGGCACAGATAATCAGGGAAGACAAAAATGGAAACAGCACACGCTTGATAATGTTGTTAAAAAGTTAAAAAAAGACCTTAGAGGTGGAGAAAGTTTTAACTATGGAATAGGAAGCCTTAGAGCAAAATTTACACCACAATTTAAGACACTTGCAGAGATAAAAAAGAATAAAAATAAATTAGTTACAAATAAAGAATTTGAAGAAGTTAAAAAAGAAGTAGAGGATGAATACTTTAATCTTCAAAGCAAATTCCAAAAGTATCACGGAAACAAAAGCTTTGATTTTGAAAGCACATTTAACGGGCTTATCGAAGACAGTATAGACAGTCCTATTGAAAAAGAATTAAGAGATTATGGCTTTAAAAATGTTCCTAAAGAATTAATATCAGAACTAGAAAACTTTAAAAATGCACTTAAAGATATGCCGACAGAATACTTTGAGAGTAAAGTTTTAAGAGCAATGGACTTAAAAGAGTTCAAACACGCAATAATTCCAAGCGATGCAAGTGAAACAACAAAAAATATTTTAAAGAAGAATGGTATAGACTTTACAGAATATGATAAAAACTTACCACAAGATAGAATAAATAAAATAAAAGAAACGGCGGAGAAAAACGGTTATTTATTTGCTAATGGCGTGCATGCGTTAGGTGGAGCAGCGTTTGGAACAACCGATAGCCTTATAAATCAAAGAGATGTAAACAAAGACGGCAAATATAATTATAAAGATTTACTTGAAGAGACGGCAATGGGCGCTATTAGCGTAAGCGCACTTAAAAGGCTTGCACCTAAACTATTTGAAGATGACGCAAAAGACGGCTTTAAAGCAGGAATGTTTGCAGGAAGCAGGGCAAAAGGTTTTAAAGAGGCAGAAAAAGCAGGCAAAACATTCAGCGGAAAATATGACGGCTTAGATAGATTTGAGATTGACGACAGTAACGCTAAACTAAATGCTATACAAAAAGGGACGCACAGTTTAGGTAGCGTATTGAACCATAAAGAGCTTTATAAAAACTACCCAGAATTATCTGATACTAAAATAACATTTACAGAAATGCCAAAAGGCGCAAAAGGCTACTTTGATAAAAATGCAAACGAAATAGTGTTAAATTCTAATATGAGCAAAGAGGATATTAAATCTTCACTACTTCACGAGATACAGCACGCTATCCAAGCTAAAGAGGGGTTTGCAGTAGGAGGGTCGGCACAAGAGTTTTATAACAGCGCTAAAAGAAAACTTAACTTACTAAAATATGAAAATGAGTTCGAGCCTGATGAGTTTTTAAGAGATAAAAGAGCTAAACAAATATCAGAGCTAGAGAGTAAATTTAAAAACGGCGGGGATGCTATAAAAGAGCAGGCATTTAAAGACTATCAAAATCTTGCAGGCGAGATAGAAGCAAGAGATACACAAGCAAGAGCAGATTTAACAGCAGAGCAAAGAGCAAAAACAGAGCCTTATAGCAGTGAAAATATACCTAAAGAGGATGCCAACTTAAGATTTAATAATACCACACAAGGTCAATTAAATATGCTAGAAGATGTTAATAGCTTTAAGAAAAAGATAAATACAGCAGTAAAAACAGCATCTACAAAAGGCTTTAAACATATACAAAAGATTATAGGAGATGAAGCCTCAAAGGAGTGGGGAGATGCGGCAAACACCTTTAAGAGATTGTTTACAGATACATTAGGAGCAGAGTATCACGAGGTAAGGCAAGAAAACGTAACGGCAGTAAATGGTTTTAGTGTTAAGGCAGAGAGATTACATTATGCTTTATCACAACTAAGCAAAGAAGATAGAAACGACTTACACTATTATGTATCAGGAGATAGCGATAAATTATCAGAACGCTTAAAACCATTTGCAGACGGCGTTAAAAAGACGATAAAAGATTTTGGTAAAGAAATGGTAAAGACTAAAACATTATCCCAAGAGGCATATAATGATTGGAAAGACCATTATATTTACAGAACATACGATAAAGAGGCACATACATTAGCGAAAAATTTATTTAAACGTGGTTTTAAAATTGATGAGACGTTTGCACGAGGAAAAAAAGAGATAAAAACAGAGGCGCAAATGCGTAAGTTAATGAGTGATCCTAAATTTATCGCAAAGACTCAAAAAAAGCTATATGACGGTGGCGTGAAAATAACCAAGTTGCCAAACGGAAAATATGAAGTACGCAGAGATTGGACGATGCAAGAGCGTAACGATATGAAAGAAATAACGGATGGGGCAATTTCGATACCGCAAACGCTAATGAGAATGAATAGAATATTAGAAAATGCCAATTTACTTAAAAAAGCATCAGAGATGGATAAAGTAGTGCTTAATCCGCTACATGAGAAACATTTCACACATGATGAAATAGACGCAATGGGATATGCAAAAGCACCAAATAGTCCTAAATTTGGAGCGCTTGCAGGTAAATATGTAAGAAAAGATGTATTAAACGATATAAAGGCAAGAAATGATGAAATATTTAACACATTAAACGGAGCAGACGGAGCGCTTGCTAGGTTATGGCTAGATTATTTAAGAGTATGGAAAAAATCTAAAACCGTTTGGAATGCACCGTCACATGTAAACAACTTTTTATCAAACTTTTATCTTATGCACCTTGCAGGAATGAAAGCACATGAGATTATACCCGCAGTCGGCAGAGCAGCAAAAGCGATATATGAGGGTAGTAGCATTGAAAAAGCACTCCAAAGAAAACTCATAGGAACAGCAACGGACGAAGATAAAAAACTTTTAAACGATATGGGCGATGAGGCTAGATACTATTTGGAGGCTAAAGAAAATGGAGTGTTAGGACGCTCACAGTTAAATGATATTTTAAGAGGCGAGAGTAAAGCGCCTAAAACTGGGATATTGCATAAAATTGACAATTTTACAGAGAGAGCATATCACAACGGCGATGCAGTCAACCGTGTAGCTATGTTTACAGTTTTAAGAAAAAAGTACGGTATGAGCATTAAAGAGGCAAAAGACATGACCCTTGCAGTTATGCCAGATTATACCAAGCCGATGCCAATTGGATATAAATTTTTAAGAGATAGCGGTATAAGTCCGTTTATATCATGGGCATATTACACAACACCGATTATGTATAAAATGATGAAAACTAAACAAGGAGCTACAAAGCTTGCACTAGCAATTGGAACGATAGAGGGTATGCAATGGGCGTTAACAGGCGGACAGGTCAGTCCATTATCTGACATACCGCTTATAAATGGGAGTAAGCCAAATACCTTTAAAGGGAGCAGGTTTGCCATAAGTGCAAGTAACGGTAAAATTGATACTCTAAAGATGAATAAATGGATACCTTATATAGGGATGTTAGACCCACCAAATTATCTACTTGATAATTTTAGCGGTCCTACTATAAACGCAGGGGTGAATTTAGGGACAGTAGAGAGCAGACAGGGAGCAATAGACCCATATACTGGCAGACCAATAGCCAGAGCGTCGGCATCTACTGGTAAGTCTATCTATAAACATATAAAATACATAGCAGAGCATTATGCACCAATACCGTCAGAGCTTACAGGGGTGTATAACACGATAGAGGCAAAAGTCTTATCTAAAAAAACTAGAAGTAACAGCAATGTTATCGTACCAAGAACGGCAGCGCAAGAAACTTTGAAGAATTTAGGACTAAATACTCTTACATATTCAAAGACAGCGTTACAGCAACAACAACAAAAAGCACAGCTAAAAGCACTTAAAAAAGTGATGGGGTTATAAAGGTGTATAGCTTTAAACATACTTTTAGAGATAAGATACAAACAAAAAGAGAAAAGATGATACACATACCGCCAAATAAAGATTTTGCACAAGTTCATATAATAGCCTTAATATTTGCATTTGCAGCGGGTATATGGGCGACAATAGTTAGCTTTTTACGCAGAGAAACATCCCACATGAACTTACGGCAAAAATTATCACGGTTTTTAACGGAGGCAGTTATCGATATAGGCTTAACACTTATAGTGTTTATAGGGTTAAGCGGTTACGGCTTTAATGACCTTATATCTGTATCTATTGCATCATTGATAGGGCATACAGGCGTTAGAGGTATGTATATTTTAGAATTGATAATTTGTGAGAAAACAGGAGCTAAAGAGACATTTTGTCATCTTAAAGAGATGCACGCTAGCAAGGAGGATAAAAATGATACCAATATTAGATAACTTAGTCGGGGATGTTGTAAAAGCGGGTGCTAGTCTTATAAAAAGCTATTTCCCGCCAGATTTAAGCCCAGAGCAAAAGGCTAAGTTAGAGCAGGGGT
>Ga0256829_1002776_pt1 | contig 12696 bp, 8 predicted proteins | sample 131447metaG_FD_185979 | JGI IMG/M metagenome (GOLD analysis project Ga0256829, IMG submission 185979) | Hydrothermal vent microbial communities from Lau Basin, Pacific Ocean - 131-447 | ecosystem: Environmental > Aquatic > Marine > Hydrothermal vents | place: Pacific Ocean: Lau Basin | collected... | reverse complement strand
CTCGGCTCCTTTGCCCCCTTCCCCTCTTACTAAGAGGGGAAGGGGGCGGCCCTGGCCGCGCGTTGCGCGGCCAGGGCGGGGGTTAGGGAGATCAGCAGCGAGGTCATCGCCGCAAGGCAATGCATCGTACAGCCCCGCCGTTTTTTCGGATAGATACTTATTTTTATCCTATCGGGTGGCCTTTGTCAAACCGCGGGCAACTGCCTGCGCGGTTGTGCCCTCAAGGCATCCTGATGCGCCTTGCCTTTGCGCCCCGAAGGAAAGACTTCCGAGGTTCCCCAACCTCGGAAGTCTCTTTTGTCGGCCCCCACGCGCCCACCTCACGGCGTGGCGGGGAGCACCCGCAGCACGCCGTAAGTGTACTGCTTGTCAATGATGGTTATCACCACGTCGGCGTGCCACCGCCTGCCATCGGGGGCAGTGTAAATGGCCTGGAGCCAATAACCCACCTCGCCCAGCGCTCCCTGGCCGGTCATTTGCCATTTCTTCGCCTGCAATTGCCCGGCAAAGGCCTTGCCCTGGGCAGCGGGGGAAAGGCCAGCCCACCAGGACGAATAAGCGACATAGCCCCTGGAAAAACCCTCGTTCCCAATGAGGCTCAACCCGCCGCCGGATTCCTGAACTTTGGAGCCCAAAACGAGTTGCACAATCGGCGCCGAATGAGCCTGCGCCCGATCGTGCCACCGCCCGCCCGACAGGCAAGCATGGCTGGTCGTCGAAAACTCCCACTGCACGCGGGTGTGCCCCGAGGGGGTTTTTGTGTAATTTGCCATCAGGGAAGCGCTCCCCGCACCGCAAAACAGGTCAAAGTGCACCGGAGGGGAAGGGGGAACGAAACCCGCCTCATCGGCTTCCATCTGGGGGAACGGTGTGGCCTTCCACCCTGCCGCGGCAAGCAGGTTGCCGAGCGCACTTTTGGCCTGCGCCGGGCTTTGCGGTACGCTGAAAATTATCTTCCACGACCTGCTATCGTCCGGATAAACGGTCTTCTGGACCTGCCGCCATGTCGCCTCGGGCGGCCTGGGCACCCCCTGCGGCCAGGAGGAAGGCGCAGTCGCGACCCAAACCTCCCGCGGCTTGGCGAAGTAAGGGTCCCAGTGGCTCAGTGCGAGGGCACGGCGCAACGCAAGCACATCATCGGTACGGCCGTGAAGATCGGGGGAGGCAAGCCGAGGCGGAGCACTCGGCTGCATACCGACAACGCCGTTCCACAACCACACATCAAAGAGAGGGGCTTTGCCCACCACAAGGAGCATTGCGTTGGGCAAAGAAGCGTCTTTTTTGGAAGCCCGGATGACCGCCGCTTCCCCTTCGTTCATCTTTGCCTGGGCCTGCGTGAGGATTTGCCACCCTTGCGCGCTGAGTTGCCGGCTGAAACCACCGACCAGCGCAGCAATGCCCTGGGGGCTGGAAAACCGCCGCTTGAAGACCCATTCGCCTGGACCGCCGCTGCTCCCTTCGCCTTCCACGGCGCGAGTGCCTTCCGGCACCTGCAGGGCGGGCGCATCCTTTGGGGGCTGCACAATCAGAGGGGAAGGCTCACAGGGCAGCCCCTCCCCCTTCTCCCTCGGCTGGTAACTCACCCGGGCCACAGCATGTCCAGGCTCAACGGTAGCAACGACAAAACTGACCTCTTTGTCTTCGGAAGGGGAACACCAGCGAATTTCAACACGCTGCACGCCGAGCCCCCCGCCCTCGGACGGCGCCTGTTTCCAGCCCTGCTGCTGCAACAGGGCTTGATAGGCTTCCTTCCACGCATCGGCAGCCTGGGGAATATCCAAATACAGGCTCCATCCATCGCCGTAAGGCATGTATTCTCGCGTGGCGAGCACCAACCACCCTTCTTGCGGCCAGGGCACCTCGGTGGGCAGCGCCTCAGGCCATGCCGCCACCCAGGCTTCCAGATCATAGCGGAGGCTTTCCTGAAGCGCCTGCCGCAAGGCAGCGGGGTTATCCAACGCCCCGTGAAGCGCAGGAAGAGGCGGGGAATCCCATGGCAGGGTCGCATCTTTGGGCAGCGGCGGGAAAGGGCGAGGCACCGTGGGGCTGGGGTGCGGCGCAGGGGTTGGAGGAACAGTGGGCGTGGCCGAAGGCACGGGCGAAGGGCGCACCGTAGCCGTGGCCATGGGCGAGCCGGTGGGTGAAGGAGAAGCCTGCGGTGCAGCCTGGCAGGCAGCCATGACCACGGCCAGCACACCCGAAAGGACAAACAACAAGAAGGGGAAACGCTTTGGCAATCTCATTTGAGCCTCCTCAATAGAAGAGAACGGGGTGAGGAGCCACAAATTGGTGAACGAAGAAGGTATCGGTGCATCACCATCCCCCCTCACCTGCTTCGGGAAAGTGCGTTGCCTGCATTCTACCACAACACATCGGCCGGGGGAGAACGCGCCTCCCCATGTTACAATTGCTTCATGACCACCCAACCGCGCATCGTCTTCATGGGTTCCCCCGAATTTGCCGTGCCCACGCTGCGGGCGCTGGCAGAATCCTACCCCGTGGTGGGCGTCGTGACCCAGCCCGACAAACCCGCCGGGCGCGGCCGCAAGCCCACCCCCCCGCCGGTCAAGCGCGTTGCCGAGGCTCTGGGCCTGCCCGTGATGCAGCCCCGCCGCCTGCGCGCCCCCGAAGCCTACGAACAACTGGCCGCCTGGCAGCCCGACCTCATCGTCGTAGCCGCTTACGGCCAGATTTTGCGCCCCAACGTCCTTGCCCTGCCCCGCTACGGCTGCATCAACGTCCACGCCTCGCTGCTTCCCCGCTGGCGCGGCGCTTCCCCCATCCAGCACGCCATCCTCCACGGCGACGCCGAAACCGGCATCACCATCATGCTGATGGACGAAGGCATGGACACCGGCCCCATCCTCACCCAGGAAGCCCTGCCCATCGCCCCCGACGACACCGCGGGCACGCTGAGCGCCAAACTTTCCCAACTCGGTGCCCGCCTGCTGCTGGAAACTTTGCCCGGCTACCTGGAAGGCCGCATCCGCCCCCGCCCGCAGCCCGAGGAAGGCGTGACCTACGCCCCCTTGCTGAAAAAAGCCGATGGCGAACTGGATTTCACCCAACCCGCGGAAGCCCTGGCGCGGCGGGTGCGCGCCTTCAACCCCTGGCCGGGCGCCTTCACCCTTTGGAAAGACCGCCCCCTGAAAATTCACCGCGCCCACGCTGCGCCGTTAGCCTCGCCCGGCGCAGGCGTGCGGTTGATTGTGGAGGGTCTGCCTGCCATCGGCACGGGCGAAGGCGTGTTAGTGCTGGACGAAGTCCAGCCGGCAGGCAAAAAGCCCATGCCTGGGGAAGTCTTCCTGCGCGGCGCCCGCGGCTGGGAAGAATAAAAAAGCCATTGCTGTAATTACCTACGTGGTGGCAAAACGCCTCTGGCGGCAGTTTTTTGGGGAGTGCGGCGACGAGTCGCCGCTTTCCAAAGCGGTGCCAAGGCACCGCACTCCAAAAAGCGCTTGCAAGTAACTGCCTACGCTGGGGTGCCCTCCATGCGTCTTGATGCGCTGTGCTTTTGCCATACCCCTCCCCTTGCTCCCCTCCCCGCATGCGGGGAGGGGATGGGGGTGGGGTCAATGCAGCGGCGGCGGCGCCAAAGAAAAACGCGGTGGGAACCCATACCCAGGGTTGCCATTGCCGCGATCTGGGTAGGTAATTACAATCTGCGAAATCTGTGGATGCTTTCCTGCCAAACCGCCAGGGCGCGTTGTAGGGCGGGATGCCATCCCGCCCTACGGGCGACGGCAGAGGAGGGGCTAATGAAAACCTGGCAGATGGTGTTCGCACTGCTGGCATTCGCGGTTGCGGGGGCGGCGTGTGGAGGTGCTCCTGCTGTGCCTTCGTCGACGGCTGCTCGCTTCCCCACGGCAACGCTTCCCCCGCCCACGGCAACTGCTGCCCCCAGCCGCACCCCGCTGCCCACGCCGACGCCTTCGCCCACGCCGGTGGCTTTGGGCGAGCCCTACACCCACCCCGCCGGGCTTTTCACCGCGCGCCCGCCCCTCGGCTGGGAAGTGGATAATGAAGAGGACGCGTGGACTTCCTTCGCCCCCCCCGATGGCGGCTTGTGGACTTTTTTCACGGTAACAGCCCTCAACACCGCGGTGCCGCTGCCTGAGAAAGGCTTGCAGCGGCTGGCGGCGGGCTACCTGCAAATGTATGATGTGGAAGCCGAACCTGTGGAAACGAAGACGGGGGAGCATACCGTTTATGTGCATCAGCACTGGAAAACGGATGAGGGGATGGCGGATTACCGTTTGCTTGCCCGGCAAGACGGCGCGGCGGCGCTGCTCATTGAGTTGAGCGTGCCGATGGAGGAGGCTTCCCAGGCGGAGGCGTGGTGGGGGGCGCTGGTTGAGCACGTTTCCGCTGACCGCAGCGTCATTGAAGGCGAGCCGCCCTATCATGCCTTCCGGGCTTTCTCGTGCCATGACGATTTCTGTTCGTTGGATGCGCCGGTGGGCTGGTACCGCACGGTGACAAAGCACGGTACGGCGGTGGCCTACCGCCTGGAATCCCCCGGCGGGCGGGCTTTCATTGAAACTGTGGTAGATAAGACCGGCGCCGACCTTTCGCTGCAGGCCGCCCGCAAAACCGCATGGCGGCTGGTGCGCCAGTTCGCTGCCGACGATGCGCAGGAACTGCCCAACGGGGCGGCCAATAATGACCCGTTTTTTGAGGGGGTGGAGGCCGATGAGGAAGCAGGCGATGATGGCGGGGGCTTTGCGTGGGTTTCCCCACGGCTGGGCATGAAGGGCGCGACGCACTACGACATTTGTCAATCGCAAACGCTGGTGCTGCTGAATTTTGCCGCCACGGATGATGCCCGAACAGCCTACGCGAACATTTGGGACACCGCCCTGGGCACCTACGAAATCCCCTGGTGGCAGCAGCAGAAATAGGGCGGGCGTGGGGCTGGGTGCACGCAAAATCTGTAGAAATGTGCGTCGGCTTTTGGAGTGCGGCGACTTGTCGCCGCTTTCCAAAGCGGTGCCGAGGCACCGCACTCCAAAAAATGGCGTTTTCAAAGGCAGGTGTCCGCCCCTGAACCCCGGCGGGCGAGCGCCGTGAGCCAAAGCGGAGTGAGGGCGAAACAACGCTTCTACAACATTTGCTTGCACCCCGTGGGGCTTTCGCCGGCGTCGGGTGGGGCAAAGGAATGAGGGTATAATTTGAAGGGAACGGGTGTGATCATGGCTGTAAGGAGGCCACTGTGCGTTTCGCCGACCTGAACTGGATGGATGTAGAACACTACCTTGAGCACGACGACCGCTTGATGGTCGTGTTGGGCGCTTGCGAGCAGCATGCCTATTTGAGCCTGACCACCGACGTCAAGGTGCCGCTGGCGCTGGCCGATGCGGCCGGTGAGCGCACCGGAGTTTTGGTTGCGCCCCCGCTCAACTTCGGCGCCTCGCCCTATTTCCTTGCTTACCCGGGCACCATCAGCCTGCGCGTGAGCACCCTGCTGGATGTGGTGGAAGACCTCGTGCGCTCGGTGTACGGCTACGGTTTCCGGCGGCTGCTTGTGCTCAACGGCCACGGCGGCAACATTCCTGCCCGCGGCCGGTTATATGAACTGGCTTCTCAACTGCCCGACCTGCGCCTCGCGTGGTACGACTGGTGGCTTTCCGATGCCGTCAAGCGGGTGGCCGAGAAACACGGCCTGCAGCCTTCCCATGCCAACTGGCTGGAAGCCTTCCCCTTCACCATCGTGAGCGAGATGCCGCGGGAATACAAAGCCCCGCCGCACGTGCCGGGGTTGTTGGGGGCACAGGAAGCCCGCAAAGTGTACGGCGATGGTTCGTTTGGGGGGCCGTATCGGGCTCCGGAAACCGTGATGGATGAGATGTTTCAAGAGGCGTTGAAAGACGTCTTGCACTTGCTGCAATTTGAAGCGTGAGCTGAGCGGCGCAGGCCGCAAAGGGTCGTATGGCCTCGGTACTTCCGTTGGACGAATTGACGCGTGTCCTGACCCGCCGTGCGGGGGAAAGTGTGCTGCGGAGGGCGTTGCAACGCGGGGTGCCGGTGGCTGTGCTTTTTGTGGATATTGACCACTTCAAGAGCATCAACGATGCTTTTGGGCATGAGGCGGGCGACCGGGCGCTGGCTTTCGTGGCGGGGCGTCTGCAAGCCGTTGTGGGGGAAAGCGGGCACGTGGCCCGTTACGGTGGTGATGAATTTTTTGTGGTCTTGCCGGAAATGGACGAAGCCGCAGGGCGAGCGGTGGGCGAGCGGCTGCTGAAAGATATGTCGGGGCGGGTGGTTTCGGCGGCCTATCCCCTGCATTTGCGCCTGAGCATTGGCCTGGCGCTGGCGCCTGCCGATGGTGTGACGCCTGAGGAACTGCTGCACACAGCCGACCAACGGCACTTTTTTGCCAAACATGCGGGGGGGCATTGCCTGGTGGCGACCGACCGCCCGGCCACGCGTGAACTGGTTGCCAGGCCGCGCCGCCCCATAGGCCAGCGCCAGCAACTGGCGGCTTTGTATGCCCACCTGGAAGGCCTTTTGCACCACAGCAGCGGCGTCATCCGCCTCCAGGCGCCCCCCCTCGGCGGCGCGGAAAACTTTCTGCAAATTGCCCAAAACGTCAGCCGCCTGCAGGGCTACCTGGTGATGCCTGTGCGGGCCACTCCGGCCCGCCATTTGCGCCACCTCGGCGCGCTCGGCGATGCCCTGGCATCTTTGCTGACCGCTGAGGGACTGCCCGTCCCCTTGCTGGAAACCCCCTTTCAGGTGCTCGGCGCGTTGCGGCGTTTGCTGGCCCACGTGCGCCCCCCTAAAGGCCTTTTGCTGACCATTGCCGACGCCGGCTGGCTGGATGAGGCCAGCGTGCAACTGGTGCAGCGCCTGTTGCACCTGCCGGAAGGGTTTGAGCATGTGGGGCTGGTGTACGCTGCCGTGGGCAACACCCAAACCCGTTTCCGCGCGCCGATGTATGCCAACATTGCCCTGCCGCCCCTCCAGCAGCACGAAATCGGCGCCTGGATTCGCCATGCCCTGCGGTGGGAACCGCCGCCGGAACTGACCCGTTGGGTGCTGGAACACACCGATGGCCTGCCGGGACTGATTCATCTGACCTTGCTGGCGCTGGTGCATCGGGGTTTCTTGCAGCCCACGCCGGAAGGCTGGCGCTGGCTGCAGCCTTCGGCCTGGGAACGGCCGGCTCTGCCCGCGAATGACCCGGCGCAAATTGGAGTGCAGCCCGAACTGCCGCTGCTTTTTGGGCGCAACCGAGATTTGTGGCTGCTGCAACAGGCTGTCAAGCAGTCTCCCCTGGTCACGGTCAGTGGCGCAAGCGGCGTGGGTAAAAGCCGCCTTTTGCAGCAACTGGCGTTGGAAAGCGGCGAAGCCTTCCCCGACGGCGTGCGCTATGTTTCGCTGGAAGGCGTGACTGAAGACCGGCTGGAGGTGGCGCTGGCGCGCGCCCTGCGGCTGCCCGTGCAGGCTTCCGGCGATGCCCTGCCTCAAATGGCGGCCTATTTGCAGCCCCGCCGGATGCTTTTGGTGCTGGATGGTATTGAAGACGCCCGCGGGGTCGCACCCCTGGTAAGCGAAATTGCCCGCACGGCTCCCCAAAACCGGCTGGTGGTGGGCGCATTGTGGCAACTGCATTTGCCGAACGAGCAGGTCGTCCGCCTGGCGGGGCTGGATACCCACCGCGAAGAAGGCGAAACGGCATCGGCAGCGGCACACCTGTTTTTCTACAGCGCCAACAGCAACGGCGGGCGCTATTGCCAGTCTCCCCCGCGTGAACAAATAGAAGCCATTTGCCGTTGGGCCGAAGGCGTGCCGATGGCCGTGCGTATGCTGGCTTCGTGGTGCAACACCCTTTCGCCGGAGCAAATTCTGGAGGCCCTGGGGCAGGTCAAAAGCACCACCAACCCTCTGGAAGCCGCGCTGGATGCTTTCTGGAATGCCCTTTCGCCGGGGGAACGCCGCCGCCTGGCGCTGCTGGCGCTGTTTGAAGGTGCTTTTTCTCTGACGGCTGCCCAAGAGGTTGCCGATGCTTCACTTTTCTTTCTGGATGCCCTGGCGGCCAAAACCTACCTTTCCCGACGCAGGGGCGGGCGGTTTTACCTGCACCCCCTGTTGCGGCGCTACGCCCGAACCCGGCTGCAGGCTTTCCCCGCCGATGCAGCCCGCGCCGAGCGACGGCACGCCCTCTGGTACCTGGAACACCTGCCTGCTGCTGCGGGCGCCCGCAGTGAAGCGGCGCGGTGGGCCTTTCTGGCTTCGGAAGAGGACATTGCCGATCTCACCAAAGCCTGGCACTGGGCGCTGGAACATCGGGAAGCCCGCCTTTTGCTGCAGGCGGCGCCGTGGGTGTACTTTTCTTTGGGGGAACTGAACCGCTTTCCCGAAGCCGTGGCCCTGGTGGAAACCAGCCTCGCCGACCTGAAGCAGTGGCCGCCGGCCCGCCGGAAGCGCGACTATTTCCTCTTGCGGGCCTATCTGGAAACCGCCAGCGCCGAATACCATTACCACCTCGGCCATTACCGCCGCGCTTTGCACATTGCCGGGCGGGTTTACCGGCGGCAGTTTGCCTGCCTGCCGCCTTTGCATCAGGCCCATACCGCGGCGGTGCTTGGGCGGGTGCGCAGTGCCGTGGGCGAATATGCCTCGGCCATTGCTCTGATGGAAGCAGCGCGTCAGATCTACCAGCGCGAAGGCGCGCGCCCCTTGCTCCTTGCCATGCTCAACGCCATTGGCATCGCGGCCTACGGCCAGGGCGACCTTGCCACGGCCGAGCAGTTTTTTTCCGAAGCCCTGGCGCTCAGTCGCGAAGAAGATAACCCCCGCACCCTTGCGGCTTTGTTCAACAATTTGGGGAACATTGCCTGGCGGCGCGGGCATTCCCAACAGGCCGAGCGTTTGCTGAACAAAGCCTTGCAACTGCTGGAAGGCGAAGCCCCTCCCAGCCTCAAGGCTTCGGTGCTGGATAGCATCGCCCGGGTGGCGTGCGACCAAAAGGCATACCGGCGCGCCCTGGCACATCTCAACGAAGCCATTACCCTGACCCGGCGCATCAACGCCTGGCCGAATGCGCTGGTAGCCATGACCACCGTGGCCCGTGTTTGGCTGGAAAGCGGCCATGCCAGAGAGGCCGCCGATCTGCTGGCCACGGTGATGCGCTCGCGGGAATTGCCGCACTACGACTACGCCCAGGTGCAGGAAGTGATGCAGCGCCTTCCGGAGGGCCGGCCTTTGGACTTGCCCGACCTGGAAGCCCTTGCCCGGTACGTCCTTCGCCAAAACCGCCGCCGGATGCTGGAACTTGACCGGCAAAACCTTTCTTCAGGAGGTCTCCCGTGAAAAAACACATCATTACCACCGAAAAAGCGCCGAAAGCCATTGGGCCGTATTCTGCCGCGGTGCGGGTGGGGCACTTCGTGTACACCGCCGGCCAGATCGGCATTGACCCCGCCACGGGCGAAGTGGTTTCCGGCGGTGTGGAAGCCGAAACCCGGCAGGCGCTCACCAACCTCAAGCACATCCTTGAAGCGGCCGGGGCTTCGCTGAACACGGTGGTCAAGACCACCGTCTTCCTCCGCGACATCAACGACTTTGCCCGCATGAACGCGGTCTATGCCGAATTTTTTACGGCTGCTCCGCCGGCGCGTTCGGCCGTGCAGGCCGCGGCTTTGCCCAAAGGCGTCGCGGTAGAAATTGAAGCCGTGGCCTTTCTCGCGGAGGATTGAGTTGCCCGCCGAACGCCCTTTAGTGCTGGTGGTGGACGACGAGCCGCACATCGTGCAACTGGCCCGCATGTATCTGGAACGGGAAGGCTATCGTGTTCATAGCGTGGGCGATGGGAAAGCGGCCCTCGCGGCGGTGGCTTCCCGCCACCCCGATGCCCTTGTGCTGGATATCATGCTGCCCGAACTGGACGGCCTGGAAGTCGTCCGCCGCCTGCGCGCCGAGAACAACCCGGTGCCCATCATCATGCTCACTGCCCGCGACGGTGATTACGACAAAATCCTCGGCCTGGAACTCGGTGCGGATGATTACCTGACCAAACCTTTCAACCCGCGGGAACTGGTGGCCCGGGTGAAAGCCCTGCTGCGCCGTCAGGAACGCTTTGCCGCCCAGGCGGCCATGCAGCCCCACCCCCTGCGCCTGGGGAACACCGAAATCGACCCCGCAGCGCGCGAAGTGCGTATTGGCGGGCAGGGCGTGCCTTTGCGGGCGCAGGAATTTGAGCTGTTGTGGGTTTTTGCACAGCATCGCGGCATGGTGCTGAGCCGCGAACAGCTGCTGCGGCTGGCGTGGGGCTACGACTACATCGGCCAGACGCGCACGGTGGATGTTCACATCGCCCAATTGCGCAAAAAACTGGCGGGCAGTGACCTCAAAATAGAAACCGTGACCGGTGTGGGCTACAAACTGGTGGTGTAAATGCTGCATTCATTGCGGGCGCGTCTGCTTTTGACTTATCTGGCCGTGATCGCGGTGGTGCTGGGGGTGGTGGCGGTGGCTCTGGCGGTGCTGATCGTCCGCAATCCGGCCATTTATCGGCGGGTATATGCGCGTCAGGCGCTGGCCTTGCAAATTGCCCGGCGGCGGCTGGAGGCTGCACCCCGCGAAGGGCCTGCGCTGGCATGGCGGGAAGCCGACCGCATAGCCGAGGCGCTTCAGGCGCGCACGTGGGTGCTTTCTGCGCAGGGGAAAGTGCTGCACGATACCGACCCGGCAGCGCCGCCCCTGCGTTTGCCGGCGCTTTCAGGCAGAGAGCAGCAGGGGCGGCTGCGCGCCGCCGATGGCAGCCTGTGGGCTTATTCGGCTTTCCGGCTGCGGAGCGGTTCGTGGCTGGTGGTGGCCGAGCCGCTTCCCCGCCCGCTGGCGATGCTCTGGCGCAATCGGGCCGACTGGCTGGTGCCGCTGGCCGAGGCGGCGGCGTTGGCTTTCCTGCTGGCGCTGGTGCTGGCATGGTGGCTGAGCCGCTGGGTGGCGCGCCCCCTCCACCGCATGGCCGAAGCCGCTCATGCCCTCGCCGAAGGGCGCTACCGCCCTGTGCCCGAAGAGGGCCCCCAGGAAGCCCGTTTGCTGGCGCGCACTTTCAACGCCATGGCGCGCCGCGTGGAGGCTTCCCAGCGCTCACAGCGGGAATTCGTGGCCAACGTTTCCCATGAATTGAAAACCCCCCTCACGTCCATCCAGGGCTTTGCCCAGGCCCTTGTGGACGGCACGGCAAACGACCCCGAAAGCGTGCGCACGGCGGCCCAGGTCATTGCCGATGAAGCCGCCCGCATGCACCGCCTGGTGCTGACCCTCCTTGACCTGGCGCGCCTGGACGCCGGGACCGCCGACCTGCGCCGCGAAACCGTGGCGCTGCGCCCTTTGCTGGAAAACCTGCGCCTGCACTTCCGCCCCCAGGCCCAGGCTGCCGGGGTGCGCCTCACCCTGGACGTGCCCGCCGACCTCACCATCACCGGCGACGGCGACCGGCTGGCGCAGGTCTTTACCAACCTGCTGGACAATGCCCTCAAACACACGCCCCGCGGCGGCGAAGTCGGCCTGCAGGCGCACCGCACGGCAGAAGGCGTGGAAGTGAGCGTGCGCGACACCGGCGAAGGCATTCCGCCGGAAGCCCAAAAGCGCATTTTTGAGCGCTTTTACCGCGGCGACAAAGCCCGCAGCGGCGGCAGCGCAGGCCTGGGGCTGGCCATTGCCCGCGAAATCGTGCGCGCCCACGGCGGCGATATTGTCGTCCGCAGCACCCCTGGCAAGGGCAGTGTGTTTGTGGTAAAACTGCCGGCGTAGTCGGAGAGTCGGTTCGTCGGATGGTCGGATAGCCGCACCTGCCCTGCCATCCGACGACCTGACTACCCGACGACCTGACGATTGGACTTCCCCATGCCCACCGTTTCCGTCATCGTCCCGTGTTACAATGAGCAGGCCACCATTGGGCTGCTGCTGGACGCGCTGGAAGCCCAAACCTTCCCTCGCGAAGCGCTGGAAGTGATCATTGCCGATGGGCTTTCCACCGATGGCACGCGGGAGGTCATTGCGGCCTGGCAGGCTGCGCACCCCGGTTTGCGCGTCAGGGTCGTGGATAACCCCAGGCGCATCATCCCTGCGGCGCTCAATCGGGCGCTGGAGGCGGCCCAAGGCGAAATCATCGTGCGCCTGGATGCCCACGCGGTGCCTGCGCCCGACTACATTGCCCGCAGCGTGGCGGCGCTGGAAGCCGGCCGCGGCGACAACGTCGGCGGGGTGTGGGAAATTCGCCCCGGGGGGAAGGGCCGGCTGGCCGAATGCATTGCCGCTGCCGCAGCGCACCCCTTAGGTGTGGGCGATGCCCGCTACCGCTATGCTTCCGCTCCGGCTGCGGTGGAGACCGTGCCCTTTGGGGCTTTCTACCGCCGCCTGATAGAGCGCATCGGCGGCTTTGATGAAAGCCTGCTGACCAACGAAGATTACGAATTCAACACCCGCGTGCGGGCGGCGGGCGGCACGGTGTGGCTCGACCCCGGCATCCGCTCGGTGTATTTTGCCCGCGCCGGCCTGTGGCCGCTGGCCAAGCAGTATTGGCGTTACGGCTACTGGAAAGCGCAGATGCTTCGCCGTTACCCTCACACGCTGCGCTGGCGGCAGGCGCTGCCGCCTGCGTTTGTGCTGGCGTTGCTCATCCTGGCCGCGGCAGGCGCCGGAGGGTGGTGGGCGGCGCGGGTGCTGTTGGCGCTGCAGGCGGGA
>Ga0256829_1002775_pt1 | contig 12699 bp, 14 predicted proteins | sample 131447metaG_FD_185979 | JGI IMG/M metagenome (GOLD analysis project Ga0256829, IMG submission 185979) | Hydrothermal vent microbial communities from Lau Basin, Pacific Ocean - 131-447 | ecosystem: Environmental > Aquatic > Marine > Hydrothermal vents | place: Pacific Ocean: Lau Basin | collected... | reverse complement strand
AATGTCACCGTCATACTGAGTTTGTAAAAAAGATTTTACGCGCTGTTTCAAGATTATGCTTGTTTAGTGGTATTTGGTGTGTCTATTGTTTGATCGTTGGCTGTACTCTTATCTGTTTCAACTTTTTTAACAGACTCTTCAGTTTTTACCGTATCATCAGAGACATCTTTCATCTCTTCTTTAAAATCTTTTATGCCTTTACCCAAGCCTTTTGCTAGTTCCGGAATCTTTTTTCCGCCAAACATTACTATTATCACAAGAACTATGACTATTAGCTCCCATCCGCCTGGTAGTCCCATTATTACTCCTTTTGTATTACCGTCAATAATTTTAAGCTTATAGTATATCTTTGATTTGCTGTAAATGTCCTTAGTTTTGCAACCATTTACTTACAAAATCATCTATCTCTGCAGCCGGTTTTTTCAGCTTTGCTGCTTGAATGATATCCAATAATGCATTTACCGTTTGTTCAAAATCATCATTTACTAAAACATAATCATACTCTTTTATATGCAACAGCTCTTTTTTAGCTATATTTAATCTCTCTTGCATAATCTCATTAGTCTCAGTCGCTCTACCGCTTAGACGATGTTTCAACTCAGCTAGCGACGGCGTCGTAATAAATATAGATGTGATGATATCGGGAAACTTATCTCTTATGGCAGCGTGCCCTTGCACATCTATATCAAAAAGCACAAGCCGTCCTTCTTGCAAAGCCGTTTGAACGGGCCTTATAGATGTTCCATAATAATTGCCATGAACAACGGCATGCTCTAAAAAACAATTATCTCTTATATCTTTTAAAAACTCCTCTTTGGATATAAACAAATAATCTTCTCCATTGATTTCTTGATTTCTTGCGGGTCTGGTTGTAGTAGAGATAGATATATAATAATTATCAAGCTTATCTTCAACCCTTTTCATAAGAGAACTTTTGCCGCTCCCGCTAGGTCCGGACAAAACAACAATAACACCACTTTTTGTTTGCATCTACTCTTTTCCTATTGAAATATTTATATTTATATGCATCCCTTCAAGTGATGCCTGAATATCTTTATCGTTTAAAACTTGTAGTAAATCATGTAAAACTTTTACACCACTGCCGGCTAAATTTTCGGATGAAATATTACCCTTGTTTACCTCTTGTGGCATCTCTTTTACTTTTGAATTGTCTTCATCTTTCATCTCTTCACCGAGTACGCTTCTTAATGTTTCCTCATCAATACCAAGCAATTCATCATCAAAATCTTCAATTATGTCATCAGAGATTTCAGCATCTAGCTCCTCATTACTTAATCTGTCTGTTTCATTTGTGATTGTTTGCTCTATAGCATCTATGGTGTCTTTTTCTGTGCCTTGATCTACTGTATCTAAGACTTCACTATCCTCAATATCTTGCAAATCTTTTGATTCATCTTTATCCACCGTTTGAGGCGTGGAAACTGTATTATCGTCTTGTAAATTTGCTTGTTCATCCTCATGAAGATCTATAATTACGGGCTCAATATCGTCATGAGCAGACGCATCAATATTATCAGTATCATCCAACAGAGCCTGAACCTCCTTAACATCATCCGTATCTAGTACAGGTGCCAAAGTATCTGCATCTTTGCTTAAAGAATTTGTCTGCATATCATCACTGCCGTCTTGTGTCATTGAGGGTATGGCATCATCATTTTGGGCATTATCTATTTCATCTAGATCCGGTATCAAAGCATTATCGCTATCTTGCTCTTGAACCTCATTGAACTGTGCTTCTGATGTTTTAGTCTCATCTTCTTGTTTTTGTGTTGATTTCCCGGTAGATGAATGTGACGAAACCTTGCTTAATAATTCTACCAAATCAGTAGGCAAGAAAGGTTTTGTCAGTTGAAAGTCAAATGTTTCAATGGGAGGTGAATTTTTAAAATGGATATACAGGGATTTTTCATAATCTATATTTTGTTCTTTAGAGGAGAAAAAATCGTATGACTCATCATCCACTATTATAAGATCAAACTTATCATGCCCTGTTTTATCTTCTTCATCCGTGCCAATCTTTACAACAGCCGATCCAATTTTTTGAGCACTGAGTGTAACTAATTTTTCTACAACAGGATTACTGTTAAACAACGCTATATTCATCTTTTACTTCTCCCGCAATCATTTACTGTTTTATTCATTTTGTATATTGCCATACATAATACAAGTCCTTAATTGTACCCAAAAATATCAAAAAAGTGTCTGTAAAAAGTTGAAGGCATGCTGCATTTGTTGTTGTAAAATAAACATCATGGAGCCAAGTGTTGCAATAAGCACCAACAAAGAGAGCATTATTTTAATCGGGAACCCGATAACTAGCAGGTTAAACTGAGGCATCGTCTTCATAAGCATTCCAAACATAATATCAGAAAGCCAGGAAAGTGCAAGGACTGGAAACGCTATCATAAAACCTACCAAAAACATATTAGATGCCGCATGTACTATATAAGTAAATACATGTTTACTTATCAAAAAGCCACCCAATGGAATAGCTGATAATGATTTAGATATATATAAGATCATCCATTGATCCAAATTAAGCGTAAAAAGAGCCATAAGAGCCATAAGAGACAAAAACTGACTTATAATAGGCATAGAAACTCCTGTTTGAGGATCTATGGCACTTGCCATTGAAAAGCCCATTACAAAAGATATCTGACCGCCTGCAAATGTTATAATATTAAAAGATAACTGCAATACAAGCCCGATAACTAATCCAAACATAAACTCTCCAAAAATAGCTAATACCAGATTGAGCGTATTGATTTCAAAAGTTAATGCCGGCATTATGGGATAAAATATTATCGTAAAAAAAAATGCCATAGCAGCTTTTACTACAGCAGGAATGCTTTGATGAGAAAAAATAGGAACCGCTATAAATAATGCGGCAAATCTAAAAAATAGTAGCAAAAAACCTACAACATGACGATCTAAAAATATTGTTGATATATCCATTATCTAACTCTATTTAGCTTTTTATCTTCAAGATGAAAAATTTTATGGCAACTGTTTGCAATACTCATATCATGAGTTACCACCACCAACGCAGCTTCTTGATTTGTAACATAATCATCAAAAATATCCATAATCTCTTTTGCGGTATTAGCATCTAGGTTTCCAGTCGGCTCATCGGCAAAGATAATTTTTGGTTTTTTACTCAATACCCTTGCGATAGATACGCGCTGCTGCTGCCCGCCCGAAATATCGCTTATTTTTTTATTTATGATATTGAATATTTTTAGTTTTTTTAACAACTCATCATCAATGTTTTGTCCGCTTAAGATTGTGGCTACTTCTATATTTTCCAGTGCGCTAAATCCCTTAAACAGATAATGTGACTGAAAAATAATACCAATATCCCTGCACCGTAGATTATCCAACTCGCCTCTTTTTAAAAGAGCTATATCTTTATGGAGTATTTTAACTCTCCCGCTTACCGGCTTTAATAAGCTAGATAAAATATGCAATAATGAAGATTTACCGCTTCCGCTTTCACCGGTAATAGCTATTTTTTCACCTTGCTTTACATGTAAAGATATATCTGAAAAAAGCTCATAATCAAATGAGTGGGAAATCATATCAGCTGTTAATAAAGTCATATGATATTATACTAAAATAACGCGGTAGATATGCAAATATTTGCATATCTTAAAATAAAAGGAGTTTTTTAAGCCATCTGAGCAGCAACTTCTGCTGCAAAATCATCAGCTTTTTTCTCTAAGCCTTCACCAACCTCTAGGCGTACAAATGCTACTATTTTTGCAGTCCCGCCAATCTCTTTTGCAGCAGCATCTACTGCCTGCGCAACTGTCAGTTTATCATTCATAACATAATCTTGATCAAGCAATGCCTGCTCTTTATCTAAAGATGTATTATCCTGAACATATCGTGCCAACTGTCCCGGTACAATCCTATCCCAAATTTTTTCAGGCTTATTTTGCTCTTTTAGAGCTTTTTTTATATTTTCTTCGGCTTTAGCTAAAACCTCTGTAGTTAATTGACACATAGATATAAAATCCGGAATATTTTTCAAAGGTTTTTTAAGTCTTGCCAACTCTTCATTTTCCTTTTTGATAGCCTCTATGCGACCTTTTGTTTCTTCTTCAACAAATGCCCTGTCAAAATCTTTATAACTAAGCGTTGTAGGTTTCATAGCTGAAGCATGCATTGCAACATTTTTAGCCATAGGAATCATAGCTTGTGCTGTTTTTTCACTATCGCATTCTACTGCAACAATAACGCCTATTCTGCTGTTTGAGTGAAGATATCCATTTACAATGGTATTTTCTTTAGCGCTTAGAGCCGCTATTCGCCTAACCTCAATTTTTTCACCAATTCTGGCAACAGACTCATCAAAGTATGCACTAAACTTTTTGCCTTCAATCTCTGTATCACGCAAAGCTTCTACTGTTTGAGATTCTGTCTCAAATGCTTGTGTTACTGTTTTGCTGACTAAATCTTTAAAGCCGTCATTTTGTGCAACAAAATCTGTTTCTGAATTTACTTCTACCAGTGTAGCTCTTTTATTATCTACTGAAATCTTCAAACCTATAGAACCTTCAGCTGCTATTCTGTCTGCCTTTTTAGCAGATTTTGCAACACCTCTTTCACGAAGAAACTCTACCGCTTTATCAAAATCATTGTCACATTCCGTCAATGCCTTTTTACAGTCCATCATCGGCGCATCTGTAGCTTGACGTAATTTTTTAACATCTGCTGCTGTTACTGCCATAATTATGCCTCCTTTGCCTCTGTTGCCTCGATCTTTTCTTCAACTTCTTCTATCATTTCTACATCTTCAGCCGATTGATTATCTGCTAATGCTTTTCCTTCGTTAATGGCATCTGCCATCTCACGGCAAAAAAGTTGGATAGAGCGTATAGCATCATCATTTCCGGGTATAGGATATGTTATCAAGTCCGGATCACAGTTAGTATCTAGCGGTGCAACAACCGGAATATTTAAACAACGTGCTTCTAAAACAGCTATATGCTCTTTTGCGGCATCAATTACAAATAGCATATCAGGAAGAGTCGTCATGTTTCGTACACCACTAAAATATGATGATAGTTTTTCCTTTTGACGAGACAGCATCAGTGCCTCTTTTTTGGTCAAAAGATTCATTTGGCCATTTTCTTCCATCTGCTCAATTGCTTCAAGCTTTCTAATACTTTTTTGAATCGTATTAAAATTTGTAAGCATACCGCCCAGCCATCTGTTTGCAACATAAGGCATATTGCATTTAATCGCTGCTTCTTTTACCGAGTTGCTTGCCTGTTTTTTTGTACCTACAAATAATATCGTTTTGCCCTCTGCGGCCACATTTACAATGATTTTGTATGTTTCACGAAAATAACGCAAAGTCTTTTGCAGGTCAATAATATATATATTTTTACGAACTCCGAAAATATACTTTTTCATTTTTGGATTCCAACGACGAGTCTGATGTCCAAAGTGGACGCCACATTCCAATAAATCTTTCATAGTTACCATAAATCAAATCCTTGTATAGACATCATAAGCATGAGGTAATATATACAACCAACTAGACTCTAGCCTTGCTAAAGTAATCGCTGAATATATCCACTTTACATCATTATGTCTTAATTTGGTCAGTTTGCTTTAGTACCGCCGAACATCACTTCTTATTTTTTCAAAAAGGATGCACTGACTTTTTGGCAGATACTTGTTTGTTTTTCTAAAACTCTTTAGAAAATCGTGAAATTATACAATCAAAAAGCTTAAATTACCTACAAACAATATATCTATCGTTTCTCTTTTTGCAATTCTAAGAGCTTTTCTTTTACTAAGTCTGTATGTAAGCGTTGTGTTATGACTCCATTTTTTGTGCGTTTTGTTCGCACTTTCACATTGCTCCATGAAGCTGCAACCTTGCCATCGGGAGCTATGATATATGTTGTTCTTACTATGCCCATATATTCTTTTCCGTAATTTTTCTTCAGCTTCCATGCACCATAATCTTGCATCATCTGTGTTGACTCATCACTTAAAAGCGTAATGCCCAGACTGTGTTTGGCTATAAAATCCTGATGTTTTGCAGCAGTATCAGCGCTAACTCCTAAAATCATCGCATTCAAATCGCCAAAATCATCTTTTGAAGCGGTAAAATCACATGCTTCAGTCGTACAACCGGGCGTATTGTCTTTTGGGTAAAAATACAACACTATCCATGCGCCAAGCAGATCTCTTAGACATATCTCAACATTGTCTTGATTGGGTAGGCAAAACTCAGGTGCTTGTTGTCCTATTTCTAGCATAATTATCCTTTTTTTTTAAAATTATAGTATGTTTTTTCAAATAACTCTAGCATCTGCACAGCTGTATTTTTATTTGAATACTGCATCAGTTTTTCACTTTTTCTCTGCAAAGAAGTATCTAGTATATCCAATAATTTTTGTTGTAGATTTTCATCCTCTTGCGCACACCAACCCATCTCTTCATCAACTATAAATCTTGCGTTATAATACTGATGATTTGATGCAGCATAAGGATATGGAACAAAAAGTGCAGGTAAGCCATTTGCGCAAAGTTCCCACAAGGTACTAGCTCCCGCACGGCTAATAGCTAAGTCGGCATTTGACACTAAAGATGCCAAATCTTGACAAAACGGATAAAGCTCAACTTCAATGCCAAGATTTTCATAAGCTGTTTTAACATCTTCATAATGCTTTGTTCCGCATTGATGAATGATATTTATACCTCTGCTATATAACTCTTTAGCTACATGTAAAGCTAAGCTATTTATAGCTGTAGCGCCTTGAGAGCCTCCTAAAAAAATAACTGTTTTGACTTTATATCTTACTCTTGCTAAATCAAAAAACTTTTCATCTACAGGATATCCCCGCAACAAATCAACACTCTCATAAGAACTTATAAAAAGCTTCGCATAAGGTCTAAGCAATGCGTTTAATCTGCCTGCTATAGCATTTTGCTCATGAATAAAAAGTGGTGCACCTATGGTAAAAGAGGCCAAAGAAGCAGCGGCGGCTGAGAACCCTCCGACACTGATCACTGCTTGAATGTTGTTCTCTTTTAAAATTTTTCTTGACTGCATAATGGCGCGTAAAATTTTAACTGTGGCTTTAATCTTTCCTATTGTATTTTGATTGACCACACCGGAAGTATTTAAAAAATAAACTGCACTAAATATCTCATTATCTTTAAACCACATCTCGTCTTGTCCGCTAGTAGAACCTATAAAAATTACATCATGCCCCATTTTAACAGCAGCCTCGCCTAATACTTTTGCTATATTTAAATGACCGCCGGTACCTCCGCCTGTGATACAAAATTTCACGATAAGTCCTTATTTGCTCTTTTTATCTTTTTTCATCCCCATATTAGCGCGCTTGGAGGCCATTAAGACCATTGCAATTGCCATACTTTCAGCAATCATACTAGACCCGCCATAACTCATAAAAGGAACTGAAATTCCTTTAATCGGCGTTAATCCGCTTATACCGTATGCGTTAATCAAAAAAGCCATTACAAGCATCATGCCTACGCCTATGCTAAAAAGATAATTAACAGTACTGACAGAGCGGTTTGCTATCTTAAAAATACGCTGCACCAGCAATACAAATATAAACACAATGATAGCAACACCGACAAATCCTAACTCTTCTGCTATACCCGCTAATACAAAATCAGTTTGAACCTGACTTAAAAATCCAAGCTTGAAAGACCCATTGCCAAGCCCTGCTCCAAATATTCCTCCATGATGAATCGCATCTAGTGAATTACCGATTTGATACGGCTGGGCAACTGTAGCCACTCTCAAATGAGATGCTATGGAAGATGGAAAAAACGCAAGTATAAAATTTTGTGCACCCGACCACCACGACATAACCCGCGCTATTCTATGTGCGGAGGTTAGTATAAAAAATACAAAAAATCCAAGAGTGCCCAAAAACAGTGTACTGAAAAATTTAAAACTACTCCCAGCTAGCATCAGCATAACTAGCAACGTAACTCCAAGCACTATAACCTGTCCTAAATCATTTTGAACAAAAGCGATAATAAACATAATTATTACAAACAAAACTCCATAAGGCAAAAAACGCATAAACTCTTTTTTTAAACCTATATTGCCATGGTAGCCAAGTTTTCTAGAAAAACTCCAAGCTAAAAAATAAACAAAGCCTAATTTAAAAAATTCCACAGGAGCCAATGATATGGGACCTAGCTTAATCCATCTCTTTGCCCCACCGACGGCAAAAACCAAACTTGACGGTAAAAATGGCATAATTATCATTAATATCATGGATACGATAAGCAGAGTAAATCCAAGTCTTGGAAGCCATATATCGGGATTTAATTGCGCCAATGACCACATTAAGATAATCGAAGCAACACCATAAATAAATTGTCTTATAGCAAAATGAAACTGATTAACATCATAAAACAACACAGTATAGGTTGTAAGAGAATATGACATTATCATAGAAATTACAATGAGCGTTGTAGTCAAAAGAAAGAGTTTTTTATCGGCCATATATGTTTCTATCGTAATTTATTAATTTTCAATACAAATTCAACTTCAGTTTTCGATAGATGAAGCTCTTTGCAAATCGCGTCAATTTCGCGTCCATTTTTAAATAAAGAGATAATTTTATTGTCATCATTCCCATGCACAGACGACGGCATAGATATCTGCTTTATTCCACCCTCTAAATTTATCAGCCTTGTATCTACAACTGTTGCTAAATCAGATAGATCCTGCCTTAGAGTGTTTACATGTAAAGAAATAGGATGGACAATATCATAAACACTTCGCTCAATTTCTTGGTAAATCTCTTCATCATTCATCTCCCTTTCTTTCTCACCGTTTAGCTTTTTTTCTATATTAAATATTTTTTTTTCAAGCATATATATCTGCCTGTTGGCATCTTCTACGGCAGAAGCTATTGCTCTAAGATTTTTATTTGTATCAATATCTTTGGAGAAGATATAATACATAATATAAATTACAGCAATACCGATTGCAATTAGCATATATTCTAAAGTCATTAAAATTTTGCCTCTTTTGATTCTCGAATTAAAACGCGTTCTCTGGATCTGACATAAAGATTCCATGCTCTTTGATCCCTGTCATGTATCTTAATAATTTTTGCCAATAAAGGTGTAACGGCTTCAAAAAAAATACCTACATCACGCTTTGGATATGTAGGCATGTCAAGACGGCCATAGTATAACTTTTCCGGCTCAAGCCCAGTGGTTAAAAATTCAAAATGCTCAAACCCAATCCTGCTGATATCTCCGTAAAAAGGCAAAGAGACTCTGTCTGGCTCCTCCTGTTTCATCATTTTTTCCAGATTATCTATTTTTCTATGCAGCTCAATCATCAAATTGAGTAGCACTGGATCACTGTCATTTGCCTCACCTTTTGACTTTACAGACTGTAGCCATTTTGATAATTCACCGTCATCCGCCTGTCCTAGCTGATGATATTCACGCATATAGTCATCCATATTTTCATCTTGCAGCCCATACGATATAGCTATAGGGGCATCTACCAAATATATACTCATATCACAACAACCTTATCTAAAATAATAAAAATTAAAAATATAATACCCAAGTAGCCGTTGACGGTAAAAAAAACTCTGTCTATTTTCGTAAAATCTTTTCTTACTAGATAATGCTCATACAAAAGCATCAAAGCGCTAACACAAACAGCCATATATCCAAAAAAATGCAAATGCGCAAACAGCACAAACAGTCCCCAAAAAAGAATCGTAAGCACATGAAATAAAGCAGACAGAGTAAGTGTTGTTTTAGCACCATATCTTGATGGTATGGAATAAAGGTTATTTTCTTTATCGAAATCTATATCTTGCAAAGAATAAAGAAGATCAAACCCCGCAACCCAAAACATAACACCGACACTAAGGAAAATAGACCACAATGTGATACTCCCCTGCACTGCCACAACTCCGGCAATCGGTGCAAGAGCCAGCGACAGACCAAGAATAATATGCGCCATTTCGCTAAACCGTTTAAAAAAAGAGTAGCTGGCTAAAATCCATAAAATCGGAAATGAAAGCCAAAAAGCAAGCATATTAATCAAATAAGCAGTTGCTATAAAGACAATTGCGTTGATTATTACAAAAACAGCAATTGATTTGCTATCCAATCTTCCGTCAACACTTGGCCTGGAAGCTGTGCGAGGATTTAAGATATCATATTTTCTGTCTGTCCATCTGTTAAACCCCATAGCAAAATTACGCGCACTAAGAGCTGCTAAAACTCCCAATACAAAAAGTTTAAATCCAAACCAACCGTTAGCTGCTACAATCATAGATATAAAAATAAACGGCATAGAAAAAATAGAGTGCTTAAACATGACCAATTCATTAAAATCACTTAGTTTATCTATATATTTTTGCAAATGCCAGCCTTTTTTACTTTATACAGCATTTTACCAAAATAAAGCTGATATAATTTTATACATGAAACAAATAGCCATTATCGGACCTACCGCTTCTGGGAAAAGTGATTTAGCGCTTGAATTAGCCCAGCAAACAAGTGCATTCATATTGTCCCTTGACTCACTTAGCATATATAAAGAGATTGATATTGCATCTGCAAAGCCCTCCAAGCAGGATTTAAAAAAGATTAAGCATTTTGGTATAGATGAGATATATCCAAATGATACTTTTAATGCCTATACCTTTGCAAAAATATACCGACGGGCATTAGATCAGGCAAAAATATCGGATAAGAATCTTATAGTAGTCGGGGGAAGCTCATTTTATCTAAGCTCTATGCTAAATGGCTTATCCCCGCTACCTACAATAACCAAGCAGGTTCAGCAGGATGTGGATGAGATGCTGTTACATGTAAATGATTGCTATGAGTTGTTACGGCATATAGATCCTAAATATATGCAAAATATCAAACCAAACGACAAATATAGAATACAGAAGATGCTTTTAATTTATAAGGCCTCATCTTATACACCCTCACAATGGTTTAGCATGCATCCGCCTCGCCCAGTCATTAAAGAGTTGCCAATTTACAATATAGCCGTGCAAAAAGATAATCTAATTCAAAGAATACATGACAGAACAAATATGATGATAAAAAAAGGCTTGATTGATGAAGTTGCCGCTTTGGAGCAAAAATATTTCCGCTCATGCAGCAGTATGAAGGCTATAGGTATTATTGAGACTCTGCAATATCTTGACGGGCTGCTAACAAAAGAACAGTTAGTCCAAGAGATTGATCTACATACTCGTCAGCTTGCAAAACGACAACAGGTTTTTAATAAAACACAATTTAAAAATCCTGTAACGGCTTCTCTAAAACAGCTCAGGCAACTGCTTTTCACAAAAGATTAATAGCCTCCTTTGAGAGTTGTGCCCAAGGCGAAGACTTATCGGCTTTAATAGATGCTCTAAATGCATCTTTTGCTTTTTTATTTTTCCATTCTTTCTCAAAAAGCGTACCAAGAAGATATTGTTGTCTTGATTTTTGAAGAGGTGTTAGCGATTTTAGTGACAGCAGTATCTTAATAGCTCTTTGCGTATGATCAATATTGCTGTATGCTTGAGCTAATGTAAATCCTATATAAGGACTGTATGGATATGTTTTGTATCTGTTTTGAAGTTTATATACATACTCTCCGTAAGTAGTAATGATATTATTATCTTTTAAACTCACGCCTAAGCGAACCAACTTTATATATCTTGAAATATCTTTAAAGCGTATTGAAAATATATTTATAATTTTTTGCATAGAAGATAACATTTTTTCATGGTTATGCAGTTTGGCGTATGAATCAAACATAACCCTGTAAATCTCGTCGTATGGCGATTTCGTATTATTTTGGAGCAAAATCCTTAAATCATCTCCTATTTGCAATACTTTATGATAATGTTTAAGATGATACAAGCTCAAAGCATCATAATACATCCATTTTATACGCTTTGAAATATCTTTTGAAGATACAAACTGCTTCACAATCTTATGAGCTGTTTTATAACTAAGCGTCTGCATAGCACATTGATACATATCAAGTGCCAAGGGGTATTTAGCTGCAAGCTTGTATCTCTTGTATATCTCTACAGCTTTATAGCAATGATGTTTGGTTACCATCTCTTGCATTAGGTCCTGTGCGCTTTTTGCTACGATATCATCAAAGCCTTTTAGGTTCAGTGATAATATCTGTAAATATTGCTTAGTTTTATATAAAAGTTGCACTTTTTTCTCCAATGCTTTTTTAGCAATACTCTTACCTTTGTACATTTTAATAAGATAATCATAATGCCTTAATTTTTGTGCTACATTTAATGTTTTAGTATTAAAAAAAAGGGCGTATTTGGCTTCTTTTACAGTATCTATATACTTCGAATTTGGAAACTCTTTAATATACCTGTTAAAAACCTTTACCGCCTCACTCTTATCTTTTATTTTTGCCAACCATACACCTTTATTTTTTAACAATAATGAATAAAATTTATTCGATAGCTTTAAGGTATCAAGAGCCATATCCGTAATTTTCAATGCAAGCTTGTACTTTTTATATCCTGCTAAGACTTGCGATATGCTCAATACTCTTTTAGGTTCTTTGGCAAAAAAAGATGGATTTGCATTTAATACCTTATTGATATATTTAATTCCATCATTTAACATTTTATTCTTTAGGCTAAAAAG
>Ga0256829_1002774_pt1 | contig 12700 bp, 13 predicted proteins | sample 131447metaG_FD_185979 | JGI IMG/M metagenome (GOLD analysis project Ga0256829, IMG submission 185979) | Hydrothermal vent microbial communities from Lau Basin, Pacific Ocean - 131-447 | ecosystem: Environmental > Aquatic > Marine > Hydrothermal vents | place: Pacific Ocean: Lau Basin | collected... | reverse complement strand
TGAATTTACTTGGAAGCGTAAAATATTATGAAATTTTAGATACCGATATTATGATTCCTGCAATGGCTCAGGGGGCTCTTGGAATTGAGACGGTAAATGATGAAAAAGTTATAAAAGCCGTTAAACCTCTTAATGATTTAAGAACTCAGATTGTTGTAAGTATTGAAAGGGATTTTGTAGATGAATTAAATCTTGGGTGTCACGCACCTGTTGGGGTATATGCAAAAATAATGGCTGATGATTCTATAAAAATAAAAGCAACACTTTTAAAAAATGATAAAGTCGTTAAAAAAGAGATTGTTATAAATTTTGATGAATGGGAAAATGCAGGCAGAGAATTTGCAAGGGAGTTTAAATGAGTGAAAAGATAGATTTTAAAAAACTTTCTAAATTCAGTAGACATGCACCAAGATATACATCATATCCGACAGCGGTTGAATTTAAAGATTTAACTCCTGAAGAAATTATTCCTTTTTTGCAAAATAAAGAAAAACCGGTTAGTTTATATTTTCATCTTCCTTTTTGCAGAAGTGCTTGTTATTTTTGCGGATGTAATGTTGTTTATACATCTAAAGCAGATAAAAGAAAAAAATATATTGAATATTTGAAAAAAGAACTTGAAACTTTAAGCGGATATTTAGATACGAAAAGAATGGTAAGACAGCTTCATTTTGGCGGGGGAACACCTACATTTTTTACCCCGGATGAACTTGAAGAAGTTTATAAGCTTATTTATTCTTATTTCAAAAACTTTGAAAATGATGCGGAAATAAGCGTGGAAATTGACCCAAGGTTTTTTTCTAAAGAGCATATGGATGTAATGCAAAAATACGGGGTAAACAGAATCAGTTTTGGTGTGCAGGATTTTAATGAAGAGACTCAAAAAGCAGTTAATAGAGTGCAGTCATTTGAACTTACAAAAAATGCCGTTGATATGGCAAGGGCTGGAGGAGTTCATTCTATAAATATTGATTTGATTTACGGGCTGCCGTTTCAAAGCTTGGAGACATTTAAAAAAACACTTGAACTTGTAAAAGAACTTGACCCGGATAGACTAGCGGTGTTTAATTATGCCCATGTTCCTTGGATGAAAAAAGGTATGAGAAAAATAGATGAAACAACTCTTCCAAATGCTGAAGAAAAGCTTAAAATTTTTAAATATGTAATAGATTTTTTTGAAGGAAATGGATATAAAATGGTTGGAATGGACCATTTTGCAAAACCAGAAGATGAGCTTTTTAAAGCTATAGAAAAAGGTGAACTCCATAGAAATTTCCAAGGCTATACTACAAAAGGCGGAGCGGATTTAATAGGTGTAGGGCTTACTTCAATAGGTGAAACAGACGATGCTTATATGCAAAATTATAAAAACCTAAAAGATTATGAAAGTGCTGTTGATGAAGGTAAAATTCCTGTATTTAGAGGGGTTGTTTTAAGTGAAGAAGACAAAATCAGAAAATATATAATTATGGAGATGATGGCAAACTTTAGTTTTGATATAAAAAGATTTGAAGAAAAATTCGGTATTGATTTTAAAGATAAATTTGCAAATGAGCTTAAAGAATTGCAAGAATTTGTAGATGAAGGCGTCGTTGAAATAGATGATAATAAAATAAGAGTGAATAAAACAGGAAGTTTACTTATCAGAAATATAGTTTTGCCGTTTGATGAATATTTCAAAAAAATGAAAGACCAAAAAGTTTTTTCAAAATCAGTTTAGGAGAGAGAATGATAATTTCAATAGGTAATTTACCACTAAAAGAAATAAAAGCGGATGTTTTTTTACACCCGGTAAAATATAAAGATTCAATCAGTTATGAACCAATGGCAGAAGAAGCTGTAATTGCATTAATTACAAAACATTTTACATATAATAAAGTGCCTGAAATGCTAAAAGAGTATTTTGATGAAATGGATGATGGGTATTTATTTAGCGAGAGTAATTTTGATGAATTTGATTTAGAAAAATTACAAAAAGGGACAATTATTATTGGAAAAGATGTTTTGTTGCATCCGAAAATAGAAAATATTAAAAAATTTTTAACTCTTCTTAGAGATTTTGGAGGATTTAAAATAAAAGGTATTAAACTTCCTGTTTGGTTAAAGCCAAGTGACCCTATTTTAGCTGAAATTATGGAAACAGAAAAAACTTATGAAGATCATTTAGAAGAAATTGATGAACTTGAAAGTTTTGATGGAAGTATAGTTTATGAATGTAGTGATAATTCTGTTATAAGAAGTAATGAGATTTTATGTTCTACGCAGTTTGTAATAGCTAATAAAATCAAAGCACTTAAAGTTAAAGTAAATGGAGAAGTTAAAGAAATTAAAAAGTTACCTGAACTTAAAGGAACTTTTGGTATAATATTTAAAAATGAAAACAATTATCCTTTTAAAAGAGTTAAAATAGAAAATATATAAAGGAGGTAAAATGGCAAAAGTATGTGTCCTTTTGGCAAACGGATTTGAAGAAATTGAAGCTGTCAGCCTTATTGATGTTTTAAGAAGGGGAGGGCTTGAGGTAATTGTTGCAGGAGTCGGGGGTGATGTTATTTACGGAGCTCACAGTGTTAGAATTATTCCCGATACAAAAATAGAGCTTGTAAATTCTGATGAATTTGATTTGGTGGTATTACCTGGAGGGCTTCCTGGGGCTGTTAATTTGGCAGAAGATGAAGCAACTCAAAACCTTCTAAAAGAAATGGATAAAAAAGGAAAATTTGTAGGTGCAATCTGTGCGGCTCCATATGCACTTAAAACTGCAGGAGTGCTTAAAGACAAATATACGGCATATCCAGGATGGGAAGGAAATATTAGAAATGAAGGGTATGTAAGTGACAAAAAAGTTGTTGAAGATAAAAATGTTTTAACTTCCAAAGGACCTGGAACAGCTATATGTTTTGGACTTGAAATTGTTAAAAAATTTGTCGGAGAAAAAGTTTATAAAGAGCTTAAAGCCGGATTATTGGCAGATTTTTGCTAAAAGCTATTCTTCCAATTCCAAGCTCATTAGATACATATCTTCTCCGTCTGTAATTTTAATTTCTTCGCTTTTACATTTTGGGCATAAATATTCATCTTTACTAAGTTCCCCTTCAAAACCGCAATTTTGACATTTAATAACAACAGGCTGTATTTTCATTATAAATTCCGCTTCTTCGCAAATAGTTCCTTCTTTAAATGTATCAAAAGCAGTTTGTAAAAGTTCAGGCTCGACACCACTCAAAATACCTATTTTTATCTCAAGTTTTGTAACTTTTTTGGCATTATTTTTTGTTGTATGTTCTTCAGCTAAATGAAGTAAAGAATCTACTATTGAAAACTCGTGCATTATATAACCTTTTTGTGAAATTATAATATAATAATAAAAAAAGGTTTTTTATGAGTAAAGAAGAGAAAAAACTTGAAATTATGAAAACTGCTTTAAATCTTTTTGCAAAAAATGGTTTTTACACAACAACTATTGCAGATATTGCAAAAGAGATGGGCATGAGTGTTGGAAATATGTATAACTATTTTCATTCAAAAGAATCTCTTGCAAAAGAATTGTTGATTTATACTTCAAAAATTTTTGGAGATGAAATTAGAAAAATAAATGATATGAATATTTCAAGTAAAGAGAAAATAAAAAAAATAGTGGAACTTTATTTTAATATGGCAAAAGAAGAACCAGAATTAGTAGATTATTTTATGAGGGTATATCTTTCAAATAAAGAAATTTTTTCTAATGGATGTGAGGGAATGCTCTGTGTTAGTGCATTTGTTACAGAAATTATGATTTTTTTTGAAGAAGGTGTTAGAAAAAAAGAGCTTAAAAATCAGGATTTTTTTGCAGCTTTTGGGCTTTTTATGGGATATATTGGAGGACTTGCATTTTTATTTAGAGAAGGAATTTTAGGTAAAGATTTAGATGAATATATTAAACCTGTAAGTGAGAATATTTATAATGCACTCAAAGCCTAAAGTTTTTTGGATAGATGCTGTAGGCTGTAACGGGTGTAGCCATTCTTTTTTTAATTATGGAGAAATTAAGGAGCTTTTGGATAAAATAGAGCTTTTGTATCATCCTCTTTTACCGAGCAAAGAATTTAAAGTGCAAAGAAGTGATATTTTAATTATTGAGGGTGCGCTAAAAACCACATATTTTCCAAGACTTGATTTTAATTTGGTTGACTTGATTTTTGAACTTATTAAATTATCAAAGAAAGTAATTGTTGTCGGAACTTGTAGCGTTTATGGAGGGATTTTTGGAGAAGGTGTTTTGTTTAATAAAAAAAAAGAGGGTAAATTTTTTGAATTTAAAGAAAAAATGATTGCACTTCCCGGATGTCCTCCTCATCCTGAATGGATAGCTTATGTAATTGAAATGTTAATTGAAAATAAGAATATTTTAATGGATAAAGAAAATAGGCCAAAAGAAATATATTCATACACTTCTCATATGGGATGTATTAGGAATGAATATTTTGAATGGAAAATTGATGTTTTAGAATTTGGAACTAAAGAAGGATGCCTTTTTTATGACCAAGGATGCCAAGGACCTTTTACACACAGCAGCTGTAACAGAATTTTATGGAATGAGATAAATTCAAAGCCGCGTGCCGGGACGCCTTGTTTTGGATGCACAGAAAAAGAATTCCCTAAAAAAAATCTTTTTAAAACCGAAACTTTTATGGGAATTCCTGCAAATATTCCTCTTGGTGTTGGTAAAAGGGCGTATTTGACAATAGCTGGCATTGCAAAAAGTTTAAAAAACGAAAGATTATCAAAAAGATTAATAAATGAAGATAACTAAAAAAATAGTAACAAAAATTGAGGGAGAAGCTACATTAAAGCTGTATAAAAAGGATTTTCTTATAGAATTTGCAGAAATTGAATTTTGGCAGTATAGAGGAATGGAAGAATATTTGAAAAATAGAGCTTATATGGATGCCTGTGTTATTAATCCCAGAATTTGCGGGATTTGTGGGCATTCTCATCTGATTGCTACAAGTAAAGCTATTGAAAATGCATTAGATATTAAAATTGGTAATAAAGCTAAAATTTTAAGAGAAATAACTCTTGGACTGGAAATTATTCAAAATCATATAAAATGGTTTTATTTAACTTTATATCCAAGTGTAAAAGAGATAAATTATTTTAAAGCTTTGGAATTTTCAAAAGAGATATCAAAAATAATTGCTTTAATTGCCGGGCAGTTTCCACATAACTCTTATGCAATTCCTGGGGGAGTGACTTGTGATTTAACAAATCTTGAAATTATAAAAGTTAAAAACTCATTGTCTAAAATGTTTGACAGATATCAAGAGATTATGAGTGTTGATGGGAAAAGCCTGGATTTAGAAGAGCTATTTAGTGATATTCCAAAATCCATAGGCAAAAGTTTAAATAGATTTTTAATTTTAGGAAATAATTTATATTTTAAATCTAATGGAAACGCTGAATTTGTAAAAGAAGAAGATTCTATATCTCTTAATAAAAATGTTTTATATAAAGATAAATTTTATGAAGTAGGACCTCTTGCTAGAAATTTAGAAAACGATTTAATTAAAAAAGTTTATGAAAAATATCAAGATAGTATTTATACAAGAATATTTGCAAGGCTTTATGAAGTAAATTTGATTTTTGAATATCTTTTAAAAATAGTAGATGAAATGGATATAAATGAAAAAAATTATATAAAACCGATTAAAAAGAATGGCAAAGGAATAGGAGTTATTGAAGCTCCAAGGGGAAGTTTAATTCACAAAATAGAAATAGAAGATGAAAAAATAAAAAGTTATAATATTATTGTTCCAACCCAGTTTAATCTTTCAAACGGCACAAAAGATAAACTTTCTCCTGCACAGGCTTCTTTAATTGGTGAATATGAACAACAGAGTGATTTAATATTTAAATGTTTTGATATTTGTGCTGTTTGTGTTAGTCATTAATTATAAAAAATTAATTTTATTTTAATTTTACTTGAAAATGAATAGTTATTTATTGTATAATTTTCCCGTATTGAACTAATCTTCATTCAAGGAGAAAAAATGTTAGATATTAACAAAGTAAAAGAGAGAATAGAATCTCTTAAAAAACTTCCGTCACTGGGAAGAAAATCAGTAAAAGAGATTTTAGAAGAAAATGGTTTTAGCAGAAGAGATTTTTTAAAATGGTCAGGGGCGTTGGCTGTTAGCCTTGGACTTCCGGCTACATTTGCGCCTGTAGTTGCAGATGCTGCTGAGGTAAGTAACAGATTACCTGTTGTATGGCTTCATTTAGCAGAATGTACAGGATGTAGTGAAAGTTTACTTAGAACTGATACTCCAACTATTGATGATTTGATTTTTAATTATATCAGTTTAGAGTATCATGATACGATTATGGCAGCAGCCGGGTGGCAGGCTGAAGAAAATTTTGAAGAAGCACTTAAAAAATTTAAGGGCAGATATGTCTTATGCGTAGAAGGCGGTGTTCCTACAAAAGACGGCGGAGATTTCTTGACAATAGGACCAGATGCTGAAACAGGTCTTAGCAAACTTAAAAGAACTGCTAAGGATGCAGCGGCAATTATTGCTGTTGGGACTTGTAGCTCTTTTGGTGGTATTCAAGCGGCGTATCCGAATCCGACAGGAGCTAAGGGAATACATAAAGTTTTAAATAAACAAGTTATTAATGTTCCAGGATGTCCTCCAAGTGCAAAAAATATCGTAGGAACTATTGTTTATGTGATCCTTTTTGGGCAGCTTCCGGCAGTCGATAATTTCAATAGACCTAAATTTGCTTATGGAATGAGAATTCACGATTTATGTGAAAGAAGAGGTCATTTTGATGCTGGAGAATTTGTAGAAGAGTTTGGAAGTCAAGAAGCAATGGATGGATTTTGTTTATATAAAAAAGGGTGTAAAGGTCCTTATACATTCAATAACTGCTCTAGAGAAAGATTTAACCAACACACATCTTGGCCGGTTCAAGCAGGGCATGGATGTATCGGATGCAGTGAGCCGGATTTTTGGGATTCAATGGCACCGTATGAAGAACCGCTTGCAAATCATAAATTTGAATCAATTAATGCTGATGCAACAGCTGATAAAATTGGAATTACAATTTTAACACTTGCAGGCGTAGCAGTGGCTGCTCACGTGGCAATCAGTGCAATTAAACCACCTAAGGAGTAACAGATGGCAAAAAGAGTAGTAATAGACCCGATAACAAGAATTGAGGGACATTTAAGAGTTGAAGTTGTTTTAGATGAAAATAATGTAATTAAAGACGCTTATTCTTCTGCAACTTTATGGAGAGGAATTGAAGTTATTCTAAAAGGCAGAGACCCAAGAGATGCTGGATTTATGACCCAAAGAATTTGCGGAGTATGCACATTTTCTCATTATAGAGCCGGAATTATTGCGGTAGAAGATGCTCTTGGTATTAATCCTCCTCTAAATGCACAGCTTGTTAGAACACTTTTAAATATGGCACTGTTTTTCCATGACCATATTGTTCATTTTTATCAATTACATGGGCTTGACTGGGTTGATATTATAAGTGCGCTTAGTGCTGATCCTAAAAAAGCCAGTGAAGAGGCATTTAAATATGTTCCAAAAGGTTATGAACCTATTGCAACTGGTGCGGATGCATTAGCAGAAGTTCAAAAAAGAGTAAAAGCGTTTGCAGCAAAAGGTGATTTAGGTCCGTTTAAAAACGGATATTGGGGTCATCCTACAATGAAATTTACTCCTGAGCAAAATCTTATTGCACTTAGCCACTATTTAAAAACACTTGAAATGCAAAGAATAGCTGCTCAGGCAATGGCAATTTTTGGTGGTAAAAATCCACATCCGCAAAGTTTAACTGTCGGTGGTGTTACTTGTATTATGGACCTTCAAGATCCAAGTAGACTAGCTGAATATATGACTAAATTTAAAGAACTTGCTGATTATGTAAATAGGGCTTATTATGCAGATATTGTAATGGCTGCCAATGCATATGGAAATGAACCAAGTGTTGTTCAAGCGAATAATTTAGGAAATTATTTGGCATATAAAGAATTCCAAACAGGAGCTGATTCTTGGCTTTTTGATGCAAGTGGATATATTGAAAATCATGATTTAAGTAAATTTTATGGAATCGATGAAAGCAAAATTGCAGAAGATGTTACTCACTCTTGGTATAAAGATACAGGTTTCCTTAAACCTTATGACGGGGAAACAAATCCTGAATATACAGGATATGTTGATGGAAAAAGTATTAATGGAGAAGGTAAAGAAGTAGATGCAAAAGTAGTAAATGAAAAAGGTAAATATTCTTGGATTAAATCCCCAAGATACAATAAAGAACCTATGGAAGTCGGACCTCTTGCTTGTATAGCGGTTAATTATGCAAAAGGAAATAAAAAAGTAAAAAAAGTTGTTGATGAATTTTTAACTCAAACAGGACTTCCTGCAAAAGAGCTTTTTACAACTCTTGGAAGAACAGCAGCAAGAATGCTTCAAGCTAAAGTAATAGCTGATTATGGTATGGAAGCTTTTAATAATTTGATTGAAAATTTGAAAGTTGATCAAACTACAGTTGCTCCATATGAGATTGATAAAAATAAAGAATATAAAGGTAGATTTATTGGAGAAGCTCCAAGAGGAATGCTTAGTCACTGGTGTAGAATTAAAAATGGTGTAATTGAAAACTGGCAAGCGGTTGTTCCTTCTACTTGGAATGCAGGTCCAGTTGATGGAAACGGTAAAAAAGGAGCTTATGAAGTTAATCTTATAGGTATGAAACTAGCAGACCCTTCTAAACCGCTTGAAGTTATTAGAAATATTCACTCATACGATCCTTGTATTGCTTGTGCAGTGCATGTAATGGATGTTAAAGGTAAAAAATTAGGTGAATTTAAAGTAGACCCACTTTATGGAAGTTGTGGAGTTTAAGGAGGCTAAAATGAAATTTTTAAGAAAAATGGGAGAGTATCTAGGTGGAATTGAATTTTCCGCCGGATACAGATGGCAACACTGGATTAGGGCAATCTCTATTTTTGCTTTGATTGCTACAGGATTTTATATTGCAAATCCTTATATAACATATGGAACAGCTTCAGCTACTCCTACAAGATTTTTACAAGCCGGGTTTAGAGAATGGCATATTATATTTGGTTTTGCAATGATTGGTGCGGTTTTATATAAAACTATTTATTTTTTCTTTTTTAAAGAAGCTAAGGGAGAGAGAGTTTCAATAAAAGATGCTTTTAATGTAAAAATGGCACTTCAACAAGTAGGCTATTATCTTTTGATTTCAAAACACCCTCACACAAAAGGTGTTTATAATCCTTTGCAGTTTTGGGCATATGCAATGCTTTATGTTTTCTTTTACGGGATTATTATTACAGGTCTTGCTTTATATGCGGAAGTTTATCATAACGGGCTTGGCGGAATGCTTTATCCGTTTGCAAAAGCGGTTGAAAATATTTTTGGCGGACTTGCTTATGTGAGACTTTGGCATCACATTTTTATGTGGGCAATTATTATAGTTGTATTTATTCATATTTATATGGCGGTTTATAATGCTGTATTTGGAAAAAACGGTGGAATGGACGCAATTTTTTCTGGTATGAAATGGGAAAAAGAAGAACACTGATTTTTCCCGGCCCTCCTTCTTTTATACCAAATAGATAATTGAGAATAAACTGTTTTGTTTTTAATTATCTATTTTTTAAAGGAAATTTATGAGAATTTTAGTTTTAGGGATTGGAAATATCTTATTTGGAGATGAAGGAATAGGTGTTCATTTAGTGAATTATTTAAATGAAAAATATAATTTTAAAAATCATCAAGTTGATTTAATAGATGGCGGGACGCTTGCTCAAAGGCTTATTCCTATAATTGTGGAGTATGATAAAGTTTTTATTTTTGATACGGTTGATGTGGATGATGCTAAGATTGGAGATGTCTATTTTTTTAATTTTTTGGAAGTTCCTGATGTAATTCACTGGCAGGGAAGTGCCCACGAAGTTGAAATGCTTCAAACATTAGAGATGATTCATTTAATGGGAGATTTGCCTGAGACTAAAATAATAGGTGTTGTTCCTTATGTAATAGGAGAAGATACAACATTTACTATAACTGAACCTGTTAAAAAAGCTGCAAAATTAATGGAGAAAATTTTAATAGATGAACTTGGTAAACTTGGAGTTGAATGTGAAATTAAAAATCCTAATGCCAATTTACAAGAAATTGCAAGAGATAGTTATAAAATAGGGGTGCCTGAAGAATCTCTTAGGGGATTAGAAGCGGGAGAAATAAAATGATTTTAAAATTTACATTTAATTTACCTTCAAATCAAGGAGTAGTAGAAAAAATTTTAATAAGAAACGCCATAAATGTAGAGCTTGGGCTAAGCAGGGATTTAGAAAATTTATATGCTTATGTTAAAGGAGATGAAGAAAAAATAGAAGAGTTTTCAAGAAATATATCAAAAGAGCTTCCTTTAAGTATATTTTTAAAATCTCTTAATGCCGAAGTCATAGAAGAATTTAAAGATGATTTAGTTAGAAACTTTCCAAAACTTTCTCTTCCTCCTTGTCCTAAATGTCTTAAAGAAGCCAAAAATGAAAAAAGTGAGCACTATTTTGATATTTTTCATCATTGTGAAGTTTGTGGATATGAAACGAATGGAGAAGTGAGAGTTGAGAGTGGAGAATGGAAAAGTGAGAATAAAAGAGAATTTTTTAAAAAGTTAGCTAAAAAGCTTGAAAATGAAAATATTTTTATTCAAACAATGAACGGAGCTTTTGAAGTAAGCAGAGATTTAGAAAATGCTGATTTTATAATTGCCATGGATTTAGCAAGTGTTGGAAAATATTTTATGGCTTTTGAAGGGGATGCGAAGGCGCTTGCTAGTATAGAAAAGCCTTTTGTTAAACTAAAAACTAATCTTGAATTTAAAAAAACTTACGGATTATCAATTCCGGCTTTTAATGTAAAACTGCCTGATTGTATGGTAACGGAGTTTTTGTTTGAAGTTGGTGAATTTGAACTTTTAGGATTTAAAAAAAGTGATATTTCAAAAGATTTAAGCTTTGGTGTAAAGGTGCAAAAACCTCTTTTTGCAGTAGTTACAGATTCTAAAACAAAAGATATTTTAATTGAAAGTGGAGATAGGGGAATAATTCCTTGTTTTGAAAAAGATATAAAAGCTCAGGGAAAATACAAAGAGTATGGATATAAAAACGGGGTAATTGACAGGTTAGAGAATTTAGGAGAAATAGATTCTAAACAAAGCACTCCGGTATTTAGCGGATTTTATGGAGTTTTAGAGCAGTGGGATTTAAAAGATAAAAATATTATGGGATTTTGTTTTTATGGGGATGAGAATAAAATTTTAATAAATTCTCCTAAATTTGGTCTTATAGAGTATATTGATTTTAAATTTGATTTTAACTCGTTTGAAGAGATTTTTAGTGAAATTGCCATTATGAATGAAACGGGGCCTAAACTTATTAAAAATTTTAAAGAAAAAAGAGCCGCTCTTTTTGAAAATGCTTTAAAGAACAATATTAAAAGCGAAAAAAAGGGAATTTATTATCTTTGGGGACTTATAGGAATAATTATAGGTCTTGGTAAAAATATAGATGAAGGATTTAATGGAATTTTAAGATATTCAAGTGAAGCTATGACAAAAAAAGGTCCTAGAATTGATTATAAAATGAGTGATAATAATCTAAATCCTCTTTGGGCTATTAGAACTGCTATGAGTTTTAATTTAGCGGGAGTTGATGATTATTTAATAAGTTATGGAGTGGTTGAGAGTTTTGCTGAGTTTTTATCAAATCAGTATGAAACTTTTAACCGTGATAACGATTTAAACGGGGCTGTTATTGTCGGAGATTTATTTAGAGGTGAGTTTTTAAATAAAATTTACAGCTATATTGATAAAAACTATCGCGTTTATACTCCAAGAGCTTTACAAATAAGCGGAGGAATTGAGGCTTTTGGAAATGCTGTAATTAATAAAGAGCTAAAAAATTAAATTTTTTTAGCTATTATCATTGAAGTAGGGGAGAGATTAAAATTTTTTGCCACTTTTATTTCAAATTCTTTTAGTTTTTGAGATAATTCGTTTAATGTATAAAAATTTTTAATAGAGTTTGGCAGATATTCATAAGCTTCTTTGTTTTTGCTTATTATGCCTCCTATTTTTGGCAAAATTTTATTAGAATAAAAATCTATTGCATTTCTAATAGTCGTTTTTTTGTACGGTTTTGTAAATTCTAAAATTAATAAAATGCCATTCTTTTTTAATACTCTTGCAAATTCTTCTATTGCTTTATCTGGTTCTACAACATTTCTTATTCCAAAAGAGATGCTTATTGTATCAAAACTCTCATTTTCAAAAGGGAGATTTTGAGCCAAGCCTTGATAAAATGTAATTTCAGGAAATCTTTTTTTTGCAACTTCAAGCATTCCGGCACTTGCATCAAGCCCTGTTATATCATCACTATATTTTTTCCAAACTTCTATCATATCACCGCTTCCGCAAGCAACATCTAAAATTTTTGGATTTTTAATATATTTTAAAGCTTCTTTGATAGCTTTTTCTCTCCAGATTTTATCGCTTCCAAAACTTACAATTCTATTTACCAAATCATAACTTGGAGCAATTTCATCAAACATTTTAACTATTTTTTCCTGCATTAACATATCCGTGGCAATAATTCACCTTTTGGAAG
>Ga0256829_1002773_pt1 | contig 12704 bp, 9 predicted proteins | sample 131447metaG_FD_185979 | JGI IMG/M metagenome (GOLD analysis project Ga0256829, IMG submission 185979) | Hydrothermal vent microbial communities from Lau Basin, Pacific Ocean - 131-447 | ecosystem: Environmental > Aquatic > Marine > Hydrothermal vents | place: Pacific Ocean: Lau Basin | collected... | reverse complement strand
TGTATTATATCAAAATCTATCATTGCATTCATCAAAGCCATCGCTTCAAACTTCTTAATATCATCTGCATAGATCTCCTCTTCAACTATCCTGCCCTCTAAACGCAGCCGCATACGTGTTGTACCATTTAAAAGGGCTTGTTTTGGAGTAATCCAGTGATTTTTGTAAAGAAAGGCCACATTTGCAATAGTTGTATCAGTAATAAGCCCATTTTTTACTATTAACACATCATCTGCATCCCCTTTTTGCGCAAAAAGTGCATCTAAGGCACCTCTATCTGCATATTTTTTAGCATACTCTATAAAATTGTCTTCGATGAGTTTGAGTTTTGTAACACTGCGTTTAGTATAAGAATGGTAACTTACTTCATAACCCTCTGAGTCATACACTACTCGACAGCGGTACAAACCACTCTTTGGAGGGTTTAATATTTCTGAGAGTTCAATCTGATTTTCTCCAATTGCTCGCTCTAAACGCAACTGATGGAAAGGAAGATGCAAAGCTACCCCATCTTCTGCTCTTATAGTCTCTAGTAGTTTGCTATTCACTAAAAAGTTCTGTAGAGAGGTATCTCTCCCCTGTATCACATAAAATAGTCACAATAGTTTTACCCTGAAATTCCTCTTTTTTAGCGACCTGCATCGCAGCATAGACATTTGCACCGGCAGAGATACCAACTAAAAGCCCCTCTTTTTTTGCTAACATTCTCGCTGTATTTATTGCATCTTCATTACTTACTTTTATCACTTCACCATAACAGTGTGTATTCAAAATTGCAGGAACAAAACCCGCACCAATTCCCTGAATTTTATGTGGTGCAGGAGACTCCCCAGAAAGAATAGCAGAAGCTTCCGGCTCCACTGCAAATACAGCTATATTCGCTATTTTCTCTTGTAAAACCTTTGATGTTCCAGTGAGTGTGCCCCCCGTTCCCACCGCCGCGACAAATGCATCAACCTTACCATCGGTGTCACGCAGTATCTCCTGTGCAGTTGTAAGCTCATGTATCTCAGGATTTGCGGGGTTTTCAAACTGTTGTAGGATGATAGAATCTGCAGTTTTTTCTTGGAGTTCTTTTGCTTTTGCTATTGCTCCGTTCATCCCCTTTGCTGCAGGCGTGAGAACAAGTTCAGCGCCAAGTGCTTTAAGTAAATTTCGTCGCTCAACACTCATTGAATCAGGCATAGTCAAGATGAGCTTTAACCCCTGTGCGGCACAGTTTGCTGCAAGAGCTATACCTGTATTGCCGCTTGTAGGTTCTATTATTGTCGTATTTGGTTTTATTTTTCCTGACTCGAGACCACGACGGATCATATTAAAACCTATTCTATCTTTGACAGAACTTGTCGGATTCATAAATTCACACTTTCCTAAAATTGTTGCTCCACTTAACTCAGAAGGAGTATTGAGTTGTACTAATGGAGTGTTACCCACTAATTCAGTAATATTGTTTGCAATATTCATTTCATGCCTTTTAATGTATAATCATAACTGTATTATACTAAAAAATAGAGGTTACAATGGCTATATACAGCAGCGATGGCAAAAAATTGGTAGGTGTTGAGTATGATGTAATCCCTCAAGTGGGTGATATTATCGATACCATGCGTGTGCTTTCTACGGATTATAATGCAGAGGGTGAATATGCTGTGTTCTTACTTGAACCAAACACACGGGTTACATGTTATATATTTGATGAGATATTTATTATAGGCAAAGAGAGTGGATTTGAGAGTCTAAGTGATGCGATATTAGCTTGGAAAAATAATGAGATTTGAATAAATAAAAGTGGTGCGCAGAGGGGGAGTTGAACCCCCACACCCGAAGGCACAACGACCTCAACGTTGCGTGTCTACCATTCCACCACCTGCGCATAAATGTGGTATAAGATGTTCGACTCAAAAGAGTCGAACTGAGGTTTAAAAGGTTTCCGGGTAATCGGTTTTCTTACGAAAACATCGAAGACCCCTAATTAACTAAAAACTTCAAGAAATTGAAGTTTTCTTAACGTAAATTAGCCTAAGTAAGGGTTAGCGTAAAGTGCGATTAACGCAATTACTAGTGCATAAATAACTTGTGCTTCGATCATTGCAAGAGCGATGAACATTGTAGTCATAAGTTTAGCACCTAGACCTGGGTTTCTAGCAGTACCAGCGATAGTTGCAGCAGCAGTATGACCCATACCGATAGCCCCACCTAATGCAGCAAGACCAAGACCGATACCAGCAGCGATCATTGAATATGCTTTGATTGTTTGGTTTGCAACGTCACCATCACTAGCGAATGCAGCAGCAGAAAGAGCTACTAAAAGAAAAAGAATTTTTTTCATAATGTTTCCTTAAAATAATTACAATCCGTTCGGCTAGCGTAACCCCATCAGACGATGAAGCAACCTAAACATAAATGCCTAGATTTCCCTACTAGAAATTGATAGTCGAATTATATACAAGATAAGCTAAATTAAGTCTTATGCAAGACCTAAAGATATTTTATTGCCTTTAAACTCTAAAATTTCAACTGTTACCTTTTGCCCTTCATGCAGTACATCGGATACATTTTCTACTCTCTCTTTTGAAATTTTAGAGATGTGTAACAGCCCGTCTGTTCCATCAGGAAGCTCAACAAAAGCACCAAAATCGACAATTCGTTTTACTGTACCTTCATACTTGCCACCGACTTCATATTTAATCTTCTCTTTTTTAGGAGCATTAACAATTTTATGAATATGTTCTTTTGCACCTTGAACACCCTCTTTATTCTTCCCAGTAATTTTCACCTTACCATCTTTTTTATCAATGTCTATGGCCACTTCAAATTTTTCAATGATCTCACGGATTGTTTTTCCAGCCTGACCTATGATCTCGCCTATAAATCCCGGATCTATATGGAAAAACTCTGTTGATGGAAGGACACCATCATTGTACTCTATCTTCTTCTCAGCCTCAAGCATAATATCGATGATGTGTGAGCGTCCCTCTTTTGCCTGATAGAGTGCTTCTTTAAGCACATTTAAACTGATTCCTCCAAGCTTTATATCCATCTGCATAGCGGTGATACCCTCTTTAGAACCTGTTACTTTAAAGTCCATATCCCCATCATGGTCTTCAAGTCCCATAATGTCTGAAAGAATTGCATACTCATCACCTGCACTCACCATCCCCATAGCAATACCGGCAACCGTGTCACTTGTATCTATATCTGCAGCTTTAAGTGCCATATAACCACCACAAACGGTTGCCATAGAAGAAGAACCGTTTGATTCTAATATTTCCGAAACTAAACGGACTGTCTGACCATCGAGATTGACAATAGGTTCTAAAGCACGTTTTGCAAGGTTACCATGACCAAGCTCTCGTCTTTTTGTTCCCATAACAGGAGATGCCTCACCCACCGAAAAACCAGGAAAGTTGTAGTGCACCATAAAGTTTTCATTTTGTGTTCCCTCGTCTGTAAGACTCTCAAACATCTGTGCATCTTTTGGTCCACCCATAGTAAGAACCACAAGAGCCTGCGTTTGACCACGAGTAAAGAGACAAGAAGCATGTGCAGCCGGAAGCACATTTGTATCTATGGTGATAGGTCTTACTTCTGTTAAAGCACGTCCGTCTGCACGTACTTTGTCTTTAAGTATCTGTCCACGCACCTGCTCTTTTTTCACTGCTTCAATAGCCGCTTTAAGTGCGAGTTCATCCCACTCCTCTTTCTCCTCTAAGATTCTTTTACGAAGATTTCTCAGTGCAGTTGAGCGCTCTGATTTTGCCATCTGTTTGATTGCGGCTTTTACATCTTCCATATGATTATCTTTTACATATGCAAGCATCTCTTCATTCAGAGGCTCTATTTTCAAGTCAAGTGGTTTTATCTCTTTTTGGTATGGACCAAAGGCAACTTCATACTCCGTATTTTGAGCAAATAATACTTTTTCACTCTTATCAAGGACTTTTATGAGTTCATCTTCATTCATTGCATTTGAGACGTGAGTATCTAGCACAATAGTACCAAGACTTGGATCCATAAGCGGATCAAGCATCGGTTCATAGGTATCTTCTACATCTATCTTCTCGCTGCCAATTGAACGCATCTCTATCATAAGCAGGTCGTTTTTTGTTCCTGAGAGATACAAATCAAGTGTAGAGTCTTTAAGCTGAGAGAGTGTCGGGTTAAGAACTATTTCGCCATCAATCTTTGCAGCGCGCACAGCACTTACACTTGTGTTTATATCAATATCAGATGTAAACAGTGCTGCAGAGGCTGCGTTTAGTGCAAGTACCTGCATATCAGAATCTGCATCGGCACTAAATACCATAATGGTAATTTGTGTCGGGTGTCCAAAACCTTTTGGAAAGAGCGGGCGCAGTGATCTGTCCACTATACGGGATGTCAATGTCTCAAAATCACTCGGTTTCGTTTCACGCTTAAAAAAGCCTCCGGGAATTTTTCCCGCAGCGTATGTTTTTTCTATATACTGCACAGTGAGTGGTAAAAAGTCATCTTTTACTATCTCTGTTTCATCTATTACAACAGTTGCGAGTATGACTGTTTTACCTGATTTTATCCATGCTGAACCGTTTGCCTGTTTTGCAACATCTCCAAAGGAGTACTCCTCTGTTTTATTCTCTAAATTTAATTTCACATCATATGTCATCTGTTTTCCTCTAATAATTTTTCAAGTTTATCATCTGTTATCACATCAAAATCTTTATAATAAAGCGCTGTCTCTACATAGTCGTCAATATCATAAAGAAAAAATATCTCATCTACAAATGTCTCAAGGAGCTCAAGTACATCTGTAGGTATAACCGGTACCGCAATGTAGACAGCCTTTGGCTGCTGCGCCAAAATAGTCTTAAGTGCCGTTGTAAATTTACTGCCGGTCTCACTCCCATCATCTACAAGCATCACCACTTCATTACGCATATCTGGAAAAGGCTTTCCTTTGCGATACTGATAAATATAGCTAAGTATATCCTCTTCATGCTTTCTATGAGCTTCTCCATAAATATAATCATACTGTACATCAAAAGCATTTATAAGTTCTTCATTTAACACTATCTCCTCATTTTCACTCACTCTTGCTATTTCGCACTCGGGATTATTCGGTGCCATAATAGCTTCAGAGAACAGTATATCGAGATGATTCAAATACTTTTCACCGATTATTGCGCCTATCTCGAGCCCTGCTCGAGAGACTGCAACGACATTCCACTGCTCCTCTTTAAACTTTTGCATAGGAATAACATCTACAAGTCTTCGTGCTGCATCCGCTCTGTTTTGGAGTATATTTTTATATTTTTGCATATTCTAACCCTCTTAATTGGCGAGTTTATATGAGATCAATGAGCTCTCAGCACGCGGTTTCATAAATGGTTTAAGCACTATTGTCAAGTAGACATATTTGTCATACACCGATGATTTCGTTGTCGATGTATTTGTCAGAACCGGTCTATTATTCTCAGCATATTTTATCCCAAAATCCCAACATCTTTTCTTATACATAAAACCTATAGAGGCACTCTTCTTCTCCTGCGTTTGTAAATCATAATTATATGTCGCATTATAGGAGTAGTGTGAAGAGTAAATGTACTGGAGTGTTGTAGTCAGATAACTTGTATATCTTATATTATCCTCTGTCTTAGGCAAAAAATTATCTTTAAAAAGATGTGATGCACTAAAACTTACACCATATTTACTGACACTGAGCTTGTTAAATATTTTTGAAAAACGATTCTGGTCATAGTTATAAAACATATTGTTATAAATGCTCAAATAGCTTGTGATCTTATAATCAAGCTCATTTTCAAGCTCTCCATAACGCTGCTGTGCATTTGAATAGGAGATACGCTGAGAGAGTCTGTGAAAAAGTACTTCATGCTGCGTTTCATCATAAAGGTACTGAGTAAGATCAACCTTTGCCGCGTTTTCAATATTTGAGAGGTGATAGAACTCACAACGTGTCTGGTACTCTACATCAGACCTGTTTTGAGGATCAGAGCAGTAGTCTGAGACATCCTGATAGTATCCGCTTTTTGTCTCCCATGAGGATTGGTTGTAACTCATGGCCAGACCGATAACATGCGTGTATTTCTCATACCCCTTTGTTAATTGCGTAGAAGCAGAGAGTGTATGGTAATTCCTTGCAAAATACCCTGTTTTATAAGAGAATGGTTCAGAAACTGCTGTAGGTGTTCCTGAAAAACTCGAATGTTGCAGATAGAGATTTGCCTGATAGGACACATTGAGATATTCATCAAAAAGTGCTGTCTGAAAGGCAACAGGCAGGTTAATATCAGTCTGTATTACCTTTTTCCCATTTTTTCTGTAAATGTTATTACTTTGTGCATCAAGTGAATAGAGCATATGGTCTTTAAACATCGTATTTAAGTAGTGATGATAATGTAGTGTCGGTAACTTTTGTAGTGTATCATCATTGTTTGGGAGCGTAAGGTCTTCATAATATTTGGCATAAGCACCAAAATAGTTTCTATTTGTATTATAAAAAAGGTTCACACGCGAGAGTATCTGCGTAGAAGTTGCCTGATTTGTATTGTCATTTGTGGTCAAGTTGATGTAATCAACATCATTCATATGATTTATATCCACATACATTCCAGACTGTCCTGCATAATGTTTATGAAACCACTGGTTTATAAAATCATTGTTATCATACCTGAAGTTAAAACCGTAATGTGACTGATTTTGCAAGTTATTCTTAGCAAAATAGGCATCTTTTTCTTTAAAATAACCTGCTCGAAACTCCCCGCTAGATGTTTTTGAATCAACAAATCGAAAGGTCTCGTAAATACCACTTCCCCTATTTGTACGTACCTGAGGGAGTAGTTCCAAATCCCACCAGTTTTGCTGGGCTATATAAAAAGGCTGTTGTATATAAAATCCCTCAGAATCAGAAAGTCCTACAGAAGGAGTTAAAAATCCCGTTCTTCTTGTCGTATCTAAAGAGTAGCCAAAATAGGGCGTATAAAAGACAGGAATATCATATATATAGAGTCGTGCATTGTAAAGATTGACCCATTTTGTCTTCGCATGATAATCAGAAGAGCTAAACTCCATCGTCCAAAGTGGATCAACGGGATTACATCCACTAACAACACCTGAAGATATTTGAATATCCTTATCTTTTGTGTTACCTTCATCAGCACTCATCCATACCTGCGAGTCATTATCAAGCATATAAAAAGGCCGGAAGCTTCGCTCTTTTTTAGCAATATTGAGCTTGGCATATTTTCCCAAGATTTTATACTTTCCATTATTGTTTACACGGATATTATCATAGAGCTCCAAATCACCACTCTTACGGTTATAAGTTGCCCTTTGTGCAGTGAGCAGATACTCTTTGTATGCAACACTGACCCCGCCACTTGCCTCTACAACACTGCTATTTGAATCAAGTTTCGTAGCGTAGATAACAACTTTGTCCGCTGCGTTTAGGACTGAAAAAAGCAGAAGCAGAAAAAGAGGAAGTAGTTTAAGCATTGACTACCAAAGTCTTAGCAGTTTTATCATGCCATGTTTGGCGGGCTGGGTCCATCATACCCCAGATAAAACCGATATAAAAAAGCATTTCACTGACAATACGGAAGATAGCACGGTTGAGTGAAACCGCCAACGATGGATTTGCAAGTGTTGCAATCTCTATTACACGGATCTTCATAGCGATCTTTCCAAGCGTTGCTCCATATTGCATAACAAAAAAGGTCTGATAGACAATCTTCATCAAAATATACTGCATCACATACGAGTTTGTGAGCATTATAATATCTTCCATCGTCTTTGCATTGGCAAAAGCATCCGACATGGCAATAATAAGTAAAAATGAGAGCAGCATCTCATCAATGAAAAATGCAACAGCTCTCTTTTGCACCGATGCCAGTGTCAGATTCTCACGGTGGAGCAGATTCTCTATATTCTCATTCAAACTGTTTTAGTCCTTTAGTGCCTGATACGCAATATCTGTACGGATTTTTTTCCCGGCAAAATGCACCTGTCCACAACGCAAGTAGGCTCTGTCACGCGCCTCTTTAATGCTATTACCAAGTCCTACGCACACAAGTACGCGTCCACCTGTTGCATAGAGCTTTCCATCTTCAAGAGAGACACCTGCAAAAGATATATGCGTATTATTTGCAATCTCTTCATGTTTGACATCATCAAGAATAATCTCAGCAGGAGTAGAAGAACCATACGGATAGTTTTCACTTGCCATAACAACACCTACTGCATACTGATCTGAGAACTCCACTTGAATATCTTCAAGACGATTTGTTGCAGCTTTATAGAACATATCTGATACAGGAGATGTCATAAGCGGCATAAGTATCTCACACTCAGGATCTCCAAAACGGACATTGAACTCTAGGGTAATAGGCTCACCATTTACAACCATGATTCCTATGAACAGTACACCCTCAAATGGTGCACCCTCTTTTTGCATCCCATCAAGTGTCGGACGGATGATTCTATCACGTACTTTTTGGTAAAGTTCTTCATCTACTAGCGGTGTCGGAGCGTATGCCCCCATTCCACCTGTATTTGGACCTGTATCTCCATCACCAACACGTTTATGATCTTGTGCTGCAGGGAGTAAAATGTAATCTTTTCCATCACATACAGCAAACATTGAAAGCTCATACCCGTCCAAGAACTCTTCAACAATCACTTTTTTCCCAGCATCACCAAAGCTTTTTCCGCTAAGCATCTCTGAAATGGCTTTTTTCGCTTCATCATGCGATTGTGCAATAATAACGCCTTTACCGCCGCAGAGTCCATCTGCTTTTACAACTATTGGAGCACTCAAACTGTTTGTAAATTTAAAAAGCTCTTCGATGGAATCACTCTCAATGTATTTTGCAGTAGGAATGTTGTACTTTGCCAAAAAGTTTTTCATATAGACTTTTGAGCCTTCAAGTTGTGCCGCCTCTTTTGAAGGACCAAAGATAGTCAGTCCCTGCGCTTTAAATATGTCAACAACACCATCTACAAGCGGTGCTTCAGGCCCGACGATGGTAAGTTCAATGCCATTCTCTTTTGCAAACGCAGCAAGTTCGTTATAATCTTTAATATTGAGATTTGTACCTAAATTATTTGTAGCGCCGTTACCCGGCTGAAAAAAAAGTTCGTGTTGCACTTCTTCGTTTTTTATAGCACGCCCAATAGAGTACTCTCTACCACCGCTTCCTAAAATTAGTATCTTCATAAATTCTCCAAATTAATATAAAAAGTTTACTCACCCCATCTTTTTATGGACTTAGTAAACTTCTCACTTCTAATACATCCGAGCAGCCGTCACACAGTTGGCTTGGTTCTAAAAGCCGAATTTGGGTGAAGAGAAAGTTACCTATTGGCGACAGTTTCATCGGCAGAGCAAACATACCTCAAGCGAAATCACCGACACACAGCAACTTTACTAGTTCACAGTTTGATTATGTAGAACCCGCATATGAGTGTTGACACGAACTGCTCAGATAGTGATATTATACTAAAAAGATACTTGATTTATTTTTATTTCTCCTCTAGGTAGAGATTAATTTCGCTTAAAAGACGCAGTAAATGCGCCTCAAAATTCTGAAAAGATTTTGAAATCTTTTCATACTCTTCGCGCTCAAGTTCATACTCAAGAGAGGCAGCGCTCTCACACAATGTATACGCACCTATATTTAAAGCAACGTCCTTAATATCTCTTGCAAGCATAATCCCTTCTTTGTATCTCTTCTCTTTTATCAGTATATGAAACGACTCTGAAGCATTTGCATACATTTTACGAAAATCTTCTAAAAGTGATTTGTAAAATGCATCCTCTCCTTCAAATTTTCCAAGTTCTTTCAGTGCTGTAAGTTCCCCCTCCTCACTCTTTTTTCTCTCTACACTTTTATCTCGACTGATCCTTGTTGAATGAGAGAGGGCATCATAAACCGTTTTGTAAAACTCATCTAATGATATTGGCTTGGTTAAATACCCCTGCATTCCTACAGAGAAGGCTTTCTCAATAGAAGCTGCATCTGTTTTGGCACTCAAAGCAATGATGGCCATCTTGTCATTACTCTTCTCTTTTCTAATCTCTATAGCAGCATCATATCCATTTACTACCGGCATTTCGATGTCCATCAGTATGAGGTCATACTTATTGCCTTTTTTAATAAGCTTCACAAGCTCTTCACCATTTGTTACAAAACTTACTGCTGCACCCGTTTTCTCTAAAAGTCCCATCAGTACTTTATGATTGAGTACGTTATCTTCTGCGACAAGAATTTTTTTATCATGCAGTTCCTTGAGCTTTGTTTTTGTTGCATTTACGTCAACAGGTTCTTTAAGCTCTTTGACTCCATACATATTTATCAACACATCGAGTACATTTTGCTGTGTAAAGGGTATCTTCAAAACCCCTGCAATATCGAGTTTACTCATAATCTCATCATCTACTTTCGTAAACCTGTATGTGCTAAGTATGATCTTTGTCTTCGCTCTATTTTTGAAATGCATTTTTTGCAATTTTTTAATAGCATTTTCATTCATCTGTGAGTGATTTACAACTATAATATCATACTTCACACCCTCATTGAGCACACTCCCCTCCAGTGAGGGAACTACATGTGTTTTATATCTGAAATATCTAAAGGCACGTAGCAGTGCAATTACATTCTTATTTGAGCTCTCAACTATGAGAATATTTTTATTGAGATACTCTTTTGATGGAAGATGATAATTGCGTTTGTTATCAATATCGAACACTCTTGCTTCAATTGTGAAAACAAATGTCGTACCGGCATCTTTTTGGCTGCGTACTTTAATGCTCCCACCCATTTTTTCCACAAGCTCTTTAGAAATTGAAAGCCCTAAACCTGTTCCTCCAAATTCGCGTGATGTAGACTCTTCAGCCTGTTCATAAGAGTTAAATACCCGCTCAAGCTGTTCTTGTGTCATTCCAATGCCATCATCGGCCACACTAAATTCCAAAATCACACTCTGCGTACGCGTCTCTTTTTTACTTACCTTAAGATGTACGGTTCCATTTTTAGCGAACTTAATAGCATTGGAAAGCAGGTTAATAAGCACCTGTCCCAAACGCAGCGAATCACTGATTATATTTGCAGGTACTTTCTCATCTATAGCTAAAATCACTTCTACATTATTGTGCTTAGCCTGCAAATATGTACTGCTGAGTACATGTTCTATCATGGTATTAATATTAAACTCACGATTTTCAATACGTAACTCACCGGCATTAATTTTAGAAATATTTAAAATATCATTAATGATTTCAAGTGCCTTATCCGCTGATTGTTCAATATGCTGTACATTTTCTCTTTGAAATGCAGGAAGGTCGTTTTCTAAAATGAGTTGTGAAAGTCCCAAGACGGATGCTATCGGGTTACGTAGCTCATGACTTACATGTGAAAGCATTTTTTCTCGTGCTTGAAGTTTCCTTCTCTTAGTAGAGAGATCAAAAAGCATCATTTCATTCTTATTATGCAGCTGTGCATTTTTTCGTATCACTATCAAAAGCCATACAGCAAGTCCCACAAGAATCAAAGCCAAAAACAGTATCGTCTCAAAGAGATCTTTTGAAGAGAAATGACTGATGAACGATTGTTCTTCAAGTGGTTTTGTAATGTTTTTCTCATGCACTATTGTTTGTTGACTAATTTGTGGAACCAACTCTGTTTTAGGAACACTTTTCTCTTCGAGAGGTAGTTGCTGCACTGCCTGCATGCTTTTCTTCTCTGTTTTTTCTATCTTTTCTGGCTTGTCTATTTTATCTGTCTTCTCTGTTTTCTCTATCTTTTCTATTTTCTTTATTTTTTCCTTTTTTGGTAACACTCTTTTTTCTACAGGAAGAGTTTTGAGCTTTTTAGGATAGGTACTAGGATACTTCAAACGCAGCATATTCAAGAGTTTTTGTACAACTTGCTTGTTGGTAACCGGTTCAAGCACTACAAGGTAATAGTGGTTTGACTCCTGCACCTTAAAGTTAAAATGGTACTCTTTTTGGTATTGACGCATCTCTTTGTTGCTATACAGAAACTCTTGTGCTTCTTGGAGTGTCTGCTCTGCTGCACTTTTTGTTGAAAAAGAGCCTAAACGGATACTTCGTATGTATTGGGCATTTAAGAGTGTAGATACTAAAAAGAGTAACACCAGGATATATTTCATTCTTATTCCTCTGTAGTTAATTCCTTAAGTGTAGGTAATATTCACTTAACGAGGAGTTAAAAACTGTTCTTTTAGAGTTTTTTTGCAAGCTCCATACAACTCGCGATAGTAGTTTTTTCACTTATGTGATACTCTACTCCTTGGGGGACTGCTTTTGCCGTTGTTTTGCCAATGACTATAAGAGTGCTGCGTTTAGAGAGTGTATGCGTTTGTAAAAAACACTCCAAGCTCGAAGGAGAGGTAAAGATAAGCGTCGAATCTTCTGGCACTTTGACATCTAAAATATCTTGTGAACAGTGACTTTCATACATCACAACTTCATCTATTGTATAATCCTCGTTTCGACACTGAGTTACAAAATCAGATGCCACGATTTTCGCCCGAAGATAGAGCCAACGCATACTTTTTGGATAAGTTTTAATCTTCTCTATGAGATTATCTCCGTATCCTCCACCAATAGCTAAAATCTTCCCTCCAAGAGCCTCATAACTCTTTGCACTTGCTTGTGAAACACACAGCGCAGGAATATCAATGTATGA
>Ga0256829_1002772_pt1 | contig 12705 bp, 10 predicted proteins | sample 131447metaG_FD_185979 | JGI IMG/M metagenome (GOLD analysis project Ga0256829, IMG submission 185979) | Hydrothermal vent microbial communities from Lau Basin, Pacific Ocean - 131-447 | ecosystem: Environmental > Aquatic > Marine > Hydrothermal vents | place: Pacific Ocean: Lau Basin | collected... | reverse complement strand
CAAAGGCAACATCATGAAATTCACCGAGGGCGGCTTCCGCAACTGGGGCTATGAACTGGCGCAGCGCGAATTCGGCGCTGAAGTGATCGGCGACGGCCCGTGGTGTCGCTTGCCCTGCGGTATTGTGATCAAGGATGCGATAGCCGATATTGCCCTGCAACAGGTGCTGACGCGTCCGTCCGAATTCGATGTGATCGCTACCCTGAACCTGAATGGCGACTACCTCTCCGATGCGCTGGCGGCGCAGGTGGGCGGCATCGGCATTGCGCCGGGCGCCAATATTAACTACGCAACCGGCCATGCGGTTTTTGAAGCGACGCACGGCACGGCGCCGAAATATGCCGGTAAAAACATGGTCAATCCGTCATCGATGACGCTCTCCGGCGAGCTGATGTTGCGCTATATGGGCTGGACGGAAGCTGCCGATCTGGTGTTGCAGGGTATTAACGGCGCCATTGCCGCCAAGACGGTCACCTATGATTTCCATCGCCAGATGACCGGTGCGACCAAACTCTCCACGTCTGAATTCGGCGAGGCGGTGATTTCGCATATGCAGCCGGAGGCGGAACGGGCCGATTCGGCGGCCGAACAGTATGATGAACTGGCGGCCAGATTCCGCGAACTGTTCGAGTCCGGCGCTGAGAAGAGCGCCGAGTTCGCCGCCACGGCGATGGAGAAGGCGCGTCAGCAACTCACCGCCGCCGGCGCCTTTTCTGAGGAGCAGGGCAGGAATCTGAAAGCATTTCTGGAGCGCGATTTCGCCCAGATGGCGCAGAGTATGCGCGAAGAGGCGCGCGAAAAGCTCAATCCGTCGCGTGTCAGCGCCGGGGCGCTGGCATCGCTCTCATCGCTGCTGAATATGGCCGGCAGCGCATTGTCGTCGGTGGCCGAGAAAACAGAGCAGGCCATCGCCTGCCGTTCGGGCGAAATCACCAGCGCCGGCACATTGACCTGCGTGGCCTGCGAACATGAGCTGCATTTCAAGAAAACGGGGCGGGTGCCGCCGTGTCCGAAATGCCATGCGACGGAGTTCCGCAAAAGCTATTAAATAACCGACTATAGAGTCGAAAGCACTCACTGCAGCGTTTTGCAGCGTAAAGTCACAAGCGATCATTCATGTTATTAGGCGTTGATACGGGCGGGACGTTTACCGATTTTGTGCTGTTCGGCCCGCAGGGGATGCGCTTTCACAAGGTGCTGTCGACGCCGGATGACCCTTCGCGTGCGATTGCGCAGGGGGTTCGTGAACTGGCGCTGGATTCCAGCCAGCTGCATCTGGTGCATGGTTCGACAGTCGCCACCAATGCGATTCTTGAACGCAAAGGGGTGCGCACACTGTTTGTCACCCATCGCGGCCTGGAAGATTTGCTGACGATCGGGCGCCAGGCCCGGCCTGAACTCTATCAGTTATGCCCCGATGCTGTGGCGCCGTTGGTTGGTCGGGATGACTGTTTCGGCGTCTCCGGGCGCTTGAACGCTGAAGGCAGCGTGGAGCAGGCGTTGCAGCCGGACGATTTACAGCATGTGAAAAAACTGGCTGAGCGCGGCAATTATGAGGCGGTGGCTGTCTGCCTGCTGTTCTCATTTCTCAATCCATCCCATGAACAGCGGATTGCAGGGGCTCTGCCGGATGATCTGTTTGTCTCCCTGTCGCATCAGGTTCTGGCCGAATTTCGTGAATATGAACGCGCCGCCACCACCTTTCTCAATGCCTATGTCGGGCCGCTGGTGCAGCGCTACCTGCGGCGTTTACAATCCTCGTTATCGCCCAGACATCTGTTTGTCATGCACTCCGCCGGCGGCGTGATGCAGGCCGATCTGGCCGGAGAGCAGGCGGTGCGTCTGGTGTTGTCAGGGCCGGCCGGCGGGCTGGTGGCGGCGCAGGCGGTCGGCAGGCAATTACGGGAGGAGCATCTGCTCACCTTCGATATGGGCGGCACCAGCACCGATGTGGCGCTGATTCAGGGCGCTCCGACCATGACCACAGAGGGGCAGATTGCCGGCATGCCGGTGTCGTTGCCGATGCTCGATATTCATACCATTGGCGCCGGCGGCGGATCACTGGCCTGGATTGATGAGGCCGGCTTGCCGCAGGTGGGGCCGGAGTCGGCGGGGGCGATGCCGGGGCCGGCCTGTTACGGGCAGGGCGGCGATGCGCCTGCGGTCACCGACGCCAATCTGCTGCTGGGCCGGATTCCCGCCCGTGCGCGGCTGGCCGGCTCGTTGCCGCTGGATATGCAGGCGACGCGCAAGGTGTTGGAGCGCTTCGGCAAACAGCTTGGCCTCTCACCCGAGGCGGCGGCGGAAGCGGTGCTGGCGATTGCCGAAGAGCACATGGCCGGCGCACTGCGGGTGGTATCGGTGCAAAAGGGGTTTGATCCGGCCGATTTCTCGCTGCTCTGTTTTGGCGGCGCGGGCGGCCTGCATGCCTGCGCCCTGGCCGACAAGTTGTCGATGACAAAAATTATTGTACCGGTGGCCAGTGGCGCATTTTCAGCCCTGGGCATGCTGGCCGGCCGGCAGCAGAGTGAATTTTCCCGCTCTCGTCGGCTCTCCACCTCCGATTCGGCAGCAGCGGCGACGATACTGATGCAGCAGTTTCAGGCGCTGCAAGCCGAAGCCGAAAGGCAGATGCAGGGTTTATCGCTGCAGTATGAGCGACGCGTGGATATGCGTTATCAGGGGCAGGGCTTTCAGCTCACTATTGATGCGGCAGATAACGATATCTCAGCGCTGATCAGCCGTTTTGAGGCGGCTCACCAGCAGGCCTACGGCCACAGGCTCAGCCGTGAAGTGGAAATCATCACGGTTCGTTTGACTGCCTTTGTGGAGAGACGATCGCCGGCGCTGCCACGACTACAACCATCGGGTCAGGCCGCAGCAATTGCCGGCTATTCGGATGTGTACGGCGTGGGCCGGGCGCCGCATTATCGGCGCAGCGATCTCAGGCCGGGATGGAGCTACAGCGGCCCGGCGCTGGTGCTGGAAGATACGGCGACGCTGTGGCTGGCAGAAGGGTGGTCGATGCGCGTCTCCGAACAGGGGCATTTGTTGCTGGAGAAAACAGCGTAGCCATAACATGCAACAAACAATGCGCTTACACGGAGAATGATGCGCCGCAGCCGCAGGAGCCCTTCTGGTTGGGGTTGTTGTAGACAAAAGCGGAAGAGAGCGCATCCTGCTGGAAATCGAGACGTAAGCCGGTCAGTGCGGTGTGATACGACTCGGCATCGACATACAGATCAAAGCCGTCAAACGATTTCACCAGATCGCCGGCCTCTGCTGCATCGGCGGTTTCCATAACATATTCGAGACCAGAGCAGCCGGCCGGCCGCACAGCCAGTCGCAGGCCGCTTTTTTGCTCTGCAGCCAATATGGCTTTGACCCGGGCAATCGCTGTCTCAGTTAATTCGATATTTACTTGTCTATCCATCTGTTTTTCACCTTTGCGACGAAACTATTTATGCCGTTAGCCCGGCCATGCCTTTCAGGCGGTTGCGGCTCTGAACCAGTGCAGCCACCAGCGCTTCGGCATCGGCCAAGCTGTTGCCCGGTGCAAAGCTGACGCGAATGGAGCTGCGAGCCAGCGATTCGTTCAATCCCATCGCCAGTAATACATGCGATGGATCGCGTTTGCCGGATGAACAGGCAGAACCCGAAGCGACTGCGAATCCCGCCAGATCGAGTTGCATGAGCAGCGTTTCGCCATCCATGCCGGGCAATACGAACAGGCTGGTATTGGCTGTGCGCGGCGCTTCTGCCGCAATAATACGCGCTTCCGGTATCTGTGTGACCAACTGCTGTTCAAAAGCGTCGCGAATCGGCGCCAGAGCCGAGAAATCGATCTCGCCCAGCGCTGCCGCGAATCCGGCAATGCCCGGAACATTCTCCGTGCCGGAACGGCGACCGCGCTCCTGGCCGCCGCCGGGGGCCAGCTCCAGCAGTTTGACGCCGCGCCTGACCAGCAGTGCGCCCACCCCTTTGGGGCCGCCGATCTTGTGGGCCGACAAGCTCATAAAATCGACATCCAGCTGGCGGAAATCCAACGCAACCTTGCCCAGCGCCTGCACAGCATCAACCAGCATCGGGATGTTCTGTTCACGGCAGCGTAGAGCGACTTCGCTAACAGGCTGGATCACGCCGCTTTCATTGTTGACCAGCATCATGCAGACCATGCAGGTCTGATCATTAATGGCGGCGAGCATGCTTGCTGCGCTGACGACGCCGTTGTGATCGGGGCGGACGCGTACCACCTCAAAGCCGGACTCGGCAAAGCGTTGCAGCGGCTGCAATACTGCCGGGTGCTCAATCGCCGTGCAGACAATACGTCCGCTTCGGTGCGGCGCAATGGCGCTGTGAATGGCGATGTTATTGGATTCGGTGCCACCGGAAGTAAATACCACACTGCCGGATTCAGCATCGATGTAGTCAGCGATGCGATCTCTGGCATCATCAATGATGCGGCGGGCCGCCCGGCCCGCCCAGTGCAGGCTGGAGGGGTTTCCGACCGCCTCAGCAGCCGTCTGAGCTACTGCATCCAGCGCAGCCCGAACCGGCGGGCATGTGGCGTTACAATCAAGATACCGCTTCAATTTTCACGGCATCCGCTGGCATCTCACTGCTTGGCAGGTAGTTTTCAATATCGCCGAGTTCGATATGATCCAGCGAGGCGTCGTCAGCGCAGACTTGCGCCAGACTGACCGCATCGAGAAAACGGTAGATATGTTGCCCGAGCGCTTCCCACAACTGATGGGTGTCGCAGCGATTGCCCTTGTGGCAGCCGCGCACGCCATTTTCGCACATGGTGGTGCGCACCGGCTCATTGACGGCGCGAATAATATCGGCAATAGAGATCTCTTCCGCTTTCTTGCCCAGCAGATAGCCGCCGCCGGGGCCGCGTACCGATCTGACCAGCCCATTTTCTCGCAGACAGCGGAACAGCTGTTCCAGATAGGAGAGCGAGATAAACTGACGCTCCGAAATAGCGGCCAGCGTCACCGGCCCTTTCTGCTGCTTATTCAGATCGACCATGGCCGAAACGGCGTAGCGCCCTTTGCTAGTTAATCGCATATACATCTCCGTTGATCAATAACCTTGTTCAAGGGTCGGATATTATAAAGCGTACTAATTTAGTCAAGTATAATATTTGTGAGTGATGATAGGGCGGCCTTTCGAGGCAACTCCTCCTCTTACGGCTGACGTTCCTATATCCCGCCGCCCAGAAAGCGTTCGAGCTTCTCCTGTTCGCTCAAACGATCTTTCTCCAGCACCTCGCTGGTTTTGGCCGGCTTGCCGCTGCTGTCCGGGTGAAAGGCGTCCACGCGCGCATTCACGTCATCAATCATCTTCAGCACATGACCGAGCGCTTCTGCCACCGGGTTGGCCAGCAGGTGGTGGTCGAGGTTGATTCTGCCATTTTCAATCAGCGATTCCGTGCTGCCGACGACCGTGCCGGGAATGCCGACGACAGTGGAGTGGGGAGGCACATCCTTGAATACCACCGAATTGGCGCCGATACGCGACTGTTCACCAATGGTGATGGCGCCGAGCACCTTGGCGCCGGCGCCGACAATCACGCCATCTTCCAGGGTGGGGTGGCGTTTGATCTTTTCCCATGTCGTGCCGCCGAGGGTGACGCCGTGATAGAGGGTGACATCATCACCGATCTCGGTGGTCTCGCCGATCACAATACCCATGCCGTGGTCGATAAAGAAGCGTTTGCCGATGGTGGCGCCGGGATGAATCTCAATGCCGGTCAGCCAGCGGGCGATATGCGAGATAAATCGCCCCAGCCATAACAGACCGGCGCTCCAGCAGGCGTGCGCCAATCGGTGCATCCAGATGGCGTGCAGGCCGGGGTAGCAGGTGAGCGCTTCCCATGCCGTCCGGGTGGCCGGGTCGCGGTCAAAGGCGGTGTGAATGTCTTCTCTTATCGTTGCTAACATGCGCCAATCCTATCACAGATTTCCGGCAGCGCCTGCCCGGGTGCGGCAATACTCCACAACCCGCTTTGCGAGAGATGGGCTGAACTCCAATCCGCCAGCATCTCCACATCCACGGCGTTAATACGTTCCAGCCACTGCAGCGGCGATAATACTATTGCCTCATCGAGTCGGCCGCCCAGATAGAGCATCTGCCCTTCGACCGAATCCAGCCCCATGCGGAACTGCACCTCCAGTTGCCGTTTGGCGCGGGTGAGCTCCGCCTGATTCAGACTCGCTGCAAACGCATCCAGCACATCCTGGATAATCGTGCAGCATTCGGCTGCGCGATCGGGCTCCATGCCGCAGGTGATGCTCCAGATGCCGCTGTCGATCAGCGTACTCAAATGTGAGCCTACGCCATAGGCCAGCCCCCGTTTTTCGCGCACCTCCCGGAACAGACGGGAACTCATGCCGCCGCCGAGGATCTGGTTGGCCAGCCATGCCTGCGGCCGATCAACGGCATCCACCCGGACGCCGGGAAACGACAGAACCATCTGCGCCTGTTCACCCTCCCGCGGCAGCGCCTGCAGGCCATGAGCCAGCGCTGCAGGAGGCTGACGGTTGATCGCATCGGCGCTAACCGGCTGCCAATTCAGTGAAGCGACAGCATCAACAAGTTGTTCATGATCAATGTGACCGGCAGCAACAATCAGGATGCGTCCGGCGCTGTAGTGATCATTCAGGTAGTTACTTAAATCTTCTGCATGCAGAGCGTTCAGGGCGTCGTGATTGCCCAGCACCGGGCGCCCCAGTGGATGGTTGGGGAACAGGGCTGCGATATGCTGATCCATAACCCACTCTTCCGGCGTATCATCGACCATGGCGATTTCAGCAAAAATCACCTCCCGCTCTCGCTGCCACTCAGCTTCGGGCAATGCCGGTTCGCGCACCATATCGGTTAGAAGCGTCAGCGCTTCCCGCCACTGTTCATGCAATACATGCAGGTGAAAACAGGTGCGCTCGCGCGAAGTGAACGCATTGGCATTACCTCCCAACTCGTCCAGTTTTTCGGCCAGGCGATGTACGTTCAGCCGCTTTGTGCCCTTGAACAGCATATGCTCCAGCGCATGGGTGATACCGGCCTGCGCAGTGGACTCATCACGGCTGCCGACATCGACAAAAACACCCAGCGCCACGCTCTGCGCCGCCGGCATGGCATGGCTGACGACCAGCGGCCCGCCGGAGATTTGGGTTTCCTGATAAAAGTTATTGCTCATAAACCGCCCGTTTTTTTCATTAAAGCCTGTTCACCACACAGTACACAGAGAACGCAGAGAAAATCAACTGGCATGTAAGCTGAAGGTCAAAAGTAATTCACGCCAAGTGAAATAAAAAACTGGTCGGGTCTGTTTCTCTTTGCGCCTTTGCGTCTTGGCGTGAGGCGCTTTTGATTTTTTGCTTGAAATGCATGGCACGCAAAGTCGCAAAGAACGCAAAGTAAAACCACTACAACAACAAAAGAGGCGGGCAATTGCCCGCCTCTTTGATGCTGCTTGATCGAGAAGCCTTAGCTTTCGACACTTTCTTCGAGCAGGGCCTTCATGGAGAGGCGGATGCGACCATTGCGATCCACGTCGAGCACCTTAACGCGCACCTCCTGACCTTCGGAGAGCTCATCGGAGACTTTTTCAACGCGGTGGTTGGCGATCTGCGAGATATGCACCAGACCATCCGTGCCGCCGACGATGCGAACGAAAGCGCCGAAATCCATCAGCTTGACCACTTTACCGGTGTACACTGCGCCGACTTCGACTTCAGCCACGATATCTTCGATCATCTTTTTCGCCGCTTCACCAGCCTCGCCGGTGACAGCAAAGATCTTGATGGTGCCGTCGTCTTCGATATCGACCTTGGCGCCGGTCTCTTCGACGATGCCGCGAATCACCTTGCCACCGGCGCCGATCACTTCACGGATCTTGTCGGTCTTGATTTTCATGGTGAACATGCGCGGCGCATGATCGGCAATGGAGCCGCGCGGCGCTTCGATGCATTTGGCCATTTCACCGAGAATATGCATGCGGCCTTCGTGCGCCTGAGCCAACGCCTCTTCCATAATTTCACGGGTCAGGCCGCCGATCTTGATGTCGAGCTGCAAAGTGGTGACGCCGTCGCGGGTGCCAGCCACTTTGAAATCCATATCGCCGAGATGATCTTCATCGCCGAGGATGTCGGTGAGCACGGCATAGCCGTCTTTTTCAAGAATCAGCCCCATGGCCACGCCGGCCACCGGCGCTTTCACCGGCACGCCGGCATCCATCAGCGCCAGCGATGTGCCGCAGACGGAAGCCATCGATGAAGAACCGTTGGATTCGGTGATTTCGGAAACAGCGCGAATGGCGTAACCGAAATCGTCCATGGACGGCAGCGTGGCTTCTACGCCGCGACGGGCCAGACGGCCGTGGCCGATCTCACGACGCCCCGGAGGGCCCATGCGACGGGCTTCGCCAACCGAATAGGGCGGAAAGTTGTAGTGCAGCATAAAGCGCTGTTTGGCCACGCCTTCAAGCGATTCGGTCATCTGCATGTCCGATTCGGTGCCGAGCGTGATGGTGACCAGCGCCTGGGTTTCGCCACGGGTGAACAGGGCGGAGCCGTGTGTGCGCGGCAGCACGCCGATCTGACAATCAATGGCGCGCACCTGATTGGTGGCGCGGCCGTCAATGCGCGGATTGCCGGCGATAATGGAGCGGCGCACGACACTCTTCTCCAGATTTTTCAGAGCCGATGAGACATCGTTGGAGGAGAACTCGCCCGGCGCCTCTTCCGTGCCGGCCAGTTGCTCCTGAGCGGCCGTGCGGATGGCGTCGATTCTGGCGGCGCGCGTCGATTTATCGACGATGCTGTAAGCCTCGCGTACATCGGCTTCAAAGGCTGCGTTGACAGCTTCCTGCACCGCATCGTTGCCGGCCAGAGCGATCTCCAGCTTCTCTTTGCCTGCGATCTTTACCAACTCTTCAATGGCGTCGAGCACAGGCTGGTAGCCGGCCTGACCGAATGCAATCGCATCCAGCATCTGCGTCTCAGAGAGCTCTTTGGCTTCGGACTCGATCATCAGCACCGCATCGCGGGTGCCGGCCACAACCAGATCGAGATCGGAGGCCTCCACCTGCTCATAGGATGGGTTGAGGATGAACTCGCCGTCGATCAGACCGACGCGTGAGGCGGCGATCGGCTCGGCAAACGGGATATCCGAAATGGCCAGTGCGGCGGACACGCCGTTGATGGCGACGATATCGGGGTTGGTGCCTTCGTCGGCGCTCATGACTGTGGCAATCACCTGGGTTTCATGAAAATAGCCTTTTGGAAACAGCGGCCGGATGGGGCGATCGATGAGGCGAGAAGTGAGCGTCTCTTTTTCCGACGGACGACCTTCGCGTTTAAAGAAGCCGCCGAGAAAGCGGCCGGCTGCATAGGTCTTTTCCTGATAATGTACGGTCAGCGGCATGAAGTCCACGCCCTGCAACGGCTGTTTGGCTGCGGTTGCGGCGACATGGACGACAACATCGCCAACCTGCGCCAGCACTGAGCCGCCAGCCTGGCGCGCCACGCGCCCGGTTTCAAATGAGATGGTTCGGCCGCCAACGTCAGCCTTGGTAGTTTTGATGTCAAACATAGATATATTCCTTTTTAACGCACATGTCTCCGGCGTGGTAGCAAAGCGACAAAAAGAAAAGGCGACCCCGAGGGGTCGCCCGAACAGTTTAGCGACGCAATCCCAGGCTGTCGATCAGCGTGCGATAGCGACCAAAATCCTTGTTTCTGAGGTAGTTCAAAAGATTGCGGCGTTTACCGACCATTTTCAGCAGGCCGCGACGAGAGTGATGATCTTTATGATTTTCCTTGAAATGTCCGGTGGAGAGCTGATTAATGCGCTCTGTCAGCAGGGCGACCTGCACTTCCGGTGAACCGGTGTCGTTTTCGTTACGACGGTATTTTTCGATAATTGTGTTTTTTTCTTCCAGCGCCAAAGACATGAACGTTCTTCCTCTTATTTCTCTTTCCTTTTTATAGGGCGGCGAACCATAGCGACAGCTCAGGCGGCATGCAAATATTAATTGCGACTCATAGACCGAACTGGTTCTGCCCACGCTCTTTAATTTTTCTGTCCAGCACATCAGCCAGGAATATGTTGGGCACCTTCAGGTGTTGCGCGCTGGCCAGGTGCCTGATTTCTTCGGCGGCGTGACGAGCCTTTTCGGGTTGATTCATGCTCAGCCAGACTTCGCCGGCCCGATAGAACCAGTTGGCGGCGTGGCGAGCGTTTTTATTGAACCATTTGCCTTCGCTGTAGAGTCGGGCGAGGTTGAACTGAGTCTGAGGGTCGCCATGTTCGGCTTCCTTGATAAACCACTGCATGGCCTTGTCACGGTCCGACCGGACGCCCGCGCCATACAGGTATGCCACAGCCAGATTATGTTGCGCCGGAGCATACTTCTGCAGGGCGGCCTTGCGCCACCACCGCACGGCTTGCGCTTCGTTTTTTTTGCGGTCCACGCCATTGGCGCGGATCTGCCCCATGCAGTATTGGGCTTCCGCCACGCCCTGTTCGGCAGCTTGTGCAAACCAGTAGGCGGCTTTTTTTACATCAGGCGCACTTTTGTTATAGCCCCGGTAATATAACAGCCCCATGCTGAGTTGCGCTTCAGCCAACCCATTTCTTGCGGCTGTTTTTATCCACCTGCCGGCCTTTTTTTCGTTTTTCTGGACGCCGCGTCCTTCCAGGTAGAAGAGGCCGAGCAGAAATTGATCCTGCACGCTTCCCAGTTGCGCCGCCGATCGGTGTTGTTGAAACAGCGCCCTGTCATCGGGCGGGGTGATCGGAGCGCTGTTCGGCTGTGTGGCTTCTGCGTGGTCGCTTGCCGTGGCGATATTGCCCGAATCGGTGGTTGGCGCGCTTCTCTGCAGCATTTTCTCAGCCAGTTGGCGAAATGCCTGGTTGGACGGCGCCGGAGCAGGCGTGCTGTTTAGCTGATCCAGCTTGTAGCGCGCGGCGGCGTAAGACTGTTGGGCGGAGGCTTGCAGCCATTTGATTGCTTCATGCCTGTTTTTGGGGGTGCCCAGTCCATTGAGGTGCATCAGCCCGAGTATATATTGCGACTGACTGTCGCCGGCTTGCGCCGAGCGCGTGCAAAAGCCCAGCGCTGTGGCATAGGCGTTCGTGTAATACAGCTGCATGCAGCGTTGCGTCTGCGTGTATGGTGCTGAAAAAACGGTGGCAGCGCCCATGCAGCATATCAAAACGGTGGTGGAGCAGGCTCTGGTCAGTCGCATGTTTATCGGCGAAGTGCGTAGGCGCCGTCGCTGCTTTCCCGTAAATGGAGTATCTGCGTGTTGGCGATGTGGTAGCGCCCGGTGGGTTCAAGCCCTTGCAGGATTTCAATGATGCGCGAGCCGGAGTGGTAGTGACCTACGATCAGGATGCGTTGGCCGGTTCCCGAAAATCGCTGTCTGATTTTCCGGACGGCCATCAGTGTCTGGGCCATGCCTTCTCCGTAACCGTGCGTATTGAACAGGTAATGGGCATCGGCATCGGCAAAGGTGAAATAGCGGCGCAGCTCTGGCGCAAGCCGAATGGCGCCGCCGCGCTGCGGGTTGCTGTAAAAGTGTTCGTGTCGCTTCTGCCAGCAGCACTCCGCCAGTTCCGGCCAGATCTCGGCCACAAGCCGATGCTTTTTCAGATAGGGGAGAATGGTTTTCATCGCTCGGAGTTTCGGGCTGACAATGATGTGGTCAAATTGAAGCCGGTCGAGCCGGCGGGTCAGGGCGGCGACCTGCCTGCGCCCTTCGGGCGACAGCGTCCGATCATTCTTGTGGGTGTGGTGGTGGGTGAGGTTGCCCATGGTTTCGGCATGGCGGACGAAATAGATGTCTGAGCCATCTGTCACCGCATGCGATGGCTCAGTGCTGCAGATCATGAGCAGACATGACATGCACAGGGAGGTCAGGATTTTTTTGCACATGAGCGGAGGTTATCATCTCTATATCAGGGAAGCAAAAGCCGCTGGCGGATTTGAGCGGTTCGGTTTGTTGCTTGCGGTGAGTTCAGGCGTTTGTAAGCTTGGCCGCTTATAGTTTTCAGGGAGAGCAGGGATTCATGATGGTTAGCAGCATCAGGGTTGGTTCGGATTGTGTCCGCGGGCTGGCAGGGGCGGTTGCGAAAACGGCGCTGCTGTCGCTGTTCGCAACCCTGTGTTCCTGCGGCCTGACCAGACATCCTCTGAAGCCGGTTTTAACGGCGGACGTCAAAAAAATAGAGATGGCTGAGCTGGAAGTGAACCATGTGCTGCTGATTCGCCGGTTGAATCCGCTATTCGCCGTGATGGGCAGTTCCGGCATGGTGCTGGATGCCGTGGTTGTCGCCAAACGCGCCTACAAATATGAAAAACAGGCCGGACCGGTGAACCGGATGTGTATCGAAACATTTACGAAGACGCTGGCACAGGCGTTGCATCAGCGCGGCTTTCAGGTGGGATTGTCCCAAAAACCGTACTGGGACTATTACAAGAAAAAACAGCAAGCGATTCTGAAGCGGTCGGATGCTATTTTTCGCATCAAATTGAAGCAGATGGGGTTTTGGTCTCCCGGATTCAGGCACCCTTTTACGCCGTCGGTTTTTGTGCAGGCGGAGTTGATCGAACCGCAGAGCCGGGATGTGCTGTATAGCGATCGTTTTGCGATAGGAATGGATGCCGCCTCGCTCAAGCTGATGTCCCTGAGTTTT
>Ga0256829_1002771_pt1 | contig 12710 bp, 10 predicted proteins | sample 131447metaG_FD_185979 | JGI IMG/M metagenome (GOLD analysis project Ga0256829, IMG submission 185979) | Hydrothermal vent microbial communities from Lau Basin, Pacific Ocean - 131-447 | ecosystem: Environmental > Aquatic > Marine > Hydrothermal vents | place: Pacific Ocean: Lau Basin | collected... | reverse complement strand
TGCCTACTCTTATGTTAAACTGGGGGTATATTATAAAGATGAAGGTGCCACCTATGCCTTTTTTAAACGTACCTACCCTAGTTCACATATGGCAGCTTCTTTTATAGGGTGGTACACCATTTTTGGATACATCTCTACTTTAGCACTCTATGCCTATACGTTTTCTTCTTATGGTATCAGTGGTTCAGAGTATGCACATAATGAATGGGTACGTAAAGGTATTGCTATTTTTATTATTTGGGTCTTTGCTGCTATTAACCTTTGGAGTGTAAAAGGTATGGGAAAGCTAGAAGATCTGATGGTGTATATTAAACTACTGATACTATTTGTTATCTCACTCATGCTTATCTATTATGGTGAGACTGATTTTAAAACTTTTTCAGATACTTTGCTTCAGGATATAGCACATACAAAAACACTCAACATTTTGATAGTTGCTTCTGTAACATTTGTAGCTTATGAAGGCTTTCAACTCGTCATCAATGCTCTCAATGAGATGGATACACCCGATAAAAATATTCCTAGAGCCATTTATGGTGCTGTGGCACTGGTAGCACTCATCTATTTTATTATTGCTTTGGCTTCAGTACTGGCTATCCCTGTGCATGACCTTATACAGAACAAGGAGTATGCTTTAGCCTCTGGTGCATCTGATATTATGGGTACATGGGGGCGTAACCTAGTCATAGTCGGTGCTGTACTTGCTACATCGTCTGCCATTAGTGGCACGATGTTTGGCTCTTCACGCCAAATGGCACGTATTGCAGATGACCATTATCTTCCTAAAATTTTAAGTAAACGTACCAATATGATTCCCTTTTATGCCATTATTGCCATGGCTGCTACTGCATCTTCACTTATCTTGGTAGGAGGATTGAGACTTATTTTAGAATTTGGAAGTATTACTTTTTTACTGGTATCTCTACTGATGGCTATAGCCAATTTTAAAATACGCCATGCTACAAATTCTTCTACACTTTTTACAAGCATTGCTATACTAGGACTTGGCACAGGATCTGTGCTTATTTTATGGTATGAATACAAAACCAAGCCCGAACAGATGCTTTTTATTGTTATATTGTATGCCTTACTTACCCTAGGAGCCTGGGGCTATGCCAAACTTGCGAAGCGAACATTAACTCGAGATTAACACTTTTAATGTAAACTATATAATACATAAACCAATAAGTAGGAGAAAGCTATGAGTCAAAGTAATTTAAAACATTTAGAGACAATTAAAGAGAATATAGACAAAACAGATGCACTAAGCCAAGAAGAGAAAAGTGATTCGTTTAAACGTATAGAAGCGTGGTATAATGAAGATAAAGCATGGGAATCACTCATGGCAGAGCTAAGTGATATTTCACCAAAAGTCAAAACAATTCTTGCAGAATTGGGGCTTATCTAATTTGCTAAAGGATTTTATATGCAATCTATTAAAAAAATAATTGCTCTACTCAATGATTTTACAATGATTGATGCGGTACTGACTCAAACATTTGCTTTTGCCCAAAAGTACCATACATCTGTTGAAATACTCTATGTTCACGAAAGACCACTCTTTGAAATTCCAGATTTTTTTCATTCAGGCAAAAAAGAGTTGCCTCTTGACAAAGAGAAAATCAAAGCATCTATTCTTGAAAAAGTCAATACTTTTGAGATAGAACAACAACCCGTTGTCTTTGTTAAGATAGATGATACCCCTGATAGGGTATGGACATTGGCACGTGAAGATACAGAGACATTGATTATCACAGGTTATCATAAAAAAATTACACAAAAACTTATAAGTAAAATCAAACAACCTGTACTTGTAATCAAAAACAAATTAAAAACATACCAAAAAATGGCACTCATTGTCGATGCAGGCAGTCCTTCGGCACGATGCATAGAAAAAGCAAAAAGTTATTTTCCACAAAGTAATATAGAACTTATTTATGACTATCGTTATATTATTGATCCAAGTATGGAAGCTGATTTGCAAAATATACAGATTATACAAACAGCGCAAAAAGAGGCTTTTGAAGCACTGAAGGAAGAGAGTGGATTAGAAGGAAAATTTTTTATAGATGGGGACTTTTTAGGTACGCAAATGAGCGACTATCTTCAGCAAAAAGCGTTTGATATACTCTATATTTGTTCTCATGCAGATGACTATTTTGTATCTGATGCATTATCCATGGCACTTTTAGCCGATGTCTCCTGCGATGTGTTTGTTCCATAAAGAGAATTTTCTGAATTTTTTGTTTCTTCATTAGGCCTTTGTGCTTTTCTTTTTCTTCTCTCAATTCTTGTAACATTACGTCTCTGGATGTTAAAATAGAGTTGAGAGAAATACTCTACCAAGACCACACTCACACCTGTACCAATCACCACATTGTAATCAAATGTTGTCTCTAGCGCCAAAACCGCTGCAGTCAACGGAAGCTTCATAATAACCCCCATAAAAACAGAAGCTCCCACCGCTGCAAAATAAAAAGGCTCAATATCAAAATGTGCATAGGCTACCATTAATTCAGCATATCCATACCCTACTAATGCACCAATACTCATAAGCGGTAAAAATATCCCTCCTACTGCATTGGCATAAATGGCAACCGTTGTACCAATAATACGCAAAATAAGAATAGTAAATATCACCGCAAGTGGAATAGTAGTCTCTGAGTTAATCAAACTAAGCACCAAAGCATGACCAGAAAAAGCTGCTTCAGGTTGCAGTACCAATATCGTACCAATCACCCCTCCCCCTATGAATGCAAAAATATAATTACGATAGGCACAAAGATTGGTGAATATTTCCAAATCAATAAAACGCAGTACCCTCTTTTTTAAAAAAAGATAAAAATAAATAAATCCTGTAATAAAAGGTAAAAATAGTATATGAGAAAGCAGATGATGAAAATCAAATGTACGCCCCTGTGAATGCGAAAATACGATAGGGTCTAAAAAATAAATACCCACAGAAAATGCAACAAATGAAGCCAAAATAAGATAACCAATATATTGTTTGATAAACTGATAGGCAATAATCTCAACAGCAAAAGCTATGCCTGTCATAGGGGTAACAAAAATTGCAGCAATCCCTGCACTCGCACCAATACTTAACATCATTTTGACCAACATAGTGGGCAACTTGAACCATTTATGTATATGATAGGCTATCATTGCCCCGATACTGGCACTAGGTCCCTCTGTTCCCACGGTAAATCCACTTGCCAATGAAAGTGCAGAAGCAAAAACTTTAAAAAACAAAGTCTTTAACGTGAGTGTCATTTTGTTTTCAACGATAGAATCGGCAACTTCATTAAGTCCATACTCTTTGACATTACCATCATGAGAGACAATAAAATTCACAACCAAAATAGCCATGGTGGGTAGTACATACAAATACCAAGTCGGCAATGTAGATATGGTTTTCATCGGGTCACCCATAAAAAAAAGATGGGTCATAAGATTAAACAAAAAACTATAAAAAGCAATAAAAAGTCCGCTCAAGAGTCCTGTAAGTATAGAAGCAGCAAGCAGTTTAGCAATCATAGTGAGACTTTTAAAATAAAATAAGATTATTGTAACGCATAATCATTTAAAAACGTATCGAAAAAACAAAAGTTTATTCATTTTTAATCTTTTGGTTACATCATTTTATTTTCATTAAGTAGGATGGAGTATAATACACAGCACATAACAATCTCAACACAAAGTACAACATATGAAAAAATACCTTATCTTACTTCTGCTCTCACTGCCTCTTTTTTCTAACCAAACATTAGGTGTCGCAGAGAAACTAGGCACGATGGTTCCTTTAAATTTAACCTTTATCAATGAAAATGCAAAGCCTGTGACACTCAAAAAGCTTATGGATGGGAAACCTACACTTATCACACTTAACTACTATAAATGTGCTGGTATATGTAGCCCCCAACTCAACAAACTCTCAGATGCATTAGCAAAAGTAAAACTGTCTGAAAATACAGACTACAAAGTCATTACAGTAAGCTTTTCAGAAACAGAAAGCCCCTCTTTGGCTCGCACGAAAAAGCAGACTATTTTTCATGCAATGCCACGTGAATATGTACAGGATGCTTGGCATTTTGTTATTGGAGAAAACAATAGTTCAGGAAAACTTGCTCAGGCTGTAGGCTTTAAGTATAAAGCTGTCAAAATGGAAAATGGAGACACTGGCTATATTCACCCTGCTATGGCTGTCATGCTCTCACCAAAAGGAAAAATCACAGGGTATCTCATGGGGGTTAATCAGCTTCCAGCAGATATTACCATGGCAATCAAAGAGGCAAAAATGGGACGCACAAGAGATCCTATCTTAAGAAATGATGAACCTTTTTGTTTTACAAAAACACCTGCATTTGACAGAGCAGTCAATAAAATGACACGTATTTTAGGGCTATTAAGTCTGCTTCTGTTTTTAGGATTTTTCTTTTTTGTTGTACGTAAAAAAAATAAAAAAGAGGATTAATCCTCTTTTTTAGTACGCTTACGATTTTTTAATATTTCACGTTTAATATGTAGCCTATCTTTAATATTATCTATCTTTTTCTTTTCTTTTTCATCTAAACTGATATGAATATTTTCTACCTCTTCTCCAATTTTAACCGAAAGCATTTCTGACTTTTTCATGGCAAGTATTTGCGAAGAAAAAATACTTCTATGTCCTGAGAGCAAAAAACTAATAATTGCCCCAAGTGCCGCATAATGTGCAATATCCAAACCAAAAAGTTCTACCGCCATAATGGTTGAAGCAATGGGTGTATTGGTGGTAGCGGAAAGTACGCTCACAAATCCCAATGCAGAAAAAAGTACCAAATGTTCGGGAGATATAACTGTAGCAAACGCATGTCCACTGGTTGCTCCAATATAAAATATAGGTGTAATTATCCCTCCACTAGCACCTGAGCCTAATGAGATAGCAGTAAAAAATGTTTTTAAGATAAACGTGTACCAATGGATATGTGCCGCCTGAGCAGAATCAAGTATATGTGGGGTGAGTGCATCACCAATGGTATCTAATCCAAGCCCAATATACTGTTCTCCAAAAATAAGTGTAAACACAATAATTACACTACCTCCTAAAAATGCTTTTAGATAATTATTGATTTGAATATGTTTAATCAGTTTTTCTGTCCATGTAACAGTTGTAATTACCATATCTGACACAACACCAAAAAATATTGCAGCCAATACAACTTTGAGGATAAGTGATAGGTCGAGTGTTATATCTTGATAAAAATGAAGATTATAATAGGTATATCTAATACCCAAAAATTGCGCAGTTGTAAAAGCAGCAAACCCTGCAATAAAAGAAGGTAAAAGGACATCATAAAGAATAACACCAATAATAAGTACTTCCACCCCAAAGATAGCACCAGCAATAGGTGTACCAAATACCGTTGCAAATCCTGCGCTTATACCGCAAATAACAAGTTTCTTACGGTCTTGTTTGTTAAATTTGAAAAGTCCAGAGAGTGCAGAAGCGATTCCTGCACCTATCTGAGCACCTGGTCCCTCTTTACCCACAGAAGCACCAGAGAAAATACTCACTACCGTAGCAAAAAGCTTCACAGGAATGACCGAAATATTAATTTTAGCATCATCTCTATGTACAGCGGATATAACTTTTTCTGTACCATGTCCTTCAGCAGTAGGTGCAAATGTTTTCACTAACCATACAGTAAGCGCAAGTGCAAAAGGAAGCGTATAATAATAATGAAATGGCAAAAGTGAACGTGAACTTTCAGCATATTCCAAAATATGAAGAAAAAGTGTAACAGAGGCGCCAATTATAACACCAATAACAGAAGATAAAAATACCCACTTGGTCACACTGAAAAAGATGGCTGTCTGTTCTGTGAAATGTTCTTGTATCATACTATATCCAAAGTTTAAAGGTACCTATAGTTATTTATATATGTTTTTTCATAGACTCTACAAATTCTGTAATATCATCTGAGAGGGCTTGCAAGTCTTCTTCATGTTCTACTTCATTAGCAAGTATCTGACTAACGATGTCATAGGTTACAATATCTTTGTCTTTCACACTCTCTGCAATACTTGCATAGGTACTAATGGCACACTGTTCACCTTTTATAGAGTCTTCAAGTATGGCTACCACATCAAACTCTTTAGGCTCTTCATATCCACAATTCGTATGTGTAAACCAATCTTTGGGATTGAGCAGTGGTGTACCGCCAAGTTGTAAAATACGGTCTGCCACCAGATTGGCATGGCGAAGCTCATCTGTTGCATGCTGCTGAAGTTCAGCGATGGCAGCATCTTTCATAATACCCTTAATCACTTTAGCCTCTATAAAATACTGATAATACGCCAACCACTCATCTGCGTAGGCTTTGTTAAGCATAGTGATTACCTCAGAAATCTCAATACCCTTGATAATAGAATTACCTCGTTTTGCCATAGGATACCCCTTATATGATTTGATTTATATTCATTATAGGACTTATTAACTTATAGTATAATAATTTTTATCTTTATAGTTTGACAGAAATTTTGATGCTTTTGCGATATACTGTCATATGGCAAAGAAAAAGAAAAAATACCTCATAAAACTGAATAATAAAATACGAAACTACTTTAACGGACTCCCTTTTGATGAAGGCATCGCCACTGTGGAGGAAGACAAACTCATAGAGCTTGTAATGCTACTGGAACTTGAGCTTCCTTCACATGAATATGAAGATATGTTGCGTGCTTTGCGTCGTGTATGGAGTGAAGAGGGTGCAAAAACAAGAGAGATGATTGTCTCGTACCTTACCAAAGGTTACAAAGCTATCCCAATAGGTTCACGCACCAAACATGGAAATGAAGCTAAAGTATCGGACAAGGTAGGTAAAATACTCAATATCCTCTCCGCTATGGAGCACACCATAGAAGAAGAAAATACCATTTTAGAATCTTTTATAGATGCCAAGCACGCTAAAATTACACCTGATAAAATACGTAATAAACTGCATTATCTGCGTATAAAGAACAGACTGCATACTCTCGAAGATGCTCTTGATGCAAACTTTACAACCGACAATGAAATGGAGTTTTACCATCGCTTTACTTTTGTGCTCAAAGAGGTAGATTTCAGCAAACTTCTTTTATGTAAAACTGCCTCTTTAGACTTAGATAGTATGTCTAAAAAAGAAGATAATCATGTTATAGACAAACTACATGCTATAAAAGAAAAAACCATCATTCAAAAGCAAGAAGAACTCAACACGTTTCTTACACGTTTAAATACACAACAACATCCCTATTTGTCTGATGATGAAGTGTATCATTCACTAAAAAATATGCCTACAGACTCAGCACTTTTACATACGCCTATATCTCTCAATATTGTAGAAAAAATATTAACCAATATTAGTGATAAGTATGAGGTCTTTGAGAGTACAGACCATATCATTATAGAGAAAGAAAAAAATCATGATTTGTTTGGGACGATTCTTTACTATAACACTTCAGTATCCTACGAAAAAATTTACCTTTATAACCTCATTTGGAAAGGTGCAGATCTTCCTGTGAAAGAGGATATTAACGGTGTTAATGATAATCTTTTGGCACACTTTAGAGTCGCTGTAGATGATGTGCTCGAAGAGATGAAAAAAATGAGTGAAAAACTCGATATTCCAGAAGAGACACTACATGAGTTTGTCGTACGTTTTGTGGAACCTCAAGTGAGAGCATCGCATACTTTAAAATTTAAAGAAAAGAGCAAAAGACGTATCCTTTTTCATTTTGGTGAGTACATCAAACCTCTACTGGAAAAGCAAAAACGTGAAGAACTGTTGGCAAAGACTATCCGTGACTTTAAAAACCTCTTTCCTTTGGCTCGTGAACTTAAACGCAAAATAGTCTTTCATGTAGGGCCTACCAACTCAGGTAAAACTTACGCCGCACTCAAAGAGTTAGAAGCTGCCACTACGGGGTACTACCTAGCACCGCTTCGTTTACTCGCGCTTGAAGGGTATGAAAATCTACAGAAAAATGGTATCCATACTTCACTTATCACAGGAGAAGAGGAGATTATCGACGAGGAATCCACGCATATCTCTTCTACTATAGAAATGATGAACGGTTCTGTAGATGTTGATGTCTGTGTCATCGATGAGATACAGATGATAAGTGACCGAGATAGAGGCTGGGCATGGGCAAATGCGCTCATGGGTGCTCCTGCAAAAAAAGTCATACTCACAGGCTCTGCCAATGCTCTGCCCGCAGTCACTGAACTCTGCGAATACTTAGATGAGGAACTTGAAGTTATACATTTTGAGCGTAAAAATGAACTTACCATGATGCCCAAACCTGTCTCCATGAAGAAGATAGAACCGCAGAGCGCCATCGTAGCTTTTAGTCGTCGTGATGTACTTTCACTCAAACAGCAACTTAGTCCTCGCTACTCTGTCTCTGTAGTTTATGGAAACCTCTCTCCTGAAGTTCGCCGTGAAGAAGCCAGACGTTTTAGAGAAGGAGAAAGTCAGATACTCGTCTCAACAGATGCCATCGCCATGGGACTTAACCTCCCCATAAAAACCCTACTTTTTGCTAAAGATAATAAGTTTGACGGCTTACGCAGACGTGAGCTCCTGCCTACAGAAGTCTCGCAAATAGCTGGACGTGCTGGACGTTACGGTTTTGAAGAGAAAGGGTATGTAGGCGCTTTGGATGATAATACACTCTCAACCATAAACTCACTATTTTATGCCCCTCTTCCAGACATAGAGCTACCAGTATCTGTTATGGCTTCACTCGAACATGTGATGCTCATAGGCGAAATACTAGAAACGGAAAACATCACCACCATATTAGGCTTTTTCGCTGACAATATGGAGTTTGATGGGCCTTTCAGGGCTGCAAATATTGACAGTATGTTAGAGATAGCAGCCATAGTAAATGAGTATCATCTTGACCTCAAGACACGCTTCTACCTAAGCTGTGCACCGGCAAGCATCTCTTCGCCGTACATAGAGTCTGTCTTTCACCGCTACATCAAACAAATCGAAGCGGGTGGACAAGTGCTCTACATCCCACCACGTGACCTTCCTGCCTTTGCACAGACCAATGACATGCTCCTTAACGCAGAAGACAGAGTACGAGAAATCTCACTCTATTTGTGGCTGAGTTTCAAGTTTCCAGATATCTTCCAAGATGTAGAAAAAGCCCTACAAGCCAGAGTACGCCTCAACAACTACATAGAAAACTCCCTACGCCAAGGGCACTTTACCAAGCAGTGCCGTAAGTGTGGGAAAGTGTTAGATTTTTCATACCGCTTTAGTATCTGTGATGAATGCCACAGCCGTGGAAAACAGGGATATGGCAATAGTGGTAGTCGTGGTGGGTATAGGGGTCGGAGGAGAAGGTAGTTTCATGTCAAAAATCTATATTAGATTAGTAGTAGCTAAAAATGATACTGACTCTAGTAGAAATATGGGTCTATTTATGGCTAGAAAGAAGATTTTAACTCGTAACAAGCTCCAGTTACTCTCTATCGGTGCTTGATATGTGTATGTATGTTGGATTCCGATAAGGGTCAACAGCTGAAGCTCTTGAACAAGTAAACGTGGTAACGAGAAAAAACCAAATATTGACAAAACGTACGATATTAAGTACAATGTAGCTAAAAAAGGTACTCCCATGACAAAAGTGATGTCCGTAAGTCAAGTGCGTTCAGATATTTATAACATCATGGACGAAACTTCTCAAACACATGAACCCATACTCATTACAGGTAAAAGAAACAATGTCGTCATGCTTTCGCAAGAAGATTGGAATGCTATAGAAGAGACACTATTTTTAAACAATATCCCCAATATGGTATCTTCTATTCAAGAGTCGATGAATGCTCCAGATAGTGAGTTTAGTGATACTGTTGAATGGTAACCTATAAAATACTCTACAGTAAACTGGCACTCAAAGATGCTAAAAAACTCTCCAATGCCCATTTAGATGCAAAGGCTAAGAAGTTACTGGAGATACTAAAGGAAAACCCCTTTCAAAAACCACCTCCTTTTGAAAAGCTGGTTGGAAATCTAAATGGTGCCTACTCACGAAGAATCAACATACAACACAGAATCGTCTATGAAGTAAGAGAAGAAGATAAAGTAGTTAGAGTTCTAAGAATGTGGACACATTACGGTGAGTAAAATGAGAGAATATAAGCTATAATACGCCTAATAGAGTAAAGGATACACCATCAAAGCATTTGAAAAATTCAATTTACACCCAAATATACTCAAAGCACTAGCCCATGAGAACTACGAAAACGCTACAGCTATACAGAATAAGACCATTCCTGCTGCCATGAAAGGTGCTGATATACTCGGTGCTTCCAAGTCTGGTACAGGCAAAACTGCTGCGTACGTGTTGCCACTGCTTAATAAACTTCAAAAAGTAGTGAAATCAGATGGTAAAGTGGTACGAGCACTTATCATCGTGCCGACTATTGAGCTGGCAGACCAAGTCTCTCGTACTATTGTCTCTTTTTCTCGCTACATGGACATACAGACAGTTAAAGTACAGGGTGGCTCTAAAAAAAGTGAGCAAATCGCACGCATCAAACAAGGTGTGGACATCGTTGTAGCAACACCTGGGCGTTTGCAAGACTTTATCAATGATAAAAAAATCAACCTTGAGTATGTCAATACCGTGATACTTGATGAAGCAGATACTATGCTTGACCTTGGTTTTTTGGCAGAGATAAAGAGCATTTTAAAGAGCTGTATCAAACCAAAACAGATGATGTGTTTCTCTGCAACCATCTCTCAAAATATCAAGAAACTTGCCAAAGAGTTTTTACACACCCCTGCCATTGTCGAAGTGAGCAATAGACGTGATGTTGTAAATTTCATTAAGCATAGGTCATTTAAGGTCGATAAAAAACGTAAAGCCGAACTTGCTGCAAAACTTGTAAAAGATATGGGTGTAGGTCAGGTTCTTATCTTTGTAAACAAAAAAGAGACAGCAGATAAACTTTTTGAGTATCTCAAAGAGCAAGGTATCTGGACATCAGTTATCCACAGTGATATCAAGCGTGGTGGTCGTGCCCAAGCACTGACACTGCTTAAAAGTGGCAAAGCACAGGTACTGGTAGCCACAGACATTGCAGCAAGGGGTATTGACATTCCCGAACTGCCACTGGTGATGAATTATGACCTACCAGAGCAGACAGATGACTTTACGCACCGTGTTGGACGTACAGGACGAGCCAACCACAAAGGACAGGTCATCACCCTACTCACCATTCATGACTACAATCACTTCAGTACCATAGAAAAACACCTCAAACTCAATGTCAAACGTGAGATTATGGAGGGCTTTGAGATTACCGATAAACAGCCAAGACAAGCAAGACCTCGTAAAAAGTCTCTCTCTGAGAAAAAAGGGAAGATTGATTACGACAAAAGACGTCGTTATACCTATGCGGCACAAAAAAAGAAAAAAGAAGGGAAAACGGGTCTAAAGAAAAAATAGTATGACAAAAGACTACACAACATTTTCGTTTCAAAAACATACAGAAATACGGGCACTTGGACTTGGACTACTATGATTGAAAACGGCTTTACCTACCTTGCAGTGCTTAGTATGATAGCTTCAGGCATCGTCTATACCGAAAAGAAGAGCCAACATAAGCTCTTTGAGTACCTGCCAGCTATTGTCATCATTTATTTTGTGGTGATGCTGGCTTCTACCTTTGGACTGTGGCATAAAACAGAGTCTGTGACAAGTACATACAAATCTGTCAAATCCAACCTTTTACCTGCGATGATATTCCTCATGCTACTACTTGCAGATATGAGAGAAATCTTTAAACTGGGTAAAAAAATGCTCTTAACCTTTTTCCTAGCCTCTACGAGTATTGCCCTTGGTTTTGTAGGTATGTTCGCTCTCTTCCATACTTCATTTGGACAAGAGAGTTGGAAAGCCTTTGCTGCACTTAGTGGCTCATGGATGGGAGGTACAGGCAATATGGTAGCCATACAAGGTGCACTAAATTTACCTGACTCTGCCATGGGCTACACCCTACTCATCGACTCCATAGACTATGCTATCTGGGTGATGATACTCCTATCCCTCGTACCTTTTGCAAAAAAGTTCAACATTTGGAGTAAAGCAGATACCTCCGTCATCGATAAAGTGGGAAAAAGGCTGGCTAGTAAAGAGGAAAATAAAAAGCCAATAAGCTTTGACTCACTCTTTTTACTATTGGGCTCGGCATTGCTTGTCTCAGCACTCGCACAATACGGAGCCTCGTTCCTCCCTACTTCTGACTATCTCACACAAACAACATGGGTAGTCATACTCGCTACCCTTGTAGGTATACTCTTTGCCATGACCCCATTAGCCAAAGTCTCAGGCTCTTCAGAGTTAGCCAACATCATGCTCTACCTCATAGTAGCCCTCATCGCCAGCCGTGCAAACTTTGCAGAACTCACCAAAGCCCCACTCTACATCTTCGCAGGTTTCGTCATCATCGCCATTCATGTCGTTATCATGGTCATCTTCGCCAAACTCTTTAAACTAGACCTATTTAGTCTAGGTGTCGCATCACTCTCCAACATAGGTGGTGTAGCTTCAGCACCTATTCTGGCATCTGCTTACTCCAAAGCGCTCATTCCCATAGGTGTACTTATGGCAATGATGGGGTATATCTTGGGTACTTTTGGCGGGTTGATGGTTGGGAAGGTTTTGGA
>Ga0256829_1002770_pt1 | contig 12710 bp, 14 predicted proteins | sample 131447metaG_FD_185979 | JGI IMG/M metagenome (GOLD analysis project Ga0256829, IMG submission 185979) | Hydrothermal vent microbial communities from Lau Basin, Pacific Ocean - 131-447 | ecosystem: Environmental > Aquatic > Marine > Hydrothermal vents | place: Pacific Ocean: Lau Basin | collected... | reverse complement strand
GATTTTCTTGTACAAGAAATAGAACATCTGAACCGATAGAATCGGACTCGATTGATTTTTGTGCCTGATGTCCAAGGATAAGGGTGCGCGCCCTTTTACTAAGCAATAGCCTTGCTGTACCAAGTGGCTCTGCCTTTACCGTGACGTTCAATAAGCCCTGCTTTTGTTAGATCAGCGACTCTGTTTTTTTACAGTAGGTTTGGATACATGGGTAATGAACCCATAAGCTTCAGATATGGTCATTCTACCATGTATGTCGAGATACTGCATAATCAAGATACTTTCTTTTGGAAGTTGGCTATATTTTTCCAAGCTGTCCGTTTTTGTTTTTCTCAATAATACTTTCAAGTGAGCTATACGGAATATAGCCATAGCCTGCCTTGAGCATAAGCAGGGAAATTAACAGGATTACGAAATTACGGGGGCACAATACATAATTATTTGGTTTTGTGTGGAAAGTTTACCATTCTGGGCCTATGAATGGGTGGGATTATGTATTATGTCCCCCAGAACTTTAATATTACAATTGGGGAAGTTTTTAAATTGTAGCGTTAGGTGCAGGGGTTCAATGCTAAGGGCGATAAACCTCTTGATGCGTGCCCACATTGATTGGAATGATTTGTTCATCTTCAATCATAAGTTCTATAGTGATGCGGTAGCTAAGGTTGATCGACACTGAATACACATATTGCAATCGCCCAGAAAGCTTATGCAGGCGCAGGGCTGGGTGAAAAGGGTTGAGCTCTAGGACTTGTAAGGTTTTAAGGTATTGCTGTTTCAGTTCAGGATGTTTTTTGGCAAACTTCTTGGCGCGTTTGAGGTAGCTATCTGTAAAAACAAGCTGGTAGCTCATTGCTCAAAGATACGCGCTACATGAGCCTCGGCACTTTCTTGAATTGCTTTGCCATTGCTTTGATCTTGCTTGCTTTCAAGCAATGCCGCTTCAAGTTCCATTTCACGCAAGTAATGGTACTGCTCAAGCTTTAAGACTACATATTTTTCTTTGCCACGCACGGTAACCATCAGCTCGGAGGCATTTTTTAGACCTTCTTCAAATGAGGAAATACCACGTGTTTTTAAATCGTTGGCTGCAATCGCGTTCATAATGGCACTCCTTATAGTGCTATTTATAGTGTTATTAATAGCCTATGTCAATCTGATGTTTTTGTTTGTCATTCCGATGTGAAGAATATATCACCAAATGAAGTGGTGGCTGATTTACCACTGTTATCGGTATCGGTCATGATCGCAACGGCATCAATGTAACGTGTATCTTTGCCGACCAATTGCTTTAAATCTTCGCGTACATTGCGTTTGTAATGTTGCCACACACCAAGGTTTTCTTTGCCAGATTCTACGGCAAACATGGTGGCATTGGAGGTGTAAGGATTGTTCCACTTCTCGCCTGTTTTATGAGAAGATGACCATACATAATTTAGGGCAAGAGTTTTCCAAAATAAAAGCCCGCCATCAACCACGATATAAATACGGGCGACAAAATCATCGCCTGCTTTCTTGCTTTCATCCAAGCCACTAAATGCGGTGGATGTGTTCCACGACCAATTCAAATAAGGTGTTTTTTCCAAATCAATGCGCATTTTGTAAAATAATCCAGATGCCGCATTGGAGCTTGTTGCTTGGAGTACGCTTTGTTGGGTTTGTTTGTCCAATACGAATGTATATTGCGTTTTTCCATCAAATACTTTTTCTTTCCACTTGCTAAGCTCACCTTTTGAGAACTCGCCAATGGGTAGGTTGCTTGCATTCGCATATAGCGGTACAAACAATAATAAAAATATCATGATGGTTTTGAGCATAGGTTTATCTCCAATTTGAATATTGCGGCATCGGTCGCGATTTGTCAGCAATGATTACAAACAAGATACAGGTAATGGTAAGGGCACCTCGAAAAACCTCGCTACTTCGCCAAACTTGTGCTTTCCACCCCTAGCTGCGTTGAATTAAATGGACAATAGCGATGCTATGACTCATTTTATTGCGCCTTGCTATGAGCGAAAATCAATGTCGTTTAACTCGTACGAGGTTTTTCGAGGTGCCCGTAAGCATATGCGCAAATGAGTGTTTGAATAACTATTGCATAGTTGCCTTAATATTGTTTCAATAAGCCAGAATTGGGGATGTTGGACGGGGGCGGGTGGTAGTATGAAAATCATAACCTTGATGAATCAGAAAGGTGGTGTGGGCAAAACCACACTGGCTTTGTCGTTGGCGGCACGTTGGCATTTAATGGGGCATTCGGTATCCATTGTGGATGCTGATCCGCAGCAAGCGGCGGTGTTTTGGAAGAAACAGCAGGCTGTGGATAGTAAGTTGGCTGAAATTGATGTGTATTCGGTGAAATTACCTGCTGAAATTCGTGGTAGTCGCAATTTGAAGAGTGATTATGTGATTATTGATACACCAGGTACGGATAAAATGATTGTGCGTTCGGCATTGAATGCTTCAGATGCTTTGTTGATTCCTGTGCAGCCTTCTTCGTTGGATGTGCAGGCTTCCGCACCTTCTGTGCAAACAGCACTGGCAAGTGGAAAACCGACTGCGTATGTGGTGAATCGTTATGTTTCGCAGACGCAATTAGGTAAAGATGTAATGAGCTCGTTGCAGAATACACCAGCGACTGTATTGCGTAAGGCAATGGGTCAATATCAGGCATTTCCACGCTCGATTGGGGTTGGTGAAACGCCCAGTACAATATTCTTTGGTGCGGCAAGTCGGAATATTGAAGCAGTGGGTCAAGCGGTGGATATGTGGCTGGAGGAAACTTGTTATGAAAAAGGTTAATGTCGGTGGTTTGAGTGATGCGGTGAACAAGGTTTCCAAACGTGTTCTCAACCAAGATGTGGGTGATTTGCAGGTCACACGTCGCATACGCGAATCCAGTGGTGAGTCTTTGAAACGTTTGAATATTGAATTGCCTGAAGATGTGCATAAAGAGTTAAAACTAGAGGCTGTAATGAAGGGTGTGTCCATGCGGCAGCTAGTGGAAGAGATGTTGCGGGCACGCTATCGTTAAACGCACTGGCTATTATAATAGGTGTAATTATTTGGCGTGGATGGGGAAACTGTTACACTGCCGCAAAACAAGCTACTGATATAATTTGAAAGATGTTTCATATTCGATATAAATAAGGACTAAACCATGACAGAACAAGAGATTTTAAACATGTATGAAGATGCGGGCGCATTGCTAAATGGACACTTTGTGCTTTCCAGTGGTCGCCATTCGGCGCGTTATTTGCAATCAGCACTGGTCTTGATGTCTATGGATAATGCTACGGATTTGGCAGCAGCATTGATTGAAAAAGTAAATGCGGATGATTTTGATATGGTCGTTGCACCAGCGATTGGTGGTTTGGTGATTGGTCAGGAAGTGGCACGGCAGTTGAAAAAACCGTTTATTTTCACCGAGCGTAAAGAAGGTGAAATGCAAATGCGTCGTGGTTTTACGATTCCTAAAGGTACCAAGCTATTGGTGGTGGAAGATGTGATCACCACAGGCGGTTCAGTGTGCGAATGTATGGCTGTGGTGCGCGAGCATGGTGGCGTACCTGTGAAAGTGCTGGCAGTTGTTGATCGGGCACCACAAGCAGAAGGGCGCTTTGATGTGCCGCATGATACGGCAATCTCTTTGGATGTTGAGACTTTTGCAAAAGATGATTGTCCAATGTGTGCCGAAGGTACACCTGCGGTGAAACCTGGTAGCCGAGGCTCTCTATAATGGCTAACGCTTCAGTGCAGCCAGTAATTCGTTGTTTTCCATTTGGTGGTGTCGGCGAATTCGGTAAGAATATGATGGTTTATGCGGTTGATGATGATGCTGTGATTGTCGATTGTGGTATGGGTTTTCCAGAGCCTGGTCAGCATGGTGTGGATATTGTTATTCCAGATATTACAGCTTTGGATGAGATGGGTTTGAAGCTGCATGCACTCTTGTTAACGCATGGGCATGAAGATCATATTGGTGCTGTGCCTTTTATTTTACCCAAGCTGGGTAGAATTCCTGTTTATGGCACGCAAATTACGTTGGCATTGGTGAAAGCCAAGTTGTCTGAACGTGGTTATAAAGGTGATTTACGCCTATTGGATGAACACACTCCGATTAAAGTTGGGCCTTTTAAAGTTGAAGGTGTGCCTGTGACACACTCAATCATGGATGCGATTTCAGTGGTGATTCATACACAATATGGTGCGATTATTCATACAGGAGATTTCAAATTCGACCCCTCCCCCATTGATGGGCGAGTGAGTGGTATTGAAAAATTCTCCGAGTTGGGTGATGCAGGTGTATTGTTGGTGGCATCGGATTCCACTAACGCAACACGAGCTGGAACAGGACCTTCTGAAATATCGATTGCGGCAGATTTGAGAAAAGCTGTAGCGGAATGTAAAGGTAAGGTTGTGGTGACTACCTTTGCATCGAATATGTTTCGTATTCAACAAATTATTGAAGCAGGTCAAGCGGCTGGGCGTAAAGTGGCACTGGCTGGACGTAGCTTGGAAAAAAATACAGGTTTAACACGTGATTTAAAGCGTTTGAATATTCCTGCGAATATTTTGGTGGATATTAAACAAACGCAAAACATTCCTGATAATAAACTATTGATTATTGCCACAGGTTCACAAGGTGAATGGCGTGCAGCTTTGGCGCGCATTGCACAAGATAAGTTTCCCACCATTCGCTTGGGTGAAGGGGATTTGGTCATTTTCTCTTCATCGAATATTCCAGGCAATGAACGTGTGATTGCAGGTTTGTTTAATCATATTTATCGCCGTGGGGCGCGCATTTTGCATGCAGGGCAGGCACATTTACATGTATCAGGACATGCCCAGCAAGATGAGTTGAAACAAATGTTAGAATTGACACGTCCGAAGTATTTTTACCCCGTACATGGTGAATATCGTAATTTGATTGAACATCGTGAGTTGGGTGTGGATACAGATATTCCTTTTGAAAACACTGTGATTGCAGAAAATGGGCAAAGTGTGGTGATCGATGAGCAAGGTATTGATCATGGTCCTAAATTTCATGCAGGGGCAGTATTTGTGGATGGTCTGCATCGCGATGAAGTTGATGATATGGTATTGCGTGATCGCCGTATTTTGGCGGACGATGGTATGATTTCGGTGACCGTTTTAATCTCACAGCATGAGGGACGCTTGTTGACAGCTCCTGAGTTGACGGCGCGTGGTGTGTTGCATGAATCGGTAAGTGAAGAAGTGTTGCAAGATGCGGCTGCGGATATGCATCATTATTTGAATAGTCTGAATCAGGAGATGTTGGCTGATTTGGATGAAACACGAGAAGAAATCCGTTTATGGTTACGTCGCTGGTGTAAAAAACGTCTGGGTCGTCGTCCGATGGTCTTACCTGTGGTGATTGAAATTTAATGTCAGATTCGGATAAAGTCGAAATGACACCGGTGATTATGCGTGAAGCCTTGGCTTTTTTTGTATTTGCATGTGTGGCGATGCTGGCAGCTTCGTTATACAGCTTTAATGCCAATGACCCTTCTTTGAATCAGGCTACCTCTGTGCCAGCTGAAAATATGCTTGGCATAGTTGGGGCATGGATTTCAGATTTGATGTATCAGTTGTTTGGTTTGGCTAGCTGGTTGTTTGTGTTGCTGGGTATTGCTTTGGTGGTACGCATGGTGGTTGGTTGTCGCCCGTATGGAGCAGGCTGGACATCGTTGTTTTGGTTGCCATGTATTGTTGCTATAGCAGGTTTGCTGCACGCCCATTTGGATTTAGAAAGCTTTGCATGGGTCATATTGCCAGCTGGAGCAGGCGGTGCCTTGGGTGCATTGTTGTCAGAAGCTTTGTCCAAACCATTGCATGTTATCGGTTCTGACTTGGTGTTAATCACCTTGATGTTAAGTAGTTTTGTCATTGCTTCACATATTTCATTGTTGGCAATCATTCAGCGTATTGGTTTGGCACTACTTTGGTTGTTGCGTCGCTTGATGGCGATGCTTTCATCTATCAAAGCACGCTTTCAAGGTGACTTACAATCACGTCGTGAACGTTTGGAAGGCAAAGAGCAGCGGCAGCGGCAAAAAGAAACCCGTCCTGTTGAACCAGAAAACAGGGTTGAACCTGAAATTTTACAGGTTGCGAGTGTAAAAGTATCGCAACGTGCACAAGAAGAAAAACAAGTTGAACTTTCTTTGAGTAGCCCCTCGGACTCGAGCTTTAAACTGCCATCGTTATCGTTGTTTACACCGCGCCGTGATACGGGACATACTTATAGCGGTGAAACACTACAAGTAATGAGTCGCATGCTGGAGAAAAAGCTGCTCGATTATCGTGTGGAAGGGACAATCGTTGCGGTGCAACCTGGGCCCGTTGTTGTGCAATTTGAGTTGGAGCCAGCAGCAGGTACCAAAGTATCCAAGGTGGTTGCGCTGCAAGATGATTTGGCACGTTCAATGTCGGCAATCAGTGTGCGAGTTGCAGGTAATATTCCTGGTAAAAATGTGATTGGTATTGAACTGCCAAATGAATCGCGCGAAATGGTAGTATTACACGATGTGGTTTCCAGCACAGCGTTTTCAGATAAAAAGAAAATTCTTCCGCTGGCATTGGGTGTGGATATTGCTGGTCAATCGGTAGTGGTTGATTTGGCGAAAATGCCGCATTTATTGGTGGCTGGTACAACAGGCTCAGGCAAATCGGTATCGGTGAATAGCATGATTTGTTCGATGTTGATGGCACATACACCTGAAACATTGCGTTTGATTATGGTGGATCCCAAAATGTTGGAATTATCCATGTATGATGATATTCCGCATTTATTGGTGCCCGTAGTGACCAGCCCGCACAAAGCCAACAAAGCACTGGCATGGGCTGTGTTTGAAATGGAGCGTCGTTACAAGCTGATGTCGGAAGCCAAGGTGCGTAATCTGGATGGTTATAATAAGCAGGTAAGCAAACAAGAAGACGGTGAAAGCTTGCCTTTGATTGTGATTATTATTGATGAGTTGGCAGATTTGATGATGGTGGCTGGTAAAGAAGTGGAACAATCGATTTGTCGATTGGCACAAAAAGCCCGTGCAGCGGGTTTACACCTTATTTTGGCAACCCAGCGCCCCAGTGTGGATGTTATTACAGGTTTGATTAAGGCGAATTTACCGAGTCGTTTGGCATTTAAAGTATCGTCAAAGATTGATTCACGTACGATTTTGGATCAGATGGGGGCAGAACAGTTATTGGGTATGGGCGATTCATTATTGATGTCGGGAAGCATGGATTTACAACGTGTGCATGGTGCATTTGTTGATGATGATGAAGTCATTGCCTTGGTAGAATATTTAAAAACACAGGGCGAACCTGATTATAAAGAAGAAGTCTTTAGCATAAGCTTAGATGATAGCGAAGATGCGATGGGTGATGGGCTTGGTGGTAGTGAGAAAGATGAAAAATATGATGAAGCTGCTGCACTGGTGATTGAAAAAGGCAAATGCTCAGTATCGATGGTACAACGTTATTTACGTATTGGTTATAATCGTGCTAGCCGTATTGTGGAACAAATGGAAGAAGATGGCTTGGTAACACCGCCAGGCTCAGGCGGCACGCGCAAAGTATTGGGTGGGCGTGAAGGCGAGGTGTTTGAATGAAAGTTATAATGCTGTTATTTATGATGTTGTTGCCTGCTTCGGCATGGGCGGAGGTAACGGATATTTCAGTAAAACCATTGCCTGTGGCATTACAGAAGGGCTTGGATCGTTTGGCGAGTTTATCGGGATTTTCATGTAAGTTTGAGCAGAGTATTTTTTATAGTGATGGTAGTAAACAGGTTTATAGTGGTACATTGGCTGTTGCGAAAGGTGATAAGTTTCGTTGGCAATATATCAAGCCTTATGAACAATTATATATTAGCAATGGCGATGGTATTTGGCTGTACGAGCCTGATTTGATGCAAGCGCAATGGTTGCAAAGTATCAGTGCGGTAGATCCAATTGCCATGCGTTTGCTTGAAGGTCGGGTGAAGGCAGAAGAAGTGCATGTATTGGATGCGGTTGCTGGTGTGTACCATCTGCGCTTGGGTCATGGCGAGCAGGCAACAGAGTTATGGTTGGCACTGGATAAGCAAGATATGCCGCTGTGGTTTGAAAGTAACGATAGCCTGAATAATCGCAATCGCATGCACTTATTATCGATTGATGTGAGTGTACCCGCTAAACAACAGTTTGAATTTAAAGTACCCAAAGGTGTGGATGTGATTGATGCCAATGGTAATGTGATAGAGAGTAATATGAAGGGGAGTAATGAATGAAACGTTTGTTTGCAACAGCAGGATTGTTATGTGCATGTGGAGTCACTTCGGCGCAGGCGGCAGGTTTTGCCAATAATGATTTTTCGGCATCAGGAGTTGGTGTAGCCAATGCGATGGTCGCGGGTGCCGCTGATGTGACTGCTGCATCGTATAACCCAGCAGCAATTGCATGGTTGGGTGGTGGTGTATATGTGGAAGGAAATTTTGCATCACGTGGACGCAATTCATCGGTTAAATTGCCTTCAGGTGCTATTCAGCCCAATAATGGCAGTGCAAGAAATGGTAGCGCGCTGCATGCGGCATGGATGTCTAAGGATAGTGATATTGGTGTTTCTTTAGCCTTTACCCAACCCTTTCAGAGTGAGAATATTTGGGGGGGGAATCAAACACTCATTAAAACAGATCGTTTATCTTTGGATGTGATTTATGCTTTGAGCAGCACCTTGGCTGTGGCACATGGTATTGATGTGTATCGCACGACGGTCAACATGACACGAGGAGCAGCAGCTTTTTCAGGCAAGGATAAAGCCAGCTTCGGTGTGAATGTTGGTGTAAATTGGAAACCAGCACCGTTGTGGCAGGTCGGTATGATGTTGCGTTCAGGAACCAAGGCAAAAGTAACATCTGCTACGAATCAACAAGTTGATTTAAAGCTTCCAGAACAAATCACCTTGGGTGTTTCACATGATATGGCGAATGCATTTCGCCTAGAAGCGGATATTGCCTATGAACGCTGGTCACGCATTAAAAACCTTGATGTGATTGGTGGTACGATTAGAAATGCAACCGATTTGAAAGATACATTGGCACTAAAGACGGGGCTTACGTGGTATTGGTTGCCTGATACAACATTTCGTTTCGGCTATGCTTATGAGCAAGGTGCCAATCGTGCTTCGGCATTTCAACAGGCAATTGCAGATCAATCGGGACATCGTTTAAGTCTTGGTGCTGGTGGTAATGCATTTGGTGTACATTTAGACGTGGCATATGCTTATACTTTCCACGCCACACAATCCGTGACATCGCCTATTGTGGCTACATACCGTGATCGTGAGCAGGCTATGATGATTTCATTATCCAAGGCATTTTAAGCTTATTTCTACGGCATCACTATTTCCTGAAGAGATTCCTTCGATAACATCACAGGCGGGTGCGCCTTTGGCATATCGCCTGCGCCCTGCATGTTTGAAAGATGTTGAAGGGCAGGGTGAATTAACCCACGAACAATCTTGGTTTGCTGCTGCAATCAAAGAAGGGCGTGCGGTGTCGTGTATTTTTTGGGGGCCACCGGGTGTTGGTAAAACAACATTGGCAACATTGATGGCAAAGTCGGCAAATATGGCATTTGCTCATTTATCCGCAGTATCGGCAGGTAAAAAAGAAGTTCAGGCAGTGGTGAGCAAGGCAAAAAGTGAGAATCGCTCGTATGTGTTATTCTTAGATGAGATTCACCGTTTTAATAAAGCTCAACAAGATGTATTGCTGCCTTATATTGAAGATGGTACATTAATTTTGGTGGGAGCAACGACTGAAAACCCATCGTTTACCTTGAATAATGCATTGCTGTCACGTTGCCGTGTGATTGTTTTAAAAGCCTTGGATATATCGGCGTTGACAGAAATCTTACAACGTGGCATCCAAACTTTACAAGAGCAAGAATCAGAGTTTTCACTCGATAGTGATGCGTTGCACTGGCTGGCAAAAGCGGCTGATGGCGATGCGCGCTATGCATTAAATGCTTTGCAGGGTTTGTTTGAGGCAGATGCTTTACGGGCTTGGAATTTGACGGATGTGCAGCAACAATGGCTACGCAGGCAGGGTAAATATGATCGTAATGGCGATGCACACTATGATTTTATTTCGGCATTGCATAAGTCGATTCGTAGCTCGGATGCCGATGCTGCATGTTATTGGTTGGCACGTATGTTGGAAGGTGGTGAAGAGCCACGCTATTTGGCACGGCGATTGATTCGCATTGCGACAGAAGATATTGGCTTGGCAGATCCCAAAGCTTTGAGTTTATGTTTGGATGCTCAGCGTATGTATGAAATTTTAGGCTCTCCAGAAGGTGAGCAAGGGTTATTCGAAGCGGCTATTTATTTGGCTCTGGCACCCAAAAGTAATGCCGCATATATGGCTGAAAAAGCAGCAAGAAAATTAGCCAAAGAAACACAAGACTTGGATGTGCCTATGCATTTAAAAAATGCGCCAACCAAATTGATGAAGGGGCTGGGGCATGGTGAGGGTTATCAATATGCCCATCATGCTTCGGATGCAGTGGTTGATCAGGATCATTTTCCACAAGAGATGGAAGCTGTAAGCCTATTTGAACCGACAGAGCGTGGTTTTGAGCGTAGATTGCGAGAGCGCAAGGTTTGGTTAGAGGAGCGACGCGATGAGTTGCGTAAGGATGTAAAGATATGAAACAAATGCTAGCAGTTGCACTGGGTGGTGCATGTGGTGCAATGATGCGTTTTTGGCTTGCAGCAGCGGTGCAACGTGCTGCTGGTGGAGCATTTCCATGGGGAACATTATTTGTTAATGTATTGGGTAGTTTTTTATTGGGTTTCTTGTTTGTTTGGCTGATTGAACGAAGTACGGTAGGTGAATTAGCTCGTTTGGCTATTACGGTTGGTTTTTTGGGCGCGTTTACGACCTTTTCAACCTTTTCAGTTGAAACTGTGCGGCTTATGCAAGAAGGTGCAATGGCATGGGCACTGGGTAATATATGTTTGCAGTTATTGCTTTGTGTTGGTGTGGCGTGGTTGGGTATGCAGTTAGCGCGGGCTTTGTAGTTTGGGTTGTAGAAAAAAGCATTTTGATGCTAGTTTAGCGAGAATATTTTTTATCTAAAGTGGGAAGGGTGGTATTATGAATATATACAGTTTTACAGGGCGATTAGGAAGAGATAGCGAAACCCGCTTTACACAAGGCGGTATGGCGATTTGCTCATTTACTGTAGCCGTAGATTATGGTTTTGGTGAAAATAAAGGTACAAACTGGTTGCGTTGTTCATTATTTGGTAAACGCGCGGAAGGTCAGTTGCCTAAATATTTGGTGAAGGGTACACAAGTTGCTATAAGCGGCGAGCTTCGCATTCGTGAATATGATGATAAAGATGGCAATAAGCGTACATCTGTTGAAGTGTCTGTGGATAAGCTTGATTTGATTGGCGGACGCAATGAGCAACAAGGCAGCGGTGGTTACCAGCAGCAGGGTGGAGGCTATCAACAACAAGGTGGGCAACAGCAGCAAGGTGGCGGTTTTCCAACCCATGGTGGCGGTGGTCAGCGCAATGCACCACAGCAGGCAAAGAATGATCCGTTTGCTGATAGTCCAGCATTTAACGATGTGCCTGTTGATGATGATATACCGTTCTGACAAGTACGTTTTATAATAAATGTAGAGTATAGATTTAAAGGCCTGCTTTTGCAGGTCTTTTTTATTGCACTATTGGAAAATGGTAATTTATTAAAATGACAGTTACTTTGTAATAAACTTCCTATTATCTAGACATATATCCTATCAAAGATGTGAACAAGAGGGGGAATGTCTTGGTTGAAGTAATGGATATGGCCTATAATGTAATTTCCGTATTGTTTTTAAGCCTTCTAACAATACTTTTATTGTCAGTAATTATAATGTTTATTATTGATGTTTCACAAACGAAATACGCCGTGCGGCGTAATTTTCCAGTTATTGGACGCTTTCGCTCTCTCTTTGAACATTTAGGAACGTTTTTTAGGCAATATTTTTTTGCTATGGATCGTGAAGAAATGCCATTTAACAGGGCATTGCGTGAATGGGTTTATCGTGCTGCACAAAATGTGGACAATACTATTCCCTTTGGTTCGACACGGGATATTAGCCATGAAGGAACAGTAAGCTTTGTAAACTGCCCATACCCAACACTTGATGAAGATGCCGTAGAAGTTCAACCCATGATTATTGGGAAAGATTGTCGACAGCCTTTTACTGCCAAAAGTCTCTTTAACATTTCTGGCATGAGCTATGGTGCTATATCCAAGGTTGCAGTTCAGGCACTTTCGAAAGGTGCTGCAAAAGCAGGTTGTTGGATGAATACAGGTGAAGGAGGGCTTTCTTCTTACCACCTTGAGGGTGGCTGCGATATTGTCATGCAAATTGGCACAGCTAAATATGGTGTAAGAGATGAGAATGGCGACTTATCTGATGAACGCCTGCGCGAACTAGCAGCTATTGAACAGGTTAGAATGTTTGAAATAAAACTTAGCCAAGGAGCCAAACCAGGTAAGGGTGGAATTCTTCCTGCCAGTAAAGTGACAGCAGAAATTGCTACTATTCGTGGAATACCTGAAGGAGAAGATTCTATCAGTCCGAATCGACATGTAGATATCGATAATCCAGGGCAGTTACTTGATATGATTGCTCGTAT
>Ga0256829_1002769_pt1 | contig 12710 bp, 11 predicted proteins | sample 131447metaG_FD_185979 | JGI IMG/M metagenome (GOLD analysis project Ga0256829, IMG submission 185979) | Hydrothermal vent microbial communities from Lau Basin, Pacific Ocean - 131-447 | ecosystem: Environmental > Aquatic > Marine > Hydrothermal vents | place: Pacific Ocean: Lau Basin | collected... | reverse complement strand
AAGGAGTCGTTCTTTTAAGAGACGGCGTCCTATAGCTGTAGAACTTTTGTCCAGCATCTTTAGCAGTGTAAATTCACGTCTGTCTTTTGAGATAATGCCCATCTGTTCAAGTGCATTGTTGCCAAGGTACATGAAACGACGGTTATCGATAATGCGCGGCATAGACATCTTTTGCACGATGTGATAGTCATGCTCGATGACAAAGTTGATGAGAATCGCCAAAGACTCTGTAATCATAGGATTGCGTTCCAAGTCTAGATGCTCTATGGGCGAGAGGAGCGATTGAATTTGATAGACCTCTTTAAAAAGCTCATTTTGAAAGTCGATTTTTGGACGGGAATTGTTCACAGAGTAGTGATAGTGTTCCGGAATCTCAAGGTACTGCATCACATGCTTTTGATTTTCAACACCATCTAAAAAGGTCATAACCACTTCACTTGTTCTATAGACATTTAAAAGGTTAAAGACTTCATCGAGTGCATACGAAGCATCTTCACTTGTTCCATGCGTCTCATAGAGCCATGTTTTACCTGTTGTAACATCAATGGCAGAGTAGCCGACACTATAGATATCTTTATATTTGTCCACCAAAATAGAGACGATATAGTTATCGTCATTATCAACGATGTGGTCAAAGTTCGTTCCCGGAGAGACTATTTGTGAAATGTAACGGCTTATCTTTGGAGGATTGCCTTTTTGACGAACGACAATAATGGTATATTTTTGCTCTGCTATCAAACGGTTGAGATAACGTTCAAAACTGACAGCAGGAACACCGGCAAGCAGAGGATTTTTGTCAGAATTCTCTATGATATTCTTGTTTTTCTTTGTAAGCTGGATATTGAGCAGTTCGGCGATCTCTTTGGCCTTACCGACTTGCATCTCATCGTTATTGACTTCATAGACCTCAAAAAATGTGCCTATTTCCATAAAAACAACAGTATCTTTGCCATATTTTGACTCAAAATACTCTTGCAGATCAAAGTAAATTTGTGTTAATAGTTTCTCTTTATTATTTAATAATTTTTCGACTTCAGATGAACGCATATCTCTCTTTGTTGACTTTTGTAATATATGTGTGATTATATCATAAGCAAATAGGACTAACTAAAATCTCAATTTTTATAAATTATCTGTTTGATATAAATAAGTTAGGTATAAATTCCCATACCAAATGTATGGGAATGAAGAAATATTATAATTCTAAAGACACGTTTACAGTAGTAGTTGTAGAAGCATCAGGCCAGGTTGTGACACTGTCATCAGGGTATATTCTAAACGTGCCATGTTGAGGGTCGACTGAACCATCTGCCATTTTATCAAATGCAATAGCAACATCCGTTGGCATCCCAACTATATAAAGTTTATTGCTGTAACTATTGTCTATATTACTATGTAAATAGTATAAATAAGCACGAGCCTGATTTGTTGCATATTTTCCTTTAATATTATATGCACCACCATTTGTGCTCGCTATATTACTAACAGGAACATCTAAACCAACAGCTTTAAGTTTATTTTGAACAGTTACAGTATTATCTAGTCTAATATTATCAAAACGACCATCATTTGTACTTGCCGATCCTCCATTATCCACTGGAGCACCTGAACCACCATCGCCTAAAATATTTCCTGTTCTATCTTGATACTCATTCGCTGTTACAATCCACTGATTTACCCATGTATTATAGATCTTCTTTTGATCAGCACTATTAATGAGATCTTTACCTTTCATAACACCACCAATTATCAAACCGATAATAATTAATACAATTGACAACTCTATAAGTGTAAAACCACTTCTTTTCATCTGAAATCCTTCTTTTAATTTATTTCTACATTTATTATATCGTATATTTTCTGGAATTATGTAATTATGTATATAAAATACTATTAATTTATTTCATTTGTGATATTAAATCATACATAGGTCCCATAAGTCCAGCAATTATAAGTGCCATAAATCCACCAACAAAAATCAACACAACAGGTTCTATCACTTTTCCGATGTTTTCAGCAAAATAGTTTACTCTTTCATAATAGTGCTCTGAAACTAAATCTAATTGAGAGTCTAAACTCCCTGAAGACTCACCTACTCCTATCATTCGTATAGTAAATGGAGAAAATTCACCTGTTTTTGAAAAAGCAGTGGAGATTTGAGAGCCTTTACTCACTTCCATAGTTGAACTCTTTAAGGCTTCTTTATAAACTTCATTTTTCAAATTATCTGTAAGGGATTGCAAAGCATTAAAGACAGGAACACCAGAGACAAGTGCAAGACGGAGGTATTCTGAAATAAATGCAATATTAAATCCAGATATAATTTGCTTAATGATGGGAATTTTTAAAAAAACTTTATCTGTATAAAACCGAACTTTTTGATATTTTTTATGCGCTATCTTAAACAACACAATCAAAGAAATAAGTCCAACAAGCATATATACCCAATATAAGGATAAAAAATTTGAAACTGCAAGAATATTGAGTGTTAATGCCGGAAGCTTCAAGTCCATACTTTTAAACAGTTCCAGCATTTGAGGAACAACATAAATCATCCATACAAACATGGCTCCAAGTACAGCTACAAAGGCGAATGTAGGGTAGATGAGTGCCCCTTTGGCTTTTTTCTTTAAAGTAATAATTCTTTTTAAAAAATCAGCCGCTCTTTTAAGTGTCGTTTCAAGTTGCCCTGTCTCTTCCCCTATTTTAATCAAATTTAGAATTATGGGACCTATAGTATTTTTATATTTTTCAAATGCATTTGAAAGTGATTGCCCATTATGTATTGCATCTGCAATGTAAAGTAGCATCTCTTTGAAACGTTTATTATCAGTTTCGTTTGCTAAATCTTGTAAACCTTCATAAAGTGGTAATCCTGATTTTATAACTAAATGTAAACTCTCCATAAGTTCAACCACTTCATCTTGAGATACTTTTGTTGATTTTTGAGGAATAAGTTTAGATATAAATTCAGGAAGAGGTGAAATTTTCAGAGGAATTATATTATCTTTTGTAAATTTTTTCAAAAGAGCATCATAACTGTCTGACTCAACGAAATCAAAACCTGTTTTCCCCTCTTTTGTAATAAACTTTACAAAAAAATGCATCAATCAATAACCCTGTTCACTTCAGAAAATGAGGTAATGCCTTGTAAAACTTTTATATAACCATCTTCTTTCATGGTATGCATACCTTTTGCTTGTGCAGCTTGAAGTAACTCTAATGTACTTACCTCTTGGGTGATCAAAGATTCCATCTCTTTGTCTACATCAAGTATCTCTACTACTGCTTCTCGACCATTATATCCTGTATGTTTACAATGTTCACAGCCAACTGCTTCATATACTTTATAGTCCGAATACTTAGCTAAAATAGTTTCAGGTACACCTAATTCTACAAGCTTTGCGGTACTAATCTCTACCTCTTTTTTGCAATAACCACAAAGCTTTCTCACTAGCCTTTGCGCAATGACACCAAGCAGACCAGAACCGATAAGATAAGGAGGTATGTTTAAATCCACAAGTCGGGGTATGGTTCCAGCAGCATCATTTGTATGCAAAGTCGAAAGTACTAGGTGACCGGTAATAGAAGCACGAACCGCGAGTTCAGCAGTTTGAGGATCACGAATCTCCCCAACAAGCATGACATCAGGATCTTGTCGCATAAAGGCACGAATAGCAGCATCAAAAGTATAGCCTGCCTTTTCATGCAGTTGTGTCTGTTTTATAAAGGTGAATTTGTACTCTATCGGATCTTCAATGGTCATAACATTTTTTTCAAGAGAATTTACTTTTCTCAAAGCCGAATAAAGCGTTGTAGTTTTACCACTTCCTGTTGGTCCTACAATAAGAACGATTCCATAAGGTTTTGAGAAATAAGTTTCAACTTTTTGACTATTTTCTTCTGTCATTCCTAGATGTGAAAGGCTAAAGAGAGAAGTTCCTTTCCCCAAAAGCCTCATAACTATATTTTCTCCATGATTTGTAGGCAAAGTTGAAACCCTCAAATCAAATTCTTCATTTAAAAAAGAGTAGCTAAAAGAACCATCTTGTGGTTTTCTCTGTTCTGAAATATCCAAATTACAAGTAATTTTTATACGGGCTACAATTTGAGCATGTAATTTCTTGGGCAAAGAAAAGTAATGTCTCAAAACACCATCTATACGATAAAAAACATGAACTGCAGAGTTTTCTGGAGTAATGTGTATATCGGTAACTCTATCTTTAATAGCATTGTTCAGTAAGAGATTTACCAAATGAGGCACATCTATTTCTTTGTTTTCTAATGTTTGTTTTACTAGTTCAGAAATTTCTGCCTCTATTGGATTGGCCATTTGGTAATAATATATTTCACTATATCTAGCAATTGAAGCTTCATCCGCCACAACTAATTTTATCTGTTTTAATGATATTTTTTTCAGATAATCAACCGTCATAATGTCATTGACATCTTGCATGGCAACAGTTAAAGTTGTTTCATCTACATTTAAAGGTAAAATATTTTTACTCTGTGCTATCTCATGCGGCACCAATTTTAAAGCTTCAGGCATTGGTACAACTGTTGAAAGGTCTACATACTCAAGTCCATTTTGCATAGCAATAGCTTCTGCAATTTCATTAGATGTAACAAAGTCTAAATCTTGAAGAATCTCTCCCAAAAACATTGGATTTGCTTTTTGAACATTTAGTGCAACTTGAATCTGTTCCTCAGTAATAAAACCAGCCTCTTTTAAGAGCTTTCCTATTGGTTTATTTTGTGCCACATATCATCCTTTCTTTATTATTAGGGGCGTCCTCGACCACCGCCACCAAAAGGACCACCGCCACCAAAAGGACCACCGCCACCAGTGCTATTTGTCGTTGATTGACTTACATCAATTGTAAACTTTTTTGTTACTGTTTTTCCATCTGCTGATAAAGTGCACGTCACTGTCGTTGTTGTTCCACCTGTTGTTGTACCAGCGTTTGTAATAGTAAAATCATTAGAATTATAAGAGAAATTATTGTTGTCCGTAAACGTACAATCAACTGTTGCTTCTGAATAATTTCCATCAACAACTATCTTTGCATTATAATCAGTAGAGTTCTCTGTATCAGTATTTGGAAGTGATGTATTAACAATACGAAGCGGATTATCTGAGCATTTAGCTTTTTCTTGCAGTTGAGAAAGAGTGACCCAGTCTACAATATCATCATAATTTTCAACTATATTCACAGGAGATGTATTGTCATCAACTTTTGTAGCATAATTATATGTCTTGACACTGTATGTCCCATCTCCATTATCAGTAAGTCCTGTTTGCATATTATGATTTGCAGCTTCTGAAGCAACTACAAAAGCGATATCTGGAATCTCATTCCCTTCAGCAGTTACAACCTTTAAGTCAGTTTGTGTATAACTACAAATATTATTACTGTTACTACCAGAGTCTATTCCAAATATATACAAAAGAGGGTGTTGATTGTTTTTTTCAGGAGATAGAGATGAATCAAAAACTGTATTAGAAGGGAGTTGATGAGTAGTCTGCACATAACCAATGACAGCTTCTTTCGCTACCTGCACATCATCTTGTGCACGTGAAATCTGGGCTCTTTCTCTCATAACTTTAAGTATTTTAAAAGAACCCCCAATAAGTAATCCTATGATAACTAAAACAATAGACAACTCTATCAATGTAAATGCATTCTTTTTCATAAAAAATTCCTTCGCTGATGTAATCTACTTTGTATTACTTTGTGAACTGCATTATCATCATTAGTACGTTCATAAAGCTTTGTATATAGTTCAAATGCCTCTCTCTTTTTCCCTAAAAGATCTAAAAAACGAGCATATGCATATGCATTATAGACATCACTTCTATTTTTTTCATATGCTTTTTTATAAAAATCAAATGCTTTGTTTAGATTATTATTTTCTTCAAAATAGTACCCTGCAAGCAAATCCAAATGACCGCTTCTATCTAGCACTATATAATCTTTCAAATCATCATAAAAGCTCTTTTGAGATGTTTTCACTGCACCATTGGCATATGCATAAATTAGACCAGCAGGATACCTTTCATTATCGATGATATTTTTTGCTTCTGCCCATGCACCTTGCTTACCATATAGGTAGCATAAATTGTTTTTAATCTTATTGCTCTTCATACCTGCTGCGAGTAACATCTCATAGTACATCATTGCCGTGCTTTCATCTGCATTTTTATATGCTAGGTTTGCTTTAGAAATCATTCGAGAGATAACATATCGTGAAAGTTTATGAGTTTTACTTTTACTCTCATCCATTTTTTCTTTCTGTGGCATATACCATCTTGTTGTTGTAATGATATATGCTTTTTTATAGCCCGCTTTTCGTACTTTAGACAATTCCTTACGTATACTTTTGTAATCTCTTGACTGCGAATAACAAGCAACAGTTTCTTCTTGTACTTTATGAAGATGTAGTTTATCACGTAATATTCTTGGAACTCTATGAAATATTGTCTGCTCAGGAAGTGCTCTTTTTATGGAAAAAAGCTGAATAGTATAAACTCTTTTCTGCTCTCCAAAAGCAACACTATTTGATGCTGTAAGTATAGATGTAACAAATAAAATTCCTGCAATAAAACGTAACACTATTCTACGACCTTTATTTTCAATAATATAACTAACTCTTTTTTTTCTTTAACATTATCTACTTGTCTAAATAAAGAACCCACATAAGGAATATCTCCTAAAAAAGGAATTGATGTATGTTTTTTAGACACACTGTTACTAATAAGTCCGCCAATTAATACCAAATCATTATCTTTTGCATAGATAATAGTTCCTGCCTCTTTTATATTAATGACAGGAGCAGTAGCAACTGAGTTTCCATTTTCATCAAAATACTGTTTTTCTCCCTCAATACTTGACGATATAGGGGTAATATTTAACATTATTTTACCATTACTCATGACTGTAGGCGTCACTCCCATCGTAACACCATCAAGAACATCTCGTCTATTATATGTAACTTGTGTATCACTTGTTGCTGTTCCTTGTGTCGTATCTACCTGTTTTTCCCAGTAAGGTACAAGTTTCCCAGATGATATAATAGCAGACTGACCATTGAGTACTTTAATTCTTGGATTTGAGAGTGTGTCTATCTTTCCATTTTCATCAATTGCATTGATAAGTGCATTGAAATTATTTGAGCTATATGTCATTGTTCCTGCTACTGCACCAGGGAGAGCTAATGATTGTGCCATTTTCAAAGTATCACCTGGAGAAAAAACACTTTTCCCAACAACATCCCAATTAATTCCTAGCTGATGAGATTTATTTAATGAAACTTCTAAAATCTTTGCTTCAATAAGTATTTGTCTATTAAACTGTTTTTTCATATCTTTAATAAGGTTTGCAATGGCATCTACATTTTGTTTTTTGTCATAAACACTTAAAATTCCACTGAATCTATTTAAGGTATATTGTCCATTTTTACTAATTAATGATTTTATACTTTCTTCAAGTCCTTCATAGTAATCATCCATATGTTTAGGAGATTTATAACTTAAAGAATATTTTCCTGTTATTCCTGCTCCCGAAGAACCTCCTCCAGATGATCCGCCTGATCCTCCAGATGATCCACCACTACCGGAAGTTGCTGAACTGAGAGTGTCACCTCCAAGTTTTGTTTCAAAAGATGTATTTGCATGTACATAGGAAACATTAAATCTCTTTCTTATGTACTCTCTAACATGCAAAATATTACCTTCAAGTTGATAATAACATCCACTCATTTGCATAATGATTTTTAAAACATCTTCCAAATTTGCATCTTCTACTGAAAGTGTAATGGGTATGTTTTTTTCAACATCTTTATCAATTATTAAATTTAATCCTGCTATTTTTGAAATAGAATAAAGAACTTTATCTAAATTTGCATTTTCGGCACTAAAAGTTATTGTTTGACTATCAAACACAGAAATATTTTGATAAACAGGAGGTAAAACCATAGTGGGTACATTATTAGCTTTTACATTCTGAGACTCTTCAAAATCATCAATAACTTTTGAAGCTGATTTTATATTATTTAATCTATTGTCTGTTTGTGCAGTTTTTACTTTATCAGCGCACCCTGCAATCATTAATAATAATGTTGCTAAACTTAATGAAACAAATGAACCCATTTCAATCCTTTACCTGTTTTTAATAATACTTTGTCAAATTCAATCTTTATTACTTTAGCATTGTCGACAACAGAGCCAACATGTATAAATTTATTGTTAATTATAGCTTTATCATACTTAGGAAAAACTGCTTGCAACCTCCACTGATTTTTTCGAGCACTTTTTTGTTCTCTTTTTACATCTGTAAAAGTAATTTTTTTATAGAGAGAATGGCTTTGCATCCATTGTATAAATTCTCTTCGTAAAATCATTTTCTCACTTATTGCATCATATTTTTTTCTATTTCTATTAATCTCTAAATATTTATTTGCTTCTTTAGTCAAAATTTCACTTTTTTTCATGGTATGTTGTGGTAATACCGAATGCATATAGCTTAGAATATCATCTTCAAAATAGAGTATTGCTCCCGCTACTATTACAGGCATAAAAAGAAAAAGCAGCTGCTTATTACTGAGGTACAACGTCATTGATAGTCTCCTCTTTTTTCTTTTTAGGTAAAAGAAATGGCTGTATCACAATCAATTCACCTTCTAAGATATTTTTATCAAGTTTAAAATGATCAATTATTTTGTAACCTCCTTTATATTGCAACTTCATAAAATTCACAAGTTTCGTATAGTTTTTCCTTGAAAATGAAAATTTTATATTTAAAAAACGGGCATATTCATCATTATAAATGAATTTTTCAACTGAAAAATTATAATTGTTGGCATATTTATCAAAAAAGTGGATGAGATGCAAGTCAGCAACTTCAGAATTCGAAGGTATTTGAACAAGATTAGGTTTCACTTTTTCTGCTAACCATTTGTCAATTTGTTCAATCTCTTTTAATTTTCTTGTATTAGTAATATATTTCTTATTAATAGCAATAATTTTACTATCTTCATTTTCATACCATTGGTTTAAAAAGTATAAAAAAAGCATAAGTATAACATTTGCAATAATTAAAATAATTTTTATCATTATCGTCTTCTTTTTCGACTATTTAATTTTTCATTTTTCTTTGTTTTAATCTGGGCTCTATATATAAGTTGCTTATAATCTACTGTTGTAGTTTTTTCAATGTCTGTTTTTTTAGTAATTTCTTCTAATTTTTTATTAAATTCTTTTTCAAATTTGTACAATGCGACAAGTTCTGTAAATTTTTTCTCAAATTCCATTTCAAAAATCACCTTTCCAGCATCCACTTTATATTTAAAGAGACTTGGTTTATCTAAAATCATCAATGGTTTAATTGCTATAAGCATATCCGTTGGCACTTTATCTAAATACTTGTTTGTCAGATCAATTGTGTATTCATAGTTTTCAAGTTCTTTTTCAGGAAGCATTTTTGTATGCGAAGATTCATATAGATATCTTTGTTGAAGCATTTCATTTTTATCGACTAAATCATTATATCTATTTGATTCATTAAAAGAGAAATAAGCCATACCAAGAAGAGAAAAGAGAGTAAAAAATAAGACAACAGTTGTTATGAGATTAAACTGCTTGATTCCTTTAATAATTTTTGGAAAGAACTGATTGTTCTTTTCAACAAACATACTTCCTAATGCAAGAATATACTTTTGAGACTCTTCAGCATCTAGATTTTTGATAAATGTATTTGGATATAAAATTGATATATTTATATCACTAAACATCATTATATGCTGTGGAACGACATCATCAAGAGCAATAGAACCAGAAATTGCAAGGAGTTGAAAATCAATTTCTCGAAACTGATTGTTAACATAAGAAATGGTTTGCGTAATATTCTCTGCTATATCCATTTGCATACTCTCAGGAGTTACTGCATCAATGGTTATTAAGCGAGAAAAAATCATTTCCTTATCTTCTACTGCTAATATTAAGACAGTATTTGCATATGTATAAACACATATATAGCTATTGCTGTCAAGACATCTATTTGCTAAGCTTAAAAGAGCAAATTTATTCGTTGTTGCAGATTTTATGTTAGAAAAATCATTAACAAAACTTAAAGCTTCTAAATAAGCTTTTTCATCTATTGCTTCAACATTATAAGTAATATTTTCTTCATCATTTTGTTTCGATATTTTTTTAAAATTCAATAAAAGATCAGTATTAGGATATAGCTCTTTTATTTTGTAAAAAAGATAATTATTAATATTATTACTTTTCGCAATAGCTAATGGGACTGCAAGATTTGTAGAATATTCAAACTTTTGCTCTATAGTTATAAACAACTGCTTTTTATTTTTAACATATTTTTGTAATTCAATAAAATCTAATTCTTCTGTTTCCACTATAGTAAATTTTTTATTTTTTTCTTCAATACATAGTACAAAAGCATAATCATGCATAATAGCTATAGAATAAAATTTTGCCATAAGTACCTATCTTTCTATAAAAATAAAATTAATTCTACTATATTAGAACTTCATTCAATCTTTATAAAATTAGATTGTCACACTTAATTATTGAATGAACGTGTAATGAACGGAGTTTATTGGGATTGATTTGAAATCTTCAAGTGGTGGACGAGGAGAGATTCGAACTCTCGGTACAGTTACCCATACGCATCCTTAGCAGGGATGTGGTTTCAGCCACTCACCCACTCGTCCTTTTGAAGAGCGTAATAATAGTACGTTTTTCATAATATCTAGCTTAAATTTTGATGTTTTGATTTTTAGAGTATAATCCCCTTATGAAAGCCAAAATATTGCTCATGATTTTTGCAGCATTGCTCTTATCTGCTCACGATTATCCATCTTTTTCCAAACAAGAACTCAACAAAATAGCTTGTCAATCCCCTATATCCAAAAATAGAATTTTAGATTATCAAAAAACAATGCGGGAGCTTTCCCATCTACAAAAAAAGCAACAACTCACGCAGCTGAATCTCTATCTCAATTCACTTTTACCACAGTATGATGCCGTTATTAAAAACAAAGAGAACGACTGGGCAACACCAAAAGAGTTTTTGAAAATCGGTTATGGGGATTGTGAGGATTATGTCATTATTAAATACTATTCTCTTCTTCGTTTAGGATATAAAAAAGAAAATCTTTATCTTACTATCGTAAAAGAGAAATTTTATGGTGGATATCATATGGTGCTGAGTTATTTTAATGAAAAAGACAGATCGCCCCTTGTCCTAGACAATCTCAGCTTTAAGATATTGCCACTTCAAAAACGAACTGATTTAGCAGCGTTACTTTTTATCAATACAAACGGCGTCTATAAAATGAAAAAAGACGGCAACTTACAAAAAGTTGCCGACAAGTATAAAGAGTTTGAGGAATTACAGAAAAAAATAGCAAAAAATCTCTAGAGTTTTTCTAAGATTCTTGCTACCACTTCAGAAGGGTTTTCAGCCTGATAGATTGGACGCCCAACGACGATAAAGTCTACCTTCTGCTCTTTTGCAAAGGCAACATCGGCTACACGTTTTTGATCCCCTGCATCTTCTCCAAATGGACGGATGCCTGGTGTAAGTGTCATAAAACTTTCATCTGTAATGTTTTTAATAGATGCTGACTCATATGCAGAACATACAACGCCGTCAAGCCCGCTCTCTTTCGCATCTTTTGCAAACTGGTCCGCTTTACTTGCAATGTCACTGCCATACACTGCTTTAAATTCATCCTCGGCAAAAGAGGTCAGTGCAGTAACTGCCAATACGATCGGACGGTTTTCATACTTCTCTAAACGTTGCATCACCGTTTGCATCGCACGACGCCCTGCACTTGCATGCACATTGAACATATCCACACCAAGCCCCATAATGGACTCTGCAGCATCTGCCATAGTGTTTGGAATATCATAGAGTTTCAGATCTAAAAATATTTTAAAATCGGGGTTAATCTGTTTAATAGCTTTTAAGAATACTTCGCCATCACGGATGTAGCTTCGCAGGCCAACTTTGAGCCAGACATCGTGTTCTTTTATCTTTTCAATAAGTGTGAGATTTTCTTCTTGTGTGGGTAAGTCAAGTGCAACGCATAATTCCATAATAACTCTTTAGTGTTAGATTATGGAATTATAGCATTTTTGTTTTGCTTCAGGCTTATTTAGACTTCACCATATTTTCGATTTTTTCAACGACTGATGGATCTTCAAGTGTTGAAATATCTTGCGTGATAGCTTCCCCTTTTGCAATAGAGCGAAGAATTCTACGCATGATTTTCCCAGAACGTGTTTTTGGTAACCCCGGAGCGAACACGACGTCATCACAAAGTGCGATATTTCCTATCTCTTTTTTGATGACATTGTTAATGGCTTTAACCTCTTCAACCTCATCGGCTACACCATCATCAGATTTAAGTACAACATAGGCAAAAATTCCCTCTCCTTTAATGTCGTGTGGTTTTCCTACAACAGCAACCTCTGCAACATTTGGATGTTTTTTAATGGCTGCTTCAACTTCAGCAGTACCCATTCTGTGTCCACTTACATTGATGACATCATCCGTACGCCCTGTGATTGTAATGTAACCATCTTCATCATAAACAGCACCGTCACCCGTAAAGTAAACCGGCTTGCCATCTTTTTTCACATCACCGAAGTAAGACTTCACAAAACGCTCCGCGTCACCCCAAAC
>Ga0256829_1002768_pt1 | contig 12711 bp, 10 predicted proteins | sample 131447metaG_FD_185979 | JGI IMG/M metagenome (GOLD analysis project Ga0256829, IMG submission 185979) | Hydrothermal vent microbial communities from Lau Basin, Pacific Ocean - 131-447 | ecosystem: Environmental > Aquatic > Marine > Hydrothermal vents | place: Pacific Ocean: Lau Basin | collected... | reverse complement strand
ACGGTGGTTACCGTATTACGGGCAGCAAAATGTGGATATCCAACAGCCCTATCGCCGATGTGTTTGTGGTCTGGGCCAAGACCGACGACGGTGAGATTCGCGGTTTCATTCTGGAAAAAGGCACGACTGGGCTGAGTGCGCCAAAGATTGAAGGTAAATTGGCGCTGCGAGCTTCAATCACTGGCGAGATCGTCATGGACGAGGTGTTCGTTTCCCAGGAGCAGCTGCTGCCCAATGTGAAAGGACTCAAAGGACCATTTGGCTGTCTCAATAACGCCCGCTACGGCATCGCCTGGGGCGCGCTTGGAGCGGCGGAAAATTGCTGGCATACCGCTCGTCAGTACACGCTCGATCGAAAGCAGTTTGGCAAGCCGCTGGCGGCCAACCAGTTGGTGCAGATGAAACTGGCCAATATGCAAACGGAGATTAGTCTTGCCTTGCAAGGTTGCTTCCGGGCCGGGCAGTTGTTGGACGAGGGGGGAATCGCTCCGGATCTGATTTCCCTGATCAAACGCAACTCCTGCGGTAAAGCGCTCGAGGTAGCCCGCACCGCAAGAGATATGTTGGGGGGCAATGGTATTTCTGATGAGTTCCCCATTATGCGCCATATGGTCAATCTGGAAGTCGTGAACACCTATGAAGGGACTCACGATATTCACGGTTTGATTCTGGGGCGTGCGCAAACCGACCTGGCGTCTTTCTGAGCTCAGATCCAGACACAGGAGAAATCTATGGGTGCTCTATCTCACTTGAAAGTTCTGGATCTCTCCCGCGTGTTAGCGGGGCCATGGGCTAGTCAGATGTTGGCCGACTTTGGTGCCGATGTTATCAAGGTGGAACACCCGCAGCGCGGTGATGATACCCGCAAGTGGGGGCCTCCCTTTTTGCACGACGGTGATGGGGAGCTCACTGCCGAGTCGGCCTATTTCAGCTGCGCCAACCGCAATAAGCGCTCTGCCGCCATCGATATGCAGACCGCTGAGGGGCAGGATCAGATTCGACAACTGGCCAGTGAGGCCGATGTGCTTCTAGAGAACTTTAAAGTAGGTGGATTGGAGCGTTACGGGCTCGATTACCAAAGTCTGGCCAAGACAAATCCACGTCTGATCTACTGTTCCATTACCGGATTTGGCCAAACCGGCCCCTATAAAGACCGGCCCGGATACGATTTTCTGGTGCAGGCCATGGGTGGCTTGATGAGCGTTACAGGAGAGCCGGAAGGCGAGCCCCAGAAGGTGGGGGTGGCGTTGACGGATATTATGACCGGTCTCTATGCCGCCAATGGCATTCTCGCGGCACTGGCGGAGCGCGAGCGTTCGGGCCTCGGTCAGCATGTAGACCTGGCACTGTTGGATGTCACCGCCGCAACGCTGGCCAATCAGGCCAGCAATTATCTGGTTGGTGGGCAGGTGCCAAGCCGTCTGGGCAACGCCCATCCGAATATTGTCCCCTATCAGGCGTTCGCCACCGCTGATGGGCACTGCATTATCGCTGTGGGCAATGACGCGCAATTCCAGCGCTTGCTGGAGGTTCTGGGATTGGAAGAGCTAAAAAGCGATGTTCGCTTTCTGAGAAATCAGGATCGAGTCGCTAACCGCGAGATCCTGGTCGATCTGTTACAGCGGGCACTGTTGTCAAACGGCAAGACATACTGGTTGCAGCGCCTGGAAGACGCAGGCGTGCCAGCAGGTCCCATCAATAACGTAGATGAAGTCTTTAGCGACCCCCAAATTCTGGCTCGCGATATGGTGGTTACCTTGCCCCACTCTCTGGGAGGCTCAGTGGCCATGGCCGGTAACCCAATTAAACTCTCTCGCACACCCGTTAGCTACCGCACCGCACCGCCGACTTTGGGTGAACACGATCCTCGATGGCAGTAATCGGGAAAACCGTTATTTTCAGTCATGATTTATTGGGCGGGAGCCTGTAAAATTGCCGGCTTGAATTGATTCCTGTTTTGGAGAAGAACGCATGTCAGGCCTGTTACCCGATGTAGATCCGGATGGATTGCTCGAATATTCCGTGGTTTTTACCGATCGCTCGCTGAACCATATGTCCCAGAAGTTTCAGAAGGTCATGAACGACATTTCTGAAACTCTAAAACAGGTTTATAGCGCCAGCAGTGTGACTGTGGTTCCCGGTGGTGGCACCTACGCTATGGAGGCCGTGGCACGTCAATTTGCCACCGACCAAAAGTGTCTGATTATCCGCAATGGCTGGTTTAGCTTCCGTTGGACCCAGATTCTCGACGCGGGTGCAATCGCTTCCGAAACAGTGGTGATGAAGGCATCTCGTCAATCGGACGATGTGCAGTCGCCATTTGCTCCGGCAGCCATTGAGGACGTGGTGGCAACTATCAAGGCAGAGAAGCCGGCGATGGTATTTGCACCTCACGTAGAAACCGCCTCAGGTATGATGCTGCCAAACGACTATATCAAAGCGGTAGCCGATGCAGTGCATTCTGTGGGTGGTCTGTTCGTTCTGGATTGTATCGCCTCCGGAACCATCTGGGTGGATATGAAAGCGCTGGGTGTCGATGTGCTGATCAGTGCTCCGCAGAAAGGCTGGAGTGCGTCGCCTTGTAGCGGTTTGGTCATGATGAATGACGCAGCCGAAGCGCGTATGGCTGAAACCACCAGCTCCAGTTTCGCCTGCGATCTTAAAAAGTGGCGCCAAATTATGGAAGCTTATGAGAATGGTGGTCACGCCTATCACGCGACCATGCCCACTGACGCTTTGACCCAGTTCCGTGACACCATGTTGGAAACTCGCGATTACGGTTTTGATAAGGTTAAAGCTGAACAGCAGGAACTCGGTGATCGCGTGCGGGCATTACTCAAAGCTCGCGGAATCCAAAGTGTGGCCGCGGAAGGTTTTGAGGCTCCTGGCGTGGTTGTCAGCTACACCCGCGATGCCGAGGTTCAGACCGGTAAGAAATTCCTGGCGCTGGGTCTGCAGATTGCAGCAGGTGTACCACTGCAGTGCGATGAGCCTGAAGGATTTCAAACCTTCCGACTGGGTTTGTTTGGTTTGGACAAACTGCACAATATTGACCGTACAGTCGCGAATCTGGAATCCGCACTGGATAAAGCCGGACTGTAATTAGGTGTACCAGAGGTCGGAGTAAACTCCTTATTCCGACCTCTGAAGTTCGATGTTGGTTTTCTGCGTCGAGTTACTTCCGAATGCTGGTTTCCCGGCATTTTTTTGATACATTAGCGTCACTCTAATAATAAAAGTATTACGTTCTATGTATTTCTTTAGATTCCCTCTGATCGTAGGGGTTTTTCTGGCGTCTACCAGTTTGGTGCAGGCCGCCAGTGTCAGCGACAGTCTCGAGGTGGTTGAGAAAACCAATCAGTCCGCCATTGCCTCCCAGAAGAAGGTAGACAAGTTGGCCCTGGAAACCCAGCGCATGCTGGAAGAGTATCAGCGCATTGTGCGCAATACGGAATATCAGGACGCCTACAATGCCCAGTTGCAGCAGCTGAAAGCTAATCAAGAAGTAGAGTTGGCATCTCTGCGCGAGCAGCTCAACGATATCAATGTCACCCAAATGCGCATCCTGCCGTTGATCATGAGCATGGCCGACGCACTGGAAAAGTTTGTGATTCTGGATCTGCCTTTTCAGCAAGAGCAGCGTATCAGCGCCATCGTCCAGCTTAAACAAAATCTGCAAAGCCCTTCTCTGTCTGTACCCGATAAATACCGCATGGTGCTGGAGGCATTTCAGGTGGAAAGCGACTATGGCCGCACACTGGCGGCCTATCGCGATAACCTGACCCTGGAAGGTGAAACCCTGTCCGTTGATTTCTTGCGAGTCGGCCGAGTGGCGCTCTATTACCAAAGTCTGGATGGCGAGCGCAGCGGCTACTGGGACGGTCAAGGTTGGCAGTCGTTGCCAGAAGCGATGAATGGCAAAATCAAACAAGCCATGCGTGTTGCCAGTAATCAGTTGGCTCCTCAGTTGTTGAACTTGCCGATGCAGCGAGGAGAGTAAGCGATGAATAATCTACGATGGATACTGTTTGTTGTTTGCGTGTTGTTCTCGGGGAATTCTCTGGCTCAAAACACGACCAATGCACAGCCGGTCCCCAAACCCAGTGAGGAAATTACCAATCTGGATGAACTGCTGAACGCAGTGCGAGAGCGTCAGCGCCAAGAGCGGGCCATTGGAAAGAAACGGGAGCGCGAATTTCTGCAGGCTAGAAACCAACAGAAGCGTTTGCTCGAAAAAGCTCGCAGAGAATTTCGCCTGGCCCAGAAGCACAATAATCCCCTGCAGAAGATTACCGAGGCCAACGCTCAGCAAATTGCCGAGTTACAGCAGCAACTGGATACCCGAACTCGCGAGATGGGCGACGTCTACAGTATTTTCAACGAGTTTTCCGGAGACGTCTCCGCAGCGTTGCAGGAGTCGATGACAACCGTTGAATTTCCCGAACGCGGCGAGCGACTGCAAGAGCTGGCATCGCGCAAAAAACTGGCGACCATCGAAGATATGGAAGACCTGTGGTTGCTGTTGCAGGAGGATATGACTGCAGCGGCCAAGATCAAATCGATCGAAACCCCGGTGGTGAGCGTTGAGGGGCTGGCGCAACAGAGAGAAGTGCTGCGCGTTGGTTCTTTCACCGCGGTGAGCGAGGGAGAGTTTCTTCGGTACATTCCTGAAGTGGGTGAGCTGCTGGCGTTGAAGCGTCAACCCGCTAGCCGTTATCGCGATGCGGTGGCTGGTTTTGAAAGCGCTGCATCCGGAGATGTGGAACTGGTGACGGTGGATCCAACGGGAGGCAGTCTGTTGGGCATGCTGTCATACACACCCTCTCTGAAAGAGCGTATCGATCAGGGGGGAATTGTCGGTTTGATTATTCTCGGCTTGGGGGCGCTCGGAGTGTTGCTGACGCTGTGGCGTTTGCTGTATCTCGGTGTGGTGTTTTTCTCCATCAGACGGCAACACAATAATCTTGTCGATCCTAAAGATAACAATCCTCTGGGGCGCGTGATTCTCCAGGGACAGGAACGTCGTCTCGATGTCACCGATGCCAACGACAGTGCTGAGGCCATGCAATACAAGTTGGATGAAGCGGTACTGGTTGAAGTGCCGGCATTGGAGCGCGGGCACAACTTCATTAAGTTGTTGGCTGCGATCTCGCCGTTGCTGGGTCTGTTGGGAACGGTCACGGGTATGATTCTCACCTTTCAGGCGATCAGCCTGTTTGGTAGCGGCGATCCCAAATTGATGGCGAGTGGTATTTCTCAAGCGCTGGTGACAACGGTTCTGGGACTGGTGGTGGCGATCCCATTGCTGTTTGGGCACAGTCTGGTTTCGTCGTTATCACGTACTATGATTCAGCGTCTTGATGAGCAGTCTGCGGGCATTATGGCTGAGCATCTGGGCGGCGGAAAGAACATCAATCCATAGGGCGACCGATGCTTTTGTTACAGCATGTGCAGCAGTTGATCGATCAGGGCGGGGTGGTTCTTTGGGCCATCTTTGCTACCTGTCTGCTGTTGTGGTTTCTGATTCTGGAGCGTTTTTGGTTTTTGCGTGTGACCTTTCCCAAGAGACTGAAACAGGTGGCAGCGCACTGGAACGACAACAGTCCCGACGAGTCGAATGAAAAAATTACAACGCACGCCTGGTGCGAGAAGAGTTTTCGCAAGGCCACCCTGTCAGAGTGCAAGCTGCAGCTAACCCAAAACCTGGGGTTGATCAAAACGTTGATCGTTTTGTGCCCTCTGTTGGGATTGCTCGGCACAGTGACGGGTATGGTCAATGTGTTCGAGGTGATCGCGGTAGTTGGAACCAGTGACGCTCAGGCTATGGCGCAGGGCGTATACCGGGCAACGATTCCAACCATGTCCGGCTTGGTGGTGGCTCTTTCCTGTTTGTATTTCTCCGCGCGGTTGCAGCACAAGGCAGCAGAGTTGGGTGATAAGGCCACCGATCACTTGATGCAGCTGTAACCAATACGGTAGCGGTCGTAATCGATAATATAAGAATAATGATCTATGAGTTTACGAAGACACAATCGCAACGATGAAGAAGCTGAGCTGGATATGACTCCCATGCTCGATATCGTCTTTATTATGCTGATCTTTTTTATTGTAACCACATCTTTCGTCAAAGAAGCGGGCATTACAGTTAATACACCCAAATCACAGACGGCATCGAAACAAGACAGCGCCAATATTTTTATCGCCATTACCCGAGATGGAGAGGTGTGGATCGACAAGCGTCCAGTGGATGTGCGAGCGGTGCGCTCGGTCGTTGCCCGACTGCATGCGGAAAACCCCGGTGGTGCGGTGGTCATTCAATCTGATCGCGACTCGGCCACTCATGCGCTGGTGTCGGTAATGGATCAGGTGCGATTGGCAGGAATTGAAAAAATCGCCATTGCCGCCGACGAGGGCTAGGGTCTGCTCATATGTCTCGTCTGCTGCTATTTCCCGTTGCCTTACTGATTACTCTGTCGATATTCGCTTTTATGCAACGACTGATCAATGTCGATGCGTCGAAAATTGAATCAGTGGATGTCGCCGCCGTAGTGGAGCTCTACAAACCTCCACCGCCAGAACCTCCAGAAGATGAACCAGAGCCCGAGCCGGAAGACTCTGCGGACGAGCCAAGTATGGAGCCTGTAACAGCGGCTTCCCCTGCCGCTGCTCAATCTTTGAGTATGGATATGCCGGCAACTGATACCTTGAGTATGGGTTTGGACATCGGTCCCGTTGGCGAAGGCTGGAGTGCACCGGTGGCGGCTTCCGGCGGTCTGGACGGTCTGGGTAAGGATAACAGCGGTTATATCGAGGTGGTGCCTTATACCACTCAGCAGCCGCGTATTCCCGAAATTGCCTGGAAGAATAAAACCAGTGGCTGGGTGTTGGTGGTGTTTAACGTCGACCGTCGCGGGGCTACCAAGAATATCCGCGTGCTGGACGCCAATCCTCGTGGCATCTTTGAAGAGTCCGTCGTTAAAGCGGTAGGCTCGTGGCGCTACTCCGTATCGGGGATCAAGAACTATCGAGGCGATATGGTGCTGACACAGCGCATAGAATTGAACTGGAAAGATTACCGACGCGGGTACTGACTATGAAAGTGCGCTATCTAAAACCTGCCGCGGTAGTTGGGGTGTGGATTGTCTGTTCGGCTTCCGTCTATGGTGAGGCCTATCGCAGTAAGGTGTATCTGGATCCTTCCAAAAAAATTGATGAAAGCGTGTCGCTTTCCATTGAACAGCTGGAACAGCAGCTGGGCGGTTTTAGTGACAGCTATACCAAAGCCAGTGCAGGTCGCCATTTGGCCAGGCACTATGTCGCCCAGAAACAGTACGATAAGGCCGCCAGTTTTTATCAGCAGGCGCTGGCTGCCGAGGGATTGTCGCCGCTGGCCAATTTGGAAATGTCGAAAGAGCTGGCTACGGTTTTTCTATTGCAAAAGCGTTATGAAAAAGCCCTGAGCCTGCTCAATAACCTAAAGACGAAACTGGCCGAGGTGGATGCTCCATTTCTATTGTTATTGGGCCAGGCCCAGTTCAAGAGTGGCGATTTTTTGGCTCTGGCGGATACTCTCGATGAATTGATGGCGCAGCGCGAGGAGCTTTCCGAGTCGCAGCTGCAGCAATTGCTGTCCATGGCCTATGGCGCCCGCAACTACAAGCAGTGCGAAACCATTTTAACGCTGTTAATCGATAGAAATCCCAAGGATATGACGTATTGGCGTCAGCTGACGTCGATCTACTTGTCCCAGAATGAACACCGCAAAGCTCTGGACCGTCTGGCACTGGCTCGTGAGAAACGGCTGCCGTTCTCCGAGGCGGATATCAAGCTACTGGGCAATCTCTATATGTCCAACCAGGCGGCCGAAAAGGGGGCGCGAACGCTATCCGGCGCCTTGAACAGTGGAGAACTTGAGAAGAATGCGGAGCATTATCGCCAGTTGTTTGAATACTGGTTGGTTGCTCGTGAGAAGGCCAAGGCCGCTTCGGCTTTAAAACAGGCAGCAGCGTACAGCGGAGATACCGAGCTATATCTCAAACTGGCGCAGCTTTATATGGAGCAAGAACGCTGGTCAGAGATGAGTGGTACTTTGCTGCAGGCATGTACCAAAACTCTCAAAGATCGCTACGTAGGTAGGGCCAATTTATTGCTGGGTATCAGCCAGTTTAAGCAAAAAGATCTGAGCAATGCTCGCCGTTCCCTGATCAATGCCACCTTAATGGGATCTCAGTGGCAAAAAGCCAATCAGTGGCTGAGCTATATGAAAGCAGCCCCTGCCACTGCAGACGAGATGCGCAGTATCGAAGGTCCATGTGCTCCAGCAGATCCGGATGTTCGTGTTGTGGAAGATGCCATGAGAGTGGCGAACGCTGAGAGCTCTAATGTGGAGATCTCTGACGAATTACCCGTGATGGCGTCGGCCACGGATATCAAAACCAAGGTGGTTGATGGTCGTCGCTTCTATCTGACTCAAGCACAGATTGCGAGCGAGTCACTGGCTCAGCAGTTGAGCTCATTGATGGTGCCATTGGGGGTTAGCCTGGTGAGAGGAGGTGGTTCTATCGATGGCCCACTGCACCTGTTTTTTGCTGGTGACGGAATAATTCAAAACGACAAAATATCGCTTGCGGCGGGTTTTCCCATCAAAGGTAATCCTCGCTCTAAAGGACGCTACAAGAGCAAGAAACTGGGGCCGTTCAAGTGTGTGTACATCAACTTCGAGGGCGATAACGTCGCTTTGCGAGAAGCATGGGAACGGCTGTTTCGAGAAGCCTTGCAGTCGGGTTTCGAGCTGACCGGAGAAGGGCGCCAGATTCTGGAAGTTGGTGGCGAGCCCGGTCAAATCAAGGCTGAGTTGCAGTTGGGGGTTTTGTAGTATTCTGAAACGTCATCCGTCATTGCGAGCGGAGTTAAGCAACCTCTTGCAGCACTAGCTAGGTTCGAGAGATTGCTTCGCACCGCAAACAATGACGTTTTTATTTTGATTGTTGCAACAATACCTGCAATGGATGCGGCAGTTGAATCTCATCTTCGCGTTTTACCTGGCTTCGGCAAGAGTAACCCGTCGCCATCAGCTTGCCCTGATTCTCACGCTTCTTAACAATCTCACCCCAGGACAGTTGGTAAATGTGTTTTGACGTGGCAACGTTTTTCGCTTCGTGACCGTAGGTGCCGGACATACCACAGCAACCGGTGGCTTCCTGGCTGAATGTTTGCCCCAGTGCACTAAAGATGGCCTTCCAATCTTGCATGGATGCCGCGGCATTGGTTTTTTCCGTGCAGTGAGCCAGTAGTTTGAACTCACCCGGCGCGAATTTATCGCTCTGTTGCTGAAGAGCTTCCGTGTGCTGTGCCAGCCACTCTTGTATTAGTGCAACCTTTGGCGCTTGGTCGCCCAGTACTTTTTGATACTCACTGCGATAGGCCAGTGTCATGGACGGTTCGATACCAATCAGAGGAATGCCGGTGTTGGAAAGACTGTTCAAAAATGCCGCGGTTTGAGATGCGGTATTCTTAAACTGTTTCAAAAAACCGTGCACATGAAGAGGCTTGCCGTTCGCTTTGAACGGTGACAGCAGTGGGTTGAATCCGAGCTTTTTCAGAAGCTGTAGCGTGTCCAGTACGACCTGAGTGTCAAAGTAGCTGGTAAAGGCATCTTGCACCATAATAACGGTTTGTTGCTTGGCTTCATCGCTGAGAGCGGCTATGCGCTGAGGGGTGGCATAGTCTACACCAAGAGACGCAGCCGCTTTTTCGATGTCGACGCCACTCAATGGAGGGCTGTCCACCATACCCGCGGTGCGAGCCATAATGGCCTGCATAAATTTGGGCTTGATCAAACCGTTATAGAGCCAGGCCACTTTGGCTAGCGTGGGTATAAAGTGTTCCAGCCCGCCAATGAAATAGTCTTTCAGGGGGCGCAAATAGCGGCCGTAGTAGAGCTCCAGAAATTTGCTTCTGAATTCGGGTACGTCCACTTTGATAGGGCACTGGCCGACACAGGATTTGCACGCAAGACAGGCGCTCATGGAGTCCATGACTTCGTTGGAAAAATCGTATTCGCCCTGGGCGCGCGACCAGGTGTTCTTAGCGCGCGATGGCAGACTTCCCAGAAACGAGCGTTGTTGCAGTTGTTGGCTTTCCGAAACCGGATTGATTCCACGCTCGCTAAGTTGCTTGAGCCATTCGCGGATTAACGACGCGCGTCCCTTGGGCGAATGAACTCGTTGCCGGGTGCCTTTCCAGGAAGGGCACATGGCGTCGTTGGGATTCCAGTTGAAACAGGCACCGTTGCCGTTGCAGTACATGCCTTCGCTGTAGGCGTCCCACACTTGCACAGGGATTTTGCGATCTTCCTGGCCTCGTGTCGTGGCTTCGTCTACTTTAATCAGCTCAATGCTGGCTTTGGGGGTCGCGATTTTTCCGGGATTCAATTGGTTGCGTGGGTCGCAAGTGGCCTTGATTCGTTGCAACTGCGGATAGAGGTCGCCGAAGAAATTCAGTGCGTACTCTGAGCGCAAGCCCTTGCCATGTTCGCCCCACAAAAGACCGTTGTACTTGTATGTCAGGTCTGCCACCTTGTCGGACAGCTCGCGAATCAGGGTTTCCTGTTGCGGGTCTTTCATGTCGATGGCAGGACGTACGTGCAATACGCCGGCGTCGACGTGGCCAAACATGCCGTAGGCCAGATTCTTACTGTCCAGCAGTTCACGGAATTCCAGGATAAAGTCGGCCAGGTTTTCCGGTGGTACGGCAGTGTCCTCCACGAACGGAATGGGGCGGGCTTCGCCTTTGGCGTTACCCAGCAAACCCACCGCTTTTTTGCGCATCGCCCAGATTTTCCCAACAGAAGCCGAGCCCCAGGCTACCGAGTAACCGATGCTGGCGCCTTCGCCGTTGAGTGCGTTCAATTGATCTGTCAGGCGCTGCACTTTGTCTTTTAGCTCGTCTTCACTGTCGGCGGTATATTCCACCAGATTGATGCCCTGAACTTCGGGTTTGTTCTCCTGATCTCCAGTGTCGAAAAATTCGGCGACGGTGTGCCAGACGATATCGTTCATGGCGAGGTTGAGAACTTTCGAATCGATGGTCTCAATCGAGGTGGGACCAGCTTTCATCAGCTCAGTGGCGTCGCGCAGTGCTGCATTAAAGTTAGCGTATTGCACATTGACTAATGCGGAGCATTTGGGGATTGGCAGCAGGTTGAGTTTCGCTTCTGCGATAAAACCCAGTGTTCCTTCGGAGCCGCAGAGCACACTGTTGAGATCAAACTGTCCTTCGCTGGTGCGAATGTGTGCCAGATCGTAGCCGGTAAGGCAGCGATTGAGCTTCGGGAATTTGGCCTCAATGGCTTCGTGGTGTTCCTTCTGGATGTCGTTAACAACTCGGTGCAGCTCGCCTACACGATCCTGTCGGCTGGCGGTGGCCTTGAATGTTTCCTCGTCCATAACATAAGAGGTCCATTGGCTGCCATCGAGAAAAACTGTGGTCAAAGACAGCACGTGGTCGCGGGTTTTACCGTACAGGCAGGATCCTTGCCCTGAAGCGTCGGTATTGATCATGCCGCCAATAGTTGCGCGGTTGCTGGTGGACAGTTCCGGCGCAAAGAACAGACCGTGTGGCTTTAGGGCGGCATTGAGCTGGTCTTTGACCACGCCCGATTGCACCCGCACCCAGCGTTCCGTGGGATTGATCTCCAGAATTTTGTTCATGTATTTAGAGGTGTCGATGATCAAACCGTCAGTGAGAGATTGACCATTGGTGCCCGTGCCACCACCGCGGGGGCTGAGTACGATATCTCTAAATCCCTTGGTATTGCTCAGTTCCGTAACTCGAATCAAATCATCGATATTGCGTGGATAGATAACCCCTTGCGGTAGCACCTGGTAGATGGAATTGTCCGTGGACAGTACGGTGCGGTTGGCGTAATCCGGGTTGAGATCACCCTCGAAGCCGCAGGCTTTTAGGGCATTGATGAAAGCCAGATATTGGGCTTGAACCGGAGAGGTTTCTTGGATACTTGGAATCATGGGGGCAACACTGCGAATAAATCAAAAACAGGCCGCATTTTACCCTCTCGCCGCAAGTGGACCAAGGGTCTATAGTGTTAACAGGCCCTAGGTAAGAATAAAGAAGGAAGGGAAACTCCGTGACTCAGATGCCTAATCGCCGCCGCCACCAGAGGGTGGCCTACCCGCAATCGGGGATCCGCACGCTGGTCAAGAACGCCAGCGGTGATGTCTTGGACACACAAGACATACAGGTGATCGACTTCAGTCGCTCGGGATTGGGGATTCAGTCGGTTAATCAGTTTGCCGTGGGCGACGCGCTGGAGCTGGAAATGTCCTTATCCGGAGGCCCACCTTTGCGGCCGACCGCCGTGATTTGCAATCGCCGACAGCTGGAGCACAGCTTTCGCTACGGCGCCTTTTTTGAATATGAAGTCTTGCCAACCACCGCTGAGTCAGATCAGGTGCTGAAGCAGGTGGAAATGGATTTGGGGGAAATGAGCAGTGCCAGGTAGAAGCTCTCTGCCAGCGTCGGGAGATTGCTTCGGCTGTGCCTTATTGCCATGGATGGCATGTACTAGTCATTCGTACCAAAAATACCAAACAGCGCATCTTTCTCGTCACTGCTGACATTGGCGGTGGGTTGCATGTCCTGTCTGACACCGGCGCATACCTGGTTGCGGCCACCTTCTTTGGCCTGGTA
>Ga0256829_1002767_pt1 | contig 12713 bp, 9 predicted proteins | sample 131447metaG_FD_185979 | JGI IMG/M metagenome (GOLD analysis project Ga0256829, IMG submission 185979) | Hydrothermal vent microbial communities from Lau Basin, Pacific Ocean - 131-447 | ecosystem: Environmental > Aquatic > Marine > Hydrothermal vents | place: Pacific Ocean: Lau Basin | collected... | reverse complement strand
CGGCAACAGGTGCAGCGCATTTGCTGGCCATTTCAGGCTTGCATGTGGGGATGGTGGCGGCTTGGGGGGCGATGTTGTGCTGGTGGTTTTTAACACGCCGTGAAGCATGGATTGTTCGCTTTCCAGTGCGCCATTGTAGTTTGGCAGTGGGTGTTTTGTGTGCGATTGCCTACGCAACATTGGCTGGTTGGCCTTTGCCAACCCAGCGAGCCGCATTCATGTTGGGTGCTGCGGCATTGGCTTGGTGGTTGCGAGCGCGTTATCAACCTGTGAACACCTTATTGCTGGCATTGATATTGATTCTTTTATGGGATGCCGCAGCAGTGTTGTCCATATCATTATGGTTATCATTTGTAGCAAGCTTGGCTTTGTTATTGTTTGCCCATCGCATTAAACACAATGATAAACCCAAACCAAATCAGTTATTACATTATCTAAAGAGCTTGGCAGTTGTGAGCATTGTTGCAGGGCTAGCCACTTTACCTTTGATTGCCGATGTGTTTGGGCGTTTGCCAGTTTGGAGCCTACCTGCCAATCTGATGCTCGTACCATTATATGGGGGCTGGATTCTTCCATGGGCATTGTTGGGCGAAATATCGGCATTGTTGAATCTTCATACTTTGGCTGAAACATTTATGGCATGGTCGGGTTATGGCATCGATATGGGCAATGCCGTATTGCAGCATATGCATGCTTGGGTCGGTGGTAATCTTTGGCTGCCTAATATATCGCTTATTTGGGGTGCTTTTTACGCATTAGGCATGCTGTGTGCGGGTTTGTTGTGGTTGCGCAAGCAAAGAAGTATCGCAATGCTGCTGATAAGCGGAACATTATTTATATATGGTTATGGGGTTGTAACTGAATATGCGCCAGCAACATCTCAATTTATTGTATGGGATGTTGGACAAGGTGCCGCCGCAAGCTTGATTCAAGTACTACCGAATAAAGCAGCGCATGTGTTGGTGGTGGATGTGCCAGGGCGTAAATATAGCCGCTTTAATGGTGGAACTACGGTTGCATCTGGATTGCGTGCCCTGGGCTTAACACATATTGATGTGTTGATGTTAAGTCATGCCCAGTCTGATCATGCAGGTGGCGCGCTACGTTTATTGGATTCAGTGCGTGAAGTATCTGAATTATGGTTGGCGGATGTGCCTGCCAATCATGCTTATGATGTAATGCGAAAAATGCTTCGGCGCGTGCAAGATCGTGGGGGCGTGGTACGTTGGTTAAAACAAGGAGATGTGCTCGATATGGGGCAGGTGAAGGTGCATGTTCTATGGCCGCCACAGGCTTATGCACCTGATAATGATAACAATACATCTTTGGTTTGTAGCTTAGAAATGGCGGATGGCAAACGCATACTATTATCAGGGGATATGGAAGCAGCTGTGGAGAAAGCTTTGTTAAAAGTGCCTAGTTTGTCGCAGCTAACGCTGATGTTGATGCCGCATCATGGCAGTCGAACATCGAGCACAATAAGTCTTGTGCAGCGTGTGAAGCCAGATATTGTTATTGCACAAACAGGGAAAAATAATCATTTCGGTTTTCCAAAAGATGATGTGGTGCAACGATATAAGGATGTAGGAAGTGATGTTTGGAATACGGCTGATGGTGCGGTGATATGGTCGTTGTCAGATGGGGAAGTAAGCCAATTTAATGCGCCATTAAAAAGAAAACGTGATGTTGCATTGCAGTGGGTGGACTTGTTCCTATAATTCGCATAATAAATGAACTTTAATAATAGTTTGTTGAATCAGGAGGCAATACGTGTACGAATTTATCACCCAAGGTGGCATAGTTATTTATGTGCTTCTTGCTCTTTCTGTTGTCACAGTAACGTTAATTTTTGAACGCTCTTGGAGTTTGCGCCGTTCGGTTGTTGTGCCAAGTAAGGAAGTAGCAGCTATTGAAGATTTTGTGCGGGCGGGGCAAGTGGATGCTGCGATTGCGGCTTGTGAAGAAAATAACACAGCCATGCACCGTATTTTATGGTCATCATTGAAAAATCGCGGTGTAAAACGCTCTGTGATGAAAGAAGTTTTAGAAGAAGTTGGTCGCCAAGAAGTGGCTCATTTGGATCGCTATATTGGTGTTTTGGGTGTGATTGCAGCGATTTCGCCTTTGTTGGGTTTGTTGGGCACGGTGATTGGTATGATTGAAGTATTTCAAGTGATTGCACTTGAGGGTGTGGGTAAAGCCGATGTGTTGGCAGGTGGTATTTCGAAAGCCTTGAACACCACAGCTGCGGGTCTAACCGTGGCGATTCCAGCGCTGGTGGCTTATCGTATGTTTGAAGCCAAGGTGAATGGCTTTGTGATTGAAATTGAAGAACATGCTCTGCGCTTTGTAGATTTATTAAAGGGTGATCGTGAATGAAATTAAGGGAGCGTAAACGCGCTGACTTTATGGTGGAGATGACACCATTGGTGGACGTAGTTTTTTTGATGCTAATCTTTTTTATGGTTTCAACGAGTTTTACAGTCTCGGACAGCCTGAAACTAGAATTGCCATCAAGCAAAACGGCGACGCAAGATAAACAAGTAGAACAAGTGCTGGTGAGTATTGATGCTTCTGGTCAGCTCTATGTGCAGGAAGAAGCGGTGCAAGATGGTGAGCTTCGTCGTCGTATTTTAAATATTAGTAAAGGTGATCCGAATATGCGTGTGGTGTTGCGTGCTGATTCAGAGACACGCCACAAACGCGTGGTGTATGTGATGGATACAGTACGTGGATTGGGCATGGGTAAACTTGCCATTGCGACCGTGCCAGTAGGTGCCAAATAATGCGTGTGGTGCATAAATATGGGGGCACATCTGTAGGTTCATTGGATCGGATTCGTGCAACTGCGAAGTTAATCCAAGCGGATTTGGCACGCGGCAATGAAGTTGCCGTTGTGGTATCTGCAATGAGTGGGGAAACCAACCGTTTGATTGCCATGGCAAATGAAATTGATGGTAAAGCACCAGCCAGAGAAATGGATGCGCTGGTATCAACAGGTGAGCAGGTCAGTGCGGCTTTGTTGGCGATGGAACTCAATCACCTGGGTATATCGGCTTACTCTTATAGTGGTTCGCAAGCGGGATTTCGTACCGATAGTAGCCATGCTCGGGCACGCATTAAAGGTGTTGAAAGCAAACATTTGATTCGCCATATGCAAGTGGGTGAAGTGCCTGTGGTAACTGGTTTTCAAGGCTCAGATGAGCATGGGAATATTACCACATTGGGGCGTGGTGGCTCCGATACATCGGCAGTGGCATTGGCGGTTGCGGTCAAAGCGGATGTTTGTGATATTTATACAGATGTGAATGGCATTTATACGACCGATCCGCGCATTGTGCCGCAGGCATCGAAGCTGCAAGAAATTAGTTATGAAGAAATGTTGGAGTTCGCATCGCTCGGAGCAAAGGTTTTGCAAACGCGTAGTGTAGAGTTGGCGATGCGTTTTAATATGCCGATTCATTTGCGTTCGAGCTTTGAAGATGTGACCGGTACAATGGTCAATGGTGAGGATACAGGTATGGAAAGAGCGGAAATAACTGGGGTTGCATACAACCGTGATGAGGCGAAAGTCACCATTAAAGGTATTCCCGATCAGCCTGGCATTGCTGCGCGTATTTTTGGACCTGTTGCAGATGCGGATATTAATGTCGATGTGATTGTTCAAAATGTCAGTGCGCAAGGCTTTACGGATATGACTTTTACAGTGCCACGCAATGATTATGCTGCCACGATGGCACTGCTAGAAAGCTTGCGTATTGAGATGAAAGCTGAGAAGGTGAAAGGTGATGATAGCGTTGCAAAAGTATCTATTATTGGCGTTGGTATGCGTTCACATGCGGGTGTAGCACGTAAAATGTTTGATGTGTTAGCCCATGAAAATATTAATATTCAAATGATTACCACCAGTGAAATTAAAGTGACAGTGGTATTGGAAGAGAAATATGTTGAGTTGGCTGTGCGTTCGTTGCACAGCGCATTTCATCTGGATACTGAAGCATAATGGCGATTCGTGAGATATTGATTTATCCCGATAAGGTATTGGAAACGGTTGCAAAACCTGTGTTGGATCCAAGCTCTGATGAGATAAAAGCACTGGTGCAGGATATGGCAGATAGTATGTATGATGCACCAGGTGTGGGTTTGGCGGCACCGCAAATTGGTGTGTCTTTGCGGGTGGCAGTTACCGATACAGATTGGCGTAGCGGACGTTATGAAGATGAAGATACCGGTAAAGAAGTGGAGCCAGAGCGCAATTTGAAAGTTTGGATTAACCCTGAATTTTTATGGCGTAGTGATGAGATGCAAACCTATGAAGAAGGTTGTCTATCTGTACCCGAGATTTACGAAGATGTGGAACGCCCTGCGGCAGTGCGTTTGCGTTGGTTTGATTTAGAAGGAAAACAACACGAGCAAGATTTTGAAGGCTTTGAGTCGGTAGCCTTGCAACATGAGTTTGACCATTTGGATGGCAAGTTGTTTGTTGATTATTTGTCACCCTTAAAGCGTAAGATGATTCGCAAGAAATTAATTAAATTTTATAAGAAGTGAGTAAATAATGCGCATTGTTTTTGCTGCAACACCAGGCTTTTCTGTGCCATGTTTACAGGCATTGTTGGAGCACCCAGATATGGATGTGGTGGGTGTGGTCTCCCAGCCAGATCGCAAATCAGGGCGTGGCATGAAACTTACACCTAGCCCTGTTAAAAAGGCAGCATTGGCTGCTGCTATTGATGTTATTACACCTGAATCATTGCGTAATAATGATGAAGCTTTGGCATGGCTACAGATGAAAAATGCTGACTTTTTGGTTGTTGTAGCATTTGGCATGATTTTGCCCAAACAGTGGCTTGATGCTGTATCTATTGCGCCAATTAATGTGCATGCTTCTTTGTTACCACGCTGGCGCGGTGCTGCCCCCATTGAACGTGCTTTGTTGGCGGGTGATGATGAAACAGGTGTATGTATCATGCACATGGAAGAAGGCTTAGATACAGGTGGCATTTATGCCTGCCAAACACTTGCCATTACAAATGAAACTACGGGCTCTGATTTGTGGTTTGCATTGGCTCCAATGGGAGCAAAATTGTTGGTTGAGACATTGCCAAAGATTGCCCAAAGGCTGACATGCGTAGCACAAGATGAACAGGGCATGACGTATGCAAAAAAACTTCAAAATAATGAACGAATCATTGATTGGGGTATGGATGCCTTAGCGATTGACCGTGTTATTCGCTGTTTCTCCCCTAAACCTGGTGCACGAACCTTGGTAGATGGTAAATGGTTGAAAATTGTTGCAGGTCAGGTGCTTCCGAATACATCGCAAAAGGCACAAGGTGAAATTCTTGCTGTGAAAGAAGGGTTGGATATTGTATGCGGTGATGGCGGTGTTTATCGAATCACAGAACTACAACCTGAAGGTAAGAAGCTTATGCAAGCGGCTGATTACTTGCGTGGATCTAAGTTGCATGCAGGCTGTATGTTAGGCTAACTTTAGAGTTCTTCGAAAAAGCCCTGTATGCCGCCAAACTTGTGCGATATTTTTCGAGCTAGCTTTTAATCATGGCAGGAAAATGGGCAATTAAACAAAGAATCAATACTACATTTTTGGGGATATGCTTGCTGTTGCTTCGTGCGGTGTAATTGCTGGCAACTTCTCACACTAGCAATCATTGCGAGAAATTTTTCAGGGTGAAAGGGCTTATTGAGAGTGAAACAAATTTGTTGAGTGGCTTTTTTATGATGTTCTGAATCGGGATTTCCTGTAATGAGAATAATTTTTTGAAATGGTAGAGTTTTTCGAATCTCAAGAGCCAAATCATAACCATTGATGCCTGGCATGGTAACATCACTTAATACAGCCGTGGGCTCTGTGAAATTAGGGGAATTAAGATATGCAAGATATTGCTCACCTGATTCAAAACATAAAACATCATAGCCACAATCCACTAGCATGGCCGAAGTAACTTCACGAAGCATTGCCTCATCATCGATGACATGAAACATGTATGTATTATATACTTTATAAAAAGCTTATGTCAAGAAAGGTAAATTTAATGTTGAGTAAGCATATTTCATGTTGACTCCCTGTAAAAAATGCTTTTTGTGCCTTTTTCTTGCAATTTAAATGTATGTTTATATGTTTAAATGCATAAAATACTTATGTTGTTATTTTTTTAAATTTAGGGGTACTTATGATTCAGATTGATGTAAAAGCAGGTAATGCAGACAAACAACGCGAAGATGCGGTGGTTCTTCCTTTGTTGGAAGGGCAAAAATTAACTGAATCAGGCAAAGCGTTGCAAAAAGTGACGGGTGATACAATTACAGATTTCTTGCGTAAATTTGATTTATTGGGTGATTTCGCTGCATCGCGGACGTTATATGATGTGGTTGGCATGCATGGTCATCGGGCTGTTTTTTTAGGTGTAGGCAGTGAAAAGGATTTAAGCCTTCATAAACTACGTGTTTTGGGCGCAAAAATTGCAGCAAAACTTGAGAAGAGTGGTGTGCGTGGTGCCGCCTTGTATTTGACAGAGCTGGAAGTGAAAGGCGCAAGCTTGGCAGATAAAGTACAGGCAGTGGCGGAAGGTGTTTGGCTTGGTTTGTATAAATTTGACAAATACCAGAGCAAAACAAAAGACAATAAACGTGCTTTGCGCTCGTTAAATATCATGGTGACATCACGTAGGGATTTGGATGCTGCGGAAGCGGCGTTAAAAAATGCCAAGGCTGTGGCTTCGGGAACTATTTTTGCCCGTGATTTGGGCAATGAGCCAGGCAATGTTTGTACACCTGAATGGTTGGGTGATCAAGCTGCTGCATTATCGCATAAAAATTTAAAAGTAACGGTGATGGATAAAGCTGCGATTGAAAAAGCTGGATTTACGGCATTGTTGGCAGTGAATCAAGGTTCAGTCAAAGAGCCGCGTTTTATTGTGTTGGAATATAATGGCGGCAAAAAAGGTGATGCACCCGTAGCATTGGTAGGTAAAGGTTTGACCTTTGATGCAGGCGGAATTTCGATTAAACCTGCTGCTGCGATGGATGAAATGAAATTTGATATGTGTGGCTCTGCTGCGGTGTTGGGAATCTTTAAATCCATCACGGAAATGGATTTACCGATGAATGTGTTGGGTGTGATTCCATCAACTGAAAACCTTTTGGGTGCGGCAGCATACAAGCCTGGTGATATTGTCACATCGTATAAAGGCATCACCATTGAAGTACTCAATACCGATGCTGAAGGTCGTATTATCCTATGTGATGCCTTGGCGTATGCGGTTGAGCAAAAGCCTTCTGAAATCATTGATTTTGCAACGCTGACAGGGGCATGTGTGATTGCTTTGGGTGGTCAGGCAACGGGACTCTTGGGGACGGGTGAAAATGTAAAGAAAGGCTTGAAAGAATCGGGCATGCATAGTCATGACCGTGTGTGGGAATTACCATTGTTTGATGAATACCAGAAACAGATTGACTCCAAAATTGCCGATATTAAAAACACTGGCGGCAGAGAAGCAGGTACAATTACTGCGGCATGTTTCTTATCGCGTTTTGTTGAAGATGTGCCGTGGGCGCATTTGGATATTGCAGGTACAGCTTGGAATATGAAGGGTACGGATATTTCTCCTGTAGGAGGGGCAACTGGTGCGGGTGTACGTTTGGTGGTGGATTATTTGAGCCGTAAATAACTGGGTACCTCGAAAAACCTCGCACGAGTTAAACGACGTTGATTTTCGCTTATAGTAAGGCGCAATAAAATGAGTCATAGCATCGCTATTGTCCATTTTATTCAACGCAGCTAGGGGTGAAAAGCACAAGTTTGGCGAAGTACCGAGGTTTTTCGAGGTGCCCAACTGTAACTGCTGCGTAACTTTCAGCTCACCACTGATTTGCCCGATACCGGCGTTAGAAAATGCTCACTTACAGCAGTAAGTTGCGCTTTTTCGCCTCGCCTAAAAGCACCTACGGTTGGTGGTTTCGAACAAATCAGCGGCAATCTGAACAGATTCGAATCAATTTATAATGATGCTGAATAGTTACACTGCTGCTAAAGTTTTTGAATATTTGGAGTAATTTTTGTTTTATTGCTAGAATTATTGGGTTTATAGAGGCTTCTATGCGTTTTATTATGTTGATGGGTTGTTTTTTTGTGTTTGCAGGCTTTGCTCAGGCGAAAGAGTGCGTATATATTAATTCTTACCATGCGGGCTATGCTTGGAGCGATAAAATTGAAGCCACCATAAAAGATAAGTTGCAAGGCGTTTGTAATATTCACGTGTTTCGCATGGATACCAAGCGTCATACATCTGAGGTGTTTGGTCGTCAAAAGGCATTAGAAGCCAAAGCTTTGATTGAAAGAGTAAAGCCTGATGTGGTGATTGCATCTGATGACAATGCATCCAAATACTTGGTGGCTCCTTATTATAAAAACAGCTCCATTCCCTTTGTTTTTTGTGGTATCAACTGGACTGCCAAGGCTTATGGCTATCCTTACGATAATGCTACAGGCATGATTGAAGTTTCGCCGATTAAAGCATTGCTGCATGAAGCTCGTTTAGCGTTGGGTGAGGTAAAACAAGTTGCATTTATTGCGACCAAAGGGGTTCATACGGACGAAAAAGAATTTCTGTGGATGTCACGTATGTATGCCAGAGAAGATGTAACAGTGATTCCTTTTTATGTAGATAGCATGCAAACTTGGAAGAATGCTTATGACGAAGCCCAGAGTAGTGATTTTATTGTGCTTAATAATGTTGCAGGCATTGCACACTGGAATAAAGAGGTGATTATGGATTATGTAAGACGCTATGCCCGTAAGTTGACCGTAACAACCTACGATTTTATGATTCCTTATACCATGCTTGCCATGACTAAAATTGCTGAGGAGCAAGGTGAGTGGGCGAGCGATGTGGCAATTCATGTTTTACAAGGCGAGAGCCCTAAAAATATCCCCGTTGTAGCGAATCAGCGTTATAATTTGTATATCAATACGGCGATTCTTGATGCTAGCCCTATTCAACTTTCAGAGCGTTTATACTTTAAGGCAATTAAGGTTCAATAATAATGAAGCTTAATGAAACAGGTATTTGGCTGGGTGGTGGTGTGGGGCTGCTGTTAACCATCGCAGTAACTTTTTCAAGCTTTCAATACCTTAATCAAATTGAGCGTAATACATTTCAAGAACAAACGGCTCATATTGAGCAGGAATTTGGAAACTATCTTGATAATATAAAGGAAAGTATCCGTTTTACGGCAACAACACTCAATCTATCACCCAACCGTCAGGCTGTACAACTTGCAACGGATTACGCGGATGTTGTTGTATATGCACCGATGTTAAGACACCCACAACGACGTGAGTTTGTGGGACGTATGCGAGAAGATGGGTTTATAAATTTTGAGATTATAAATGGCAGTAAACCTTCGCGTATACACCCCGCATATTTGCCAGTTACGCGCATTGAACCTTTTAGTGTTCAATATATCTCCTTATTGGGCGTAGATTTATTGAATCGAAAAGATATTCGCCAGTCCATTATATCAGCATCTGCATCGGGTGATATATCAATGGTGAAAGCAAATATTATAGGGAAAGAAGCCCATTATTGGATGTTTAAAGCCATTTATAGCGGGCTTTCTGGGCAGCGTGACCCCTATTTTTTAAGGCATAAAATGGAGATGTTGAATGGTGTTGTGGGCTTTCAGTTGTCATTTCCAGATTTATTAACATTAGAAATGCAGGCATCTGATATGCGTGCAGTTCTTAGCTTGGAAGATGCAGGTACGGGCAGTATTGCTTTACAGCAAAGTGAGTCTTCATTATTGGCTTTGCGTTTATCCAAGCAGCTTATTTACCCCATTGATTCAGCACATTACCTTAAGCTATGTATTAAGAAAACTGTTCCATGGTCTGAGCAAACTGCATGGTTCTTATTACTAATTTCGGCTGTAGGTATCGCAATCACATGGTTACTTATGCGATCCAGCCAAGCGGTTATTCGTAGTGACTTACACAAAAAGAATATTTTAGAATCAGCATTTGAAGGCATTTTAAGTTTTAATGATCAAGGCGTAATCCGTGATATGAACCCAGCCGCAAATATGATTTTATCATCTATGGGCACTCGTTCGAAGAAATTATATGAAATATTCAATTTTAAAGGTTTTGATACTGGAAAATTTCTAAACTTTGGTGCATTTTTATCGGCATCCCGTGGAGCTTTATTAAATAAACCAGTTGAACTCACCGTGCAGGCGAATGATGGCATACACTTTATTGAATGCAGTATTTCTTCTTTTGAAGAGCGTAGTAAAGTGCATTTTACGATGTTTCTTCGTGATATTACAGCGCGTAAGCGGAATGAAGAAGAGCGATCAAAACTGGCTGTGATTGTTGAGCAGTCTTTTAATGCCATTATCCTAACAGATTGTGATGGTGTGATCGAGTATGTAAACCCTGCTTTTGAGAAAATGAGTGGTTTTTCATTGCGTGAGGTATTGGGGAAAAACCCAAAAATTGTAAAGAGTGGGCAGCATTCTACAGCTTATTATAAAGAAATGTGGGAAGCTCTCTCTCAGGGCAGAAGTTGGGAGGGTGATTTTATCAACAAAGCCAAAAATGGGCATTTGTATGAAGTTGAACAAACAATTTTTCCTATTTTTACCAAAGGTAGTAAAAAGGCGATTGGCTATACAGCCATCCAGCAGGATGTCACGGAGCGCAATCGTATTCAGAAACAAGATGAACATGCCCAACGTTTGGAAAGCCTTGGTGTGCTGGCAGGTGGTATTGCGCATGATTTTAACAACTTACTTACCGCGATTATGGGTAATGCAAGCTTAGCAAAAAATGATTTGGAAAATACGGGTGCTTGTAGGAATAACTTGGATAATATTCTGAATGCCAGTGAAAGTGCAGCGAATCTTTGCAAACAAATGTTGGCTTATTCAGGCAAAGGGCGGTTTATTATTCACCCTATGAACTTATCAGAGGTGATTCAGAAGATTTTACAGTTATTGGAAACATCCGTACTTAAACATGCAAAACTATTGCCCGATTTGCAAGGTGATTTACCGCTTGTTGAGGCTGATGAAGGGCAAATGCAGCAGGTAATTATGAACTTGGTGATTAATGCTTCAGAAGCAATGGGTGAGGGTATGGGGGAGATCCATGTTGCTACTGAGATGGTTTATTTGAGTGAAGAGAAGCTTCGCACCTTGCTCAATGGTGACGAGATTGCCACGGGTGACTATGTCGTGGTTCATGTGCGTGATAATGGCTGTGGTATGGATGCAGATACACAAAAGAAAGTGTTTGATCCATTTTTTACCACTAAATTTACAGGACGTGGTTTGGGTATGAGTGCGATTTTGGGGATTGTTCGTGCGCATAAGGGTGCATTGCAGATGCAATCAGTTGTTGGGCAGGGCACACAGTTTAGTATTTATTTTCCCGTGCTTAAATCTAGCAAATTAAGCACTAAAGCTGCTGTACTTGATGGTGATAAAGACTCAGAGATAGAACTCTCTATAGCGACGACGGTATTGATTGTCGATGATGAAAAAGATATTCGTCGTTTGGTGAGCGATATTCTGGATATAGTGGGTATGCGTAGTATCCAGGCTGAAAGTGGTGAGCAGGGCTTGCTATTACTAGAAAAATATCTTGATGAGATTGATGTTGTACTATTAGATATGACAATGCCCAATATGAATGGACAGGAGTTTTATGTGCAGATGCAGCGTTTTGCATCGCATATACCCGTGATTATTTCATCAGGTTATGCTGAATCAGATATTCGCCAACGCTTTGAAAACAAGAGCTCGTTAAATAATGACTTGGCGATTGGATTCTTGCAAAAGCCTTATCACCCTAAGGCTTTAAAAGACAGTGTTCAGGGAATATTAAAACACGCCTTCAAGAAGTAAGGCAAACCTACATATGGGCACCTCGAAAAACCTCGGTACTTCGCCAAACTCGTGCGAGATTTTTCGAGGTGCCCATATGTATTAGCATAATTGTAAAACAGCTTGTTCACCACGTACAATGGCGGATTCAATGGTGGCAGGTAACTCACCTGGTCTAGGTTGTTCACAAGCATCAATAAGATAATGGGGTAATGTAAAAGAAGACTGTGTAGGGCGTACAAGATGGGTTGCTGCTTGTACCGCAATGATGCGCTGATATATTGGCTTTAAATTTGCTTTTCCCGTGATTTTTTGTAGCTCATGGATGATGGACTTAATTTTTTCCTGATTGCTTTTTGTGCTTGTATCAGCACTAATAACGGCACATAAATGGGACAAATGATGCTTATTGATCTCTTTTTGATGGAATTGATGTGAAATATCAAAAAACCATTGCCCATAAGTGCCAATTCCACCGATAAATGGCGAAGGTAATGTTATTTTTTCATCAAACCATAGATGAATATTGGTGATAGAGCGTGTGGCAATCGTTTGCTCGATATGTAATAGCTTATTTCGCACGCTGGGTGCTGTTGCCAGTATGATTTTATCGCATGTGTGAGAGCGAGTGCGGGTGGTAAGTGTACAATGCTGCTGATTATTTTGCAGGCTTTGGATGCGAGAAGAAGTGTGAATCTGGATGCCCAATGCCTTACAACGCTTTGCGATTGGCTCAATGAAAGCTTGTGAAAGCGGTGCTGTAAACCAGCCCAAACGCGCTGTTTGATGGTTGGCAAAGGCTT
>Ga0256829_1002766_pt1 | contig 12717 bp, 8 predicted proteins | sample 131447metaG_FD_185979 | JGI IMG/M metagenome (GOLD analysis project Ga0256829, IMG submission 185979) | Hydrothermal vent microbial communities from Lau Basin, Pacific Ocean - 131-447 | ecosystem: Environmental > Aquatic > Marine > Hydrothermal vents | place: Pacific Ocean: Lau Basin | collected... | reverse complement strand
TTGGTTTATATCGATCACCTTGTCGATATGTTCCAAACCGCTGATCTTTTTATACGGTAAAGGTTTCTTTACCCCATTAAAGAAATGTGCATTGAGTATAGGGTAGAGCGTTTCGTTGATCAAAGTCGATTTACCACTTCCTGATACCCCGGTAACACCGATCATTTTGCCCAAGGGTAAGTCTACACTCACGTTCTTGAGGTTATGTCCTGTGGCGCCGCTTAAGGTCAACACTTTTCCGTTGCCCTCACGTCTTTTTGCGGGAACTTCAATATTCTTGGTACCTTTAAGATATTCTGCCGTCAAGGTAGGATGCTCCAAGATTTCTTTAGGAGCTCCTTTGGAGACGATCTCGCCACCGTGTTTTCCGGCTGCCGGGCCTATATCGATCACATAGTCGGCATGCTCTATCATGTCCTTGTCGTGCTCTACCACCAAAACAGAGTTCCCCAGTTCTTTGAGTTTAACCAAAGAGTCTATGAGTTTTGCATTATCTCGCTGGTGCAAGCCAATGCTCGGCTCATCCAAAATATAAAGTACGCCGACCAATTGAGATCCTATCTGTGTGGCCAGACGGATCCGCTGGGCCTCTCCACCAGACAAGGACTTGGAACTTCTATTTAGCGAAAGGTAGGTCAGACCAACGTCTACCAAGAACTGGAGGCGTGCTCTAATTTCTTTGATCACCTCGCTGGCGATCTTTTGCTGAGACTCATTGAGTTTATCGGTTATATTATCAAACCACTCCATAAGCTCAACCACGTCCATCTTGGCCAGATCGGCTATGCTCTTTTCGGCAACTTTAAAGTAAAGCGATTCTTTTCTCAGGCGTGAGCCACCGCATTCAGGGCATTCAACGCGATCCATAAAGTCCTTGGCCCAACGTTGCAGCGAAGCCGAATCGTTGTTGTGGTAAGTGTTTTCGATAAAATTGGCGATTCCTTCAAAGTCGATCTTGTAGGTGCGGGTAATTCCCAAGGTCTTAGAGGCGACCTCGAATTTTTCGTTTCCGCCGTAAAGAATAATGTCTACGGCTTCTTGTGGAATATCTTTAAAAGGATCGCTCAGCTTAAAATTGTAGCGCTCCGCAATGAGTTCCAATTGTTTGAATATCCAGTTGGATTTCTGCGGACCTTGTGGCGCTAGCGCCCCTTGTTTTATAGACATTGTTTTGTCTGGAACGATCTTGTCCACATTGATCTCGTGCTTATGTCCTAAACCTTTACAACTCGGACACATCCCTTTGGGAGAATTGAACGAGAAGTTATTGGGCTCCGGATTCGGATAAGAGATACCACTGCTAGGACACATCAAGGTTCTACTGAAATATCGCGTATTACCTGTTTCGTTATCTATGACCATGAGCACGTCGTCTCCGTGATACATGGCTGTTTTGATGGTCTCAGCCAATCGATTGTCCAAAAGGGCAGAGGCATCGACCAAGAGTCTGTCTATTACGATCTCAATGTCGTGTATCTTGTAACGATCTACCTTCATGCCGCTCACTAGATCGACAATTTCGCCATCTACACGAACTTTTATAAAGCCCTGTTTTCCGATCTGTTCAAACAACTCTCGGTAATGTCCTTTTCGAGAACGGATCACCGGAGCCAAAACAGATACCTTACGGCCTTCAAATTCTTTTAAAATCAGTTCCTGGATCTGCTCATCGCTGTAAGAGACCATTTTCTCGCCGGTCTCATAACTGTAAGCGTCACTTGCACGAGCGTAGAGCAGGCGTAAGAAGTCGTAGATCTCTGTAATGGTACCTACAGTAGAACGCGGGCTTTTACTGGTGGTTTTCTGTTCTATAGCAATTACAGGAGATAGCCCATCGATCTTGTCTACATCAGGGCGTTCCAATCCGCCTAAAAACTGACGCGCATAGGCCGAGAATGTCTCAATGTAGCGGCGCTGGCCTTCTGCATAGATGGTATCGAAAGCAAGTGATGACTTTCCACTGCCAGAAAGTCCTGTGATCACTACCAAATTCTCTCTGGGAATGCGCACATCTATATTCTTGAGGTTGTGCACACGAGCCCCTAAAACTTCAATAAAATCCTCCTGATTTGCCATAGTTTGCAAAGGTACTGATTTGACTGCTAAAAACTCAGGGAGTTATAAAGCTTTTATCAACCTTGCATACGGGTAGATTCGCTGACCAAGAACTGGTAAAAGGAAGTAGCGATAAAAAACACCAAGGCGATGATCACCGACACGCTGACTATGCTAAAAATCATAGATAGTTGCAGCAAGGAAGCTACTAAAGGTAGTAGCACTCCAAAGATGATTAGCACGGCAAAAATTGCGTAGAGGTAACGAACCATCCTCGGCAGTTTTTTATCGAATCCTTCCTGAAATTGGTACAGTTTGGGCAGTATCTCATTAGACATATACTCCCCGAGTTTAGAGAGGAAAACCTCGTTGAATGAGGAATCCTCAAAAGCTTCGTTGTCAATAGACAATGCAAGCTTCATGATCTTATCCTGATGGCGCTCGTAAACGTTATTCAGATTGAGCGCTTCTTTGTAAATGCTGTATTTGTATCCGAAGTAATACCAAAGTCCGCTACCGCATTTGTGTTCCAGCCACTTTTCTAGCAAGCGCTTGTCGTATATCTTCGGATGCGATATGTTTTCGTTGATGCGTTTGTCTCTGGCCGAATTATAGAGCAGGGATTTCAATTCCAGATAGAGGTTTTCAGTGTCCTCATAGTTGTGCGATTCCTGCAAGAACTCAATGGCCAATTTGGATTTTCCTTTGTAAAACTCCTTGACCTCAAAAAAGGTAAGCCCTTCGTATTCATCGTCGATATACTCCTTAAGTCCAGGCAACCACATTTTAGAGCGGAGGAGTAATTCCACAATGTCTCTAAAACTGTTCATCTGATCTGTCACACGGCGCAATTGAGATAGGAGTTGATCTCGGTTAGTCTTGACAGTAAGTACATTGGCAGCCAGATACACCATGATCACCGCACCAAAAATGGCACTGATATAGGTAATGGTGGTGTTTATATTTTGCAGCAGGGGAGCGAACTCCGGATCGGTCTGGCTTTTTTGCCACAGCAAGAAGAATAGGCCAATACAGAGCAGGCCGCTAAAAATTAGCGGGACTATAGTCAGTATATCCTTTTTATAGGATTTGGCCATAATTTGCACTTTTGGCAAGCATATGGCAGCAGGGTCAAGCAGTTTTAAGGCCAAAGCACAGCAAAGTATGCATCGGTCTTAGAACGACGTTGTAGGTTAGTTTTAAAGTAATTTTAAACTATAAGCTTCTAAAAATCAATTTGTTATAAATAGCCCCAAGTGTAAAATTGAGTAGCTCCTGCTGCAACATAGAGTTACCTAATCTGCTTCAAAAATAGAAAAATATCTTAAATTGTAGTACAAATCTTACTTTTTGTAAGAAAATACATCTAGATTTTAGTCTAATATCCTACAGCCGTATCGTCTCCACGGCGGTCCGCACCACCCTCTAAACGGCCATCCGGAAGTACCATGATCCCGTCTACTTTGCCAATGATAGGGCTGTTGTTCGTATTGGGCAAATAGCCTTTGGTCTTAAGGCTGTCTAAAATAGCTTGCTCAAAGCCCTCAGGCTCAAACAAGATCACGTCTGGCAACCATTGGTGATGAAAACGCGGGGCATTTACTGCTTCTTGCATACTCATATCGAATTCGTATACGTTGAGTACAGTTTGTAGTACAGAAGTAATAATGGTAGAACCTCCTGGAGTTCCAACGGTCATCCAGAATTTCCCGTTCTTTTCAATAAGAGTTGGCGTCATAGAGCTTAGCATGCGTTTTTGCGGAGCGATCGAATTGGCCTCGGCCCCAATTAAACCAAACATATTAGGCACGCCTGGCTTGGCGCTAAAGTCATCCATTTCGTTGTTGAGAAAGAATCCCAGTTCCGGTACATAGAGTTTAGAACCATAGGCCCCGTTGAGCGTAGTGGTCACTGCTATGGCATTGCCAAAGGCATCCACAATAGAGTAGTGGGTGGTCTCCATACTTTCTACAACTTCCACTTCGCCATAATTAATGGCTGACGAAGGTGTTGCAGCATCAAAGCTAAAATCGCTCATGCGCCCGCTTAAATAAGCCTCACTGGTCAAGATTTCTGTCGGGATATCAACAAAATCCGGATCCCCCAAATAATAGCTGCGGTCTGCATAGGCGCGTCTTTCTGCCTCTGTGATAAGCTGAATTGCCTTTAAACTGTTGTGTCCATAGCTTTTTATGTCGTAGGGTTCTATCATTTTCATGATCTGCGCCAAGCAAATTCCTCCAGAAGAGGGTGGTGCCATAGAGATCACGCGTAGGTCTTTGTAATTGAATATCACCGGTTCTCGCCATTGGGCTTCGTAGGCCTTTAGGTCTTCTAAGGTGATAATACCGTCGTGCTGGCTTAAATAATTGACCAGCTCCTTGCCCAAACTTCCGCCGTAGAATGCAGATCGGCCTTCCGTTTGTAGTGCTTTTAAACTGTTTGCCAAAGCGGGGTTCTTTACGGTGTCACCTGCTTTAAAACCTTGACTATACAGTGTTTTTTGTCTATTGATAGAATCAAAGATCGCAGCGTAATTGTCAAAACGCGCTTGTTGCTTTTCGGTGACCACATAACCGCGCTCTGCCAACTGGATCACAGGCTCTAATAGGGTCTCCATTGGCAGGGATCCCAGTTTTTCGTGCACTGCAAATATTCCGGCAACCGTGCCAGGCACTCCTACAGCTAAGCCGCCAACTTTACTTTTGTCAGAGATCACCTCGCCGTTCTCATCCAAATACATATCCTTATAAGCTGCCATTGGCGCTTTTTCTCGGTAGTCCAAGGCTCCGAGTTCTCCGTACTGAGTTCGGTATACCATAAATCCACCGCCACCTAGGTTTCCGGCAAAAGGATAGGTAACGGCCAGCGCCATTTCTGTAGCGATCATCGCATCGAAAGCATTTCCCCCCATCTTAAGGATCTCGGTTCCTATTCGAGAAGCCTCTTCTCTGGCGGAAACTACCATGGCCTTTTCGGTGATCAGGCCTTGAACTGACTCTTGGGATTCTACTACTGCAAGTTCCGGACTGTTCTTACAGCTTACAAGGAGCATCAGGCTCAGCAGGGTGGCGATTGTCTTGGTCATAAAGATTTTAGTTTGTTTTTGCTAAAAGCGCTGAGTTCGGCAAAGAAATCGGTGAATTCTTCTCGAAACTCATCGTAATGCGCTTCGAGCTCTAAGATAGCGAAATTCATCTTGGAGCGGTTCTTTGTTCGCTTGTTCATCTGATACAATATCTTACCAATTCCTTCTACAGTGGCATAGCTGAGTAGCCAATTGTCTGCTATCATATAAGGCATTAGGTTCTGTATCCTTTTAGGCAGTATGCTGTAATAGCTATTGAGCAGCTGGTAAAAATCCTGCACGTAGATATCCAAAGGGATATCTGAATAATCTTTCCAATTAGCAGCCAAGAAATGATCGTATAAGATGTCTACAATTACTCCGCTATAGTGTCCGTATTTCTTGTGGAGGCGTTTGCTGCTTTGCTTGACAATAGGATGACTGTCGGTATAGGTGTCTATGGCCCGGTGCAGCATGATGCCCTTCTGTATACCCTCTGGGAATTCCAGATATTTCTTGCCTTTTACGGCATCGGCAATAAAGTTGCCCACAGTTACCTCAGGATCTCCACTTGACAAGTAAATATGGGCCAAATAATTCATGTTTCGAATTTACGAAAACTAAATACTAAGGCCCCGGAGAAATCTTATCTTTGCCAAAATTTATTACCAGATGACACTTATCAAATCCATTTCCGGAATTCGAGGAACCATAGGCGGAGGCGCCGGCGACAACTTAACCCCTATAGACGCTGTAACTTATGCAGCTGCTTACGGCAGTTGGATCAAGCAACAACGCGAAAAGACCAATTACAAAGTGGTTGTAGGGCGCGATGCACGCATTTCTGGGCCTATGATCCAGCAGTTGGTCATGCAAACCTTGATAGGAATGGGAATCGATGTTGTAGATCTGGAACTGTCTACCACGCCTACGGTAGAAATGGCAGTTCCTATGGAACATGCCGATGGTGGTATCATACTTACCGCCAGTCATAATCCGAAGCAATGGAATGCCTTAAAACTACTCAATGCCAAAGGTGAGTTTCTGGATGCTGCTGCCGGACAGCAAATTTTAGATATCGCAGGGAATCAGGATTTTGATTTTGCCGAGGTTGACGATTTAGGAAAGATCACCAAGAATCAAGCCTATATGGATCTACATATAGATGAGATCATGGATCTAGACTTAGTAGATGCGGATTCGATAAAGAAAGCTGGTTTTAAAGTGGTTGTCGATGGTGTGAACTCTAGTGGAGGAGTAGCTGTTCCGCTTCTTTTAGATCGTTTAGGAGTGCAGACGGTAAAGCTTTTCTGCGAGCCTACGGGGCATTTTCCGCACAATCCGGAACCGCTCAAAGAACATCTGGGAGCTATTATGGAAGCTGTTGTTAAAGAAGGAGCTGATTTTGGAATCGTAGTAGATCCGGATGTTGATCGTTTGGCTTTTATTTCTGAGGACGGTAGTATGTTCGGAGAAGAATACACCTTAGTTGCAGTGGCCGATTATATTTTGAGTAAAGTGCCTGGAAATACGGTTTCTAACCTTTCTTCATCTAGAGCCCTTCGAGACATCACCGAAAAGCATGGCGGGCAGTATTTTGCCAGTGCTGTGGGCGAGGTTAATGTGGTGACTATGATGAAAGACAAGAACGCTGTTATCGGAGGTGAAGGTAATGGCGGAATCATTTATCCTGAGCTTCACTACGGACGAGATTCCTTGGTTGGAATTGCGTTATTCCTAAGTCATTTGGCCAATCAGACCAAAACGGTGAGCGAGCTGCGCGCCAGCTATCCGAATTACTTTATGAGTAAGAAAAAGATACAATTGACTCCAGAATTGGACGTGGATGGTATCTTGGCTGGAATCCGCAGTAAATACGCTTCAGAGCATCCATCGACCATAGATGGTGTAAAGATCGACTTTGCTGATTCTTGGGTTCACTTGCGTAAATCCAACACCGAACCCATAATTAGAATCTATACGGAAGCTCCTACGGCAGAGGCTGCAGATTCTTTAGCAGATCGATTTATCGGCGAATTGAGCGAGCTGGCCGGGCTTTAATCCTGTTTTCTGTACTTCCAGCGTTTGTGTGACCACAGATAGTATTCTGGCGCCTCTTGGATCTGCCCTTCTAAGGCGTCTAAGAAACTTCGAGTTACTGGATAAGGATTGTCAGCCTTAGGGTGTAGCGGCACCAATCTTGCCTCATAGTGTCCGCGTTTTACTTTTTCAACATGCAAATAGAGGTGCACGAGGTCTAGCCTGCGGCCGAGTTCTTCTCCGCCGGTGAACACAGGTACTTCAACACCCATAAAGGGTTCCCAGTGTTTGGCAACCGTAGGTCTTGGGGTTTGATCGCTCAGCATTAAAGTTATAGAAGGAACTCCTTCTTTTTTATTGCGAAACAGCGTAGAAACGATCTGTTTATTGTTTACAATGATTCCGCCAAAGCGTCCACGAATTTTACGAACCATGGCATCAAAAGAAGGATCTTCTAACTTCTTATAGACAGCATAACCCTGAACCGGTATGTGTTTTTGCATAATCCCAGCCCATTCCCAAGAAGCGTAATGCCCACACCAAAGTAAAATAGATCGGTTGCTGTTAAAGACCGGTTTTAAGACCTCAAGGTTTGTATACACAAAGCGTTTCTCCGCTTCTTTCTGGCTGATGGTATAACTCTTTATGGTCTCCAATACAAAATCACAAAAGTGCCGGTAAAAGGCCTTGCGGGTCTTTTTGAGTTGTTTTTCGTCCCAGTTGGGAAAAGCGAGCTTTAGATTGTCATAGACCACTTTTTTTCTATATCCAAAGATGTAAAAGGTCAGCAGGAAAAGAATATCTGCCAAAGCGTAAAGGGCCCAAAACGGCAGTTTGGAAATGATCCAAACCAAAGATTTAACCAGAATATACAACGCTTTGCGCATGGAGAAATTTTAGGCAAAACTAACTAAAATTAATTCATTAATTTGGCCCTTAAACTGCAATTATGTTAGACATCGCACCGATTACCCTATTGTTGATAGGAGCCAACATTCTCTTTTCTTCCAAAGGGTTTCAGGACTTTTCATTCTTTGAGAAATACAAGTTCAATGTAGGAGCGATTCGCCGTGGTGAGTACATCAGGTATTTGTCTTCCGGTTTTTTACATGCAGATTGGACCCACTTACTGGTCAATATGCTGACCCTCTACTTTTTTGCAGGAGCCATCATAGCTCGACTGGGTTTACTGCCCTTTCTGGTGATCTATTTTGCGAGTTTACTGGTGGGGAACTTTTTGTCTTTTGCCTTTCATAAGGACGAATACCACTACAGTGCGATTGGTGCCAGTGGTGCCGTGTCTGGTGTGGTGTTTGCCTTTGTATTGCTCTATCCGGATCAAAATCTCTACTTGTTCTTCGCTATCCCTATTAAAGCCTGGTTGTTCGGTATATTGTATTTAGTGTATTCCATATATGGGATGCGGAATCAATTGGGGAATATTGGTCATGATGCGCACTTTGGAGGCGCGGTGGCCGGTTATGGACTCACCTTGCTCTTTGAACCTTATTTGTTAGAGGCACGCACCGAATTGGTGTTGTTGATGGCGGTTCCGATTGTGGCACTATTTGTGCTTATCAAACAAAAACGAATATGAAAACATTTTATCTATTTATCTGTATTTTGATTATGAGTACGAACATGCAGGCCCAAACGGAGGCCTTTCCATCTCGTGTGGACGTAAGCGGCACGGGCACTGTAAAAATTACTCCAGACCAAGTGCTTATTGGCCTTCGTGTGGAGAACACAGGCAATGACGCAGCCACTGTAAAACGAGAGAACGATCAGGTTGTGGCTGCTGTGCTGCGCTTTTTAAAAGATGCTGGCGTGCCAGATTCCGATGTACAGACCGAATACATCAGACTCAATAAAAACTACAATTACAATTCCAAGACCTACAATTATGTAGCCAATCAGTCGATCAATGTATTACTCAAGGATCTGAGTAAGTACGAATCGGTGATGAACGGGCTTATTAGCTCCGGAGTGAATCGGATAGATAATATCAACTTTGGCAGTTCGGAAAGAGAACGACTCGAGGTGGAGGCTCGTAAAAAGGCAGTATTGAACGCCAAACAAAAAGCTGGCGAATACGCAGCAGCTTTAGGGCAACAGATAGGCAGTGCTGTTCGCATTAGTGAACAGACCGCTAGTGTGTCACCGGGAGTGAATTTGCGCTCTTTTGCAGTAGCTGATGCCGCCGAAGGCGAAGCTACCATTGCACCCGGAGAGCTTGAGATCCGTGTGAATGTTCAAGTGAGCTTTATACTACTAGGGAACGACTAGTTGTCGAAAAGTTGGGCCAATTTAGCTTCTAGCTGCGGACCGCGGAGGTTCTTGGCAATGATCACCCCATTCTCATCGAGTAAAAAGGAAGCAGGAATTGCGTGTACATTGTACATACGCGCAATAGGATCTTGCCAGAACTGCAGGTTAGAGATCTGCGGCCAAGGCAGGCCGTCGTCTGATATGGCTTTTATCCATCGTGCCTTGCCATTGGGTTGATCCAAAGAAACACCAATGATATTAAAACCTTTGTCGTGATAAGCTTCATAAGCCTTAACTAGGTTTGGGTTCTCAATACGACAGGGTTTGCACCAAGACGCCCAAAAATCAATTAGGGTTACTTTGCCTTTCACGCTTTCTAAAGAGACCACTTCTCCTGCAGGGTTAGGTGCTTCAAAGGTCGGAGCCACTCCGCCGATCTCCACGTTTTTCATGGCGTCTAGCGATTCTTTTACGGTCTTGCCGATAAGGGTGTTGAGTACTTCCGGATCTGTTTGTTCTACGATCTCTCTGGCTTCGTCTGCGGTAATGTCCTTTTTATTGATCAGCTCAGAAAGAATGATCATAGTAAAGAGCGAGTTCGGATTATCTTGAACAAATTGTTTTTTAAAGGCACGTTCTGCAGAGAGCAACTCCTTGTTTTCTTCTTGCAAGATGTTGATCATCACCCCGTCTTGCTCCAAACGAGCTTTTTTGTAGGCTTCTCCTTTTTCTTTCTTGAGTTTGGCGTACTGCAAAAGGGTATTGTTGTATTCTCCGTAAAGGGCATTGCTACGCCCTCCGGTTGCTCGTGAGGCTTGCATGCTGTCTTTGTACATGGTCACCTTTATGGATTGATTTTCGTTAAAGACGATCATATTCTTACGGCTTACAGGCTCACTTAATAATCGCAATTCGGCTCCACTTACATTTTCTAGCTCCATACTCACTTTACCGCCTTGCACCACAAGCGTGTCCAAAACCACGGGCTGGTTGTTCTCGTTGATCTTCTGCCAGTAAAATTTGGTTCCGTCTTCAAAGCCTAAGGCTGTTCCACTTAAAGTAAGTTTGTCTGAATCTCCTTGGCAGGCTGTTAAAATTGTGGCGATCGCCGTAACGATTAATATCCTCATACGTCTAAATCAATATAAAGCGCAAAAATAACGATTAGCAGCAACAAATTTTGTTAAGATTATAATATTGTATCTTTGTTCTTTATTAGGGCATTAGGCTATCTAAGTAATTGATTTCTAGGCATGCAACTGAGCGACGACAACTTTCCCTTAAACATTAAGATCGGTTTTGGGAAACTCTTTGAACAATACAAAGAGCATATTAACAGCGAGGACCCCTTGGTGCAAGAGCGCGCAAAGGCGGTATTGGAGCTTTCTAAAAAGCATCCAGAACTAGTTAGTGGCTTAGAGACTCCAGAAGAAGTGGAGCGTTTAAAGCCGCAGATCGACTTTATTTTGAGTGATCTCTTTGCGCCTGTTTTACAGCAAAACGAGATCAAAGTTGCGACCATCCCTTTTAGAAATTACATTTTTAAGTCCACCAAGCGCTTTGAGAATATCCTCAAGAATGCAGAAGGCAATTACGATCTGAGTTTTACCAATTTTACTGCGGATGACTTCTATGTCATGGCCTGTAGCGTGATCTTGGGAGCTCATTACGGCAAGCGCATGGATTCAAGACGTCCGTTTCACTTCGCGATTCCAGACGCCAATAAGATCACCAGAAATTACCGCGTGCTCTACAATGGGGATTTCATTGAGATGAAACCAACCGACCGGGCCGTGGACCTAACAGAGGACGATATTGCAGAATTGATAGACAATTTCGACGATATTGACTTGTGGAAGTCTAAATTCCCGCCCCAGAGCTGGGAATTCAACGGTTTTGTAATTGGTAATATGTACGATGCTACCGTTGATGTAGCCTTGTCTGACCTTAAAGCAACACTGCTGCGACAAAACGACGAGAAAGCAGAGGAGGACATCGAGGAGTTTGAGAAGATCCTTCAGGCGATATTCAATTTGCCAAAGATCAAAATGGGCTTCGCCGTCTACAATGAAGAAGAGCATCAGTTCGAACCGATTCCGCAGAGTAAGAACATCAACAGTTTCTTGCTTAACGGAGAAATGAGCGCGTCTTGCGACAGGGCCTTATGTCCGCATTCGTACGAATCACTCTTTGTGACCAATGAATATTATTGCGTTTCTGACGTGGATAAATTCCACAAATTATATCCTAAGAATCCACTTTACAAGAAATTGAAACAGCAACACGCTGGCAGTGCCATACTGGCGGCTGTTCGTGACGAAGGTAAGGTGCTCGGGGTATTGGAGCTGGTTTCGCCGAATCCGCAGGAACTCAATACGGTAAATGCCAATAAGCTTAACGACATTATGCCTTATGTCATAGATTCCGTTCGCAGTTCCAAAAGAAGAGAAGAGAACGAGATCGAACTTTTGATCCAGCACGAATGTACCTCCATACATCCGAGTGTGCATTGGAAATTCGTTCAGGAATCCAAGCGCGTTTTGGCAAAACGCTATGCAGGAGAAGAAGTTGGCTTTAGACAGATCGTTTTTGAGAACGTTTATCCGCTCTTTGGACAGATCGATATCAAAGGTTCATCGACCGCTAGAAATCACGCTATACAAGCAGATCTGATTTTGCAATTAGCCGCCATTAAAGATGTTATCAAGCTGGGCTTTGAGGCAGAACCCTTGCCAGTTTACGAGCAATTCATTCATCGAATCGACACCTATTTGGAGCTCATCCATAAAGATCTAAAAGTAGATAGCGAACAACGTATCCGTGCTTTTATTCAAGATGATATCAAACCGCTGTTCGAACATTTTGATAAGCTATCGCCGAGTTTGAGCAAGGCCATTGCCAATTATCGCGAGCAATTGGATCCGAACTTAAAACTGATCTACAAGCACCGTAAAGACTACGATGATTCCATCACCTTGATCAACAAAAAGATGTCCGAACTGCTCGACAAGAAGCAGCAAAAGGCTCAGGCGATGTACCCACACTACTTTGAACGCTTTAAGACCGATGGGGTAGAGCACAATATGTATATCGGGGAATCGATCACCAAAAGAGATAGTTTCAATAAGGTCTATCTGTACAATTTGCGCTTGTGGCAACTCCAGGTAATGTGTGAGATGGAGAACGCCTATTACAACATGAAGCCCAAATTGCCTTTGGATCTAGACGTAACTTCTATGATCTTGGTGTTCAATGCGGCGCTTTCAGTTCGGTTTAGAATGGACGAA
>Ga0256829_1002765_pt1 | contig 12717 bp, 6 predicted proteins | sample 131447metaG_FD_185979 | JGI IMG/M metagenome (GOLD analysis project Ga0256829, IMG submission 185979) | Hydrothermal vent microbial communities from Lau Basin, Pacific Ocean - 131-447 | ecosystem: Environmental > Aquatic > Marine > Hydrothermal vents | place: Pacific Ocean: Lau Basin | collected... | reverse complement strand
CCATTTGCAAGTACATTTCTGTCAATTTTGCCAAATCGTTGGCCGTTCCAAACAAGCCGGCATTTCCGGAAATACCTCCCATCATGGCGGCGCCTTCGTCATGCACATAGCCATGAATAGCTTTTTTACGGAAAAAAGTATCTATCTCCTCAGGCATAATATCTTTTAAAGGAAAATACTTATGAGCATTGAAAGTAAGCGTGTAAGCGCCTAAAGGATGATAAAACGTTTTTTTTAGAAAACTTTCAAAATCCTCACCGGTCATATTTTTCACCATCTGGGGAATAAGATAAAAACCTAAACCTGAATAAAGATATTTTTTTATAGGAGAAACTGGAGACTTTTTTATTTCACGGTACATGGTTTTCCTGTAGTTTCTGTTCATATACAAGCCCTGAATAACCGGAACATCGAACCTTGCCGAAGAGTCACATCTAAAAATTCTTCTTTTAAATTTTCCATTTGGTTTTACAGCCTTTTTCCAGTAAGGTATCCAAGCTTGCAACCCGGCCTGGTGTGCCAGAACTTCACGAAACGTGATATCTTTCTTATTGGAATGTTTAAAAGCATGCCAATAGGTATAAAATGGCACATCCAACTTAATTTTATTTTCGTCGTACAATTTCATAATAGCAGGAAGGGCAGCGGTAACTTTTGTTACGGAAGCAAAATCAAAAAGATCATTATCATTTACTTTTTCCCGTTTGTAGTAAGTATGGTAGCCATAAGTTTTATGAAAAACCACCATCCCGTTGCGTGCTACCAGCACTTCACATCCGGGATAAGCCATAGAATCAACCCCTTCCTGTGCAATGGAATCAATTTTCCTGTCAAGGTAAGCCGAATTCATACCCTGTTCTTCGGGCAGGCCATAGGCCAGTCGCGAAAGTGAAGGAGTGAAAATCCCGTAGTTTATGGGAAAATGGTTCAACCGGACAGGCAGTGTGCCATGAGAGCCGAAAGCACCAAAAATCAACTGGGCAGATAAATTCTGAAACAAAGGCGTATCTTCATAAGTTAAAACAAGTCCATCCGCTTTTTCTATCCCGGGCATTTTGTTCAATGAAAACGGGTTTCCAAAAACCGTTACAATCGTTTTGTGGGAAGCCATAAGCTTATGCAAAAAATCAAGCATGCGGGGGGTAATCCCGAAATTCCGCTGAGGATACTGGCTCATATGGGTAATTCCCACAATAATCAGGTTGTAAGGATGCAGCAGTTTCAACAGCAAACTGTCTGAAACGCCCCTTCCTTCCGGCTTATGAACTGTTTCAAGCCATTTTATTAACTCGCGATGATATATCAAATCAGAATGAGTTCTTGGAGGATACCCCGAAATATCCGGTCCCCTGAGCGTATCATCATTCCAGAAAAAGTTTGTTGTCCGGGTATAATTGGCCAGCATTTTCTGAAAAGGAATCGGGCTGCTACTGCCGATAGCAACAACAGCAATCCGCTGATGGGCGAGGTCCTTTATCGGAAGGACCCCGTTATTATCCCTGAGTACTGTCAAAGAAGCCCTGATAAGCTTACGGTTTAGAACACGGGCAGACGGGGGATTCAAATCACGGATTAAATGACAGGTATCAACCGGGTTCCAATGTGCCAGGCCGGCCCAGTATTTGGCAGCCAGTATTTTTTTGCAATGACGGTTAATCTCATTCCAAGAAATAACACCTTTGGATATAGCTTTTCTGATGTCTTTAATGGCCAGGGGCACATTCTGAACAAAATCCAGAATATCATTTCCTGCTTCGAGGGCTTTGACTTCAACCTTTCCGGGAGGAAAATATTTGGTTACCCCTTTCATGTTCAATGCATCGGTAATAACCAGGCCTTTGAACCCCAAACTGTCTTTTAAAACCCCCGTCACAATAGGTTTGGAAAGGGATGATGCCAAATGGGGCGTAGGATCCAGGGCCGGGACATACAAATGGGCCGTCATGACGGCAGATACCCCTGCATGAACCATTTGCCGGAAAGGGAAAAGTTCGAGCGTATCAAGCCTGGTCCTGCTGTATGGCACTACAGGAAGTGTTTTATGGGAATCTTTATTTGTATCACCATGACCGGGAAAATGTTTGGCAGTAGCCAAAATTCCCTCATCCTGCAACCCTTTCATGTAAGCAATACCTTTGGCAGCCACTTGCTTTTTATCCATTCCAAAAGAACGGAAATTAATAACAGGATTATTGGGATTATTATTGATATCCACAACGGGGGCAAGGTTCATTTGAACTCCTACCCTTTTCAACTCTTTCCCTATTTCCAGCCCCATTTGATAGATTAAGCTGTCGTTACTAATAGCGCCAAGGGCCATTTGGTAAGGGAAATGAATGGTATTTGACAATCGCATGTGCAGGCCCCATTCCGCATCCATGGCAATCATCAACGGAACTTTCGACTGTGATTGGTAATAATTGGTCAGCACAGCCTGCCTTTTGGGGGTACCTTTAAAAAATATTAACCCTCCGATTTTGTATTTTCTTATCAAATCGATTATCACTTCTTCATGTGCTATGTCGCAATTAGAATAAGCAGGCACAAAAATTAATTGTGCAATACGTTCGTTGGGAGTAAGGGAACTGAACACCGAATCAACCCAGTGATTCTCCATATCTTTCCGGAAAGCCGGCACCGAAGAATTGTTTTGGGCTGTTGCCCCGGCAACAAAGCCCATGCTGCAAAACAGTATAAAAGCAACCAATTGCAGAAAGAATTTATTTTTCATTTTCATCTCCTTTTTGTTCATTAATACTTTTCCAGGCATCGAGGGCTTCTCTTACCGAACCATATAAAAGCAGCAACCTTCTGGCTTCTCCCGGTTCCAATCCGGTTTCTTCCATAATCATACGCGAGCCCCTTTCCACCAGTTTTTGATTGGTCAACTGCATATCCACCATTTTGTTACCTTTCACCTTTCCCAGTCTTATCATGGTTGTAGTAGTAATCATATTCAGCACCAGCTTGGCACTGGTTCCCGACTTCATACGTGTACTGCCGGTTACAAATTCCGGCCCGACAATAACGACAATGGGGATTTCCACTGCAGCAGCGAGGGCTGTGTCGGGGTTATTCGTAATGCATGCCGTAAGCATACCTTTCTGCCGGGCCTTTTTCACCCCGCCAATGACGTAGGGTGTCCTGCCCGAAGCAGCAATTCCGACCACTGTATCTTTGGCTGTGGGTTTAAATTGCGCCATATCTTTCCAGGCTTGTTCAGGATCATCTTCTGCCGACTCGACCGCTTTGCGAATGGCACTGTCGCCCCCGGCTATCAAACCTATAACCAAATCATAAGGCGCACCAAAAGTAGGAGGGATTTCCGAAGCATCCAATATCCCCAGGCGGCCGCTTGTCCCTGCTCCGAGGTAAAACAACCGCCCACCCGATTTGATACGGTCTACCAAAGCCACAACCAGTTTCTCTATTTGGGGAATTTGTCCTTTAACAGCAAAGGGGACCAGCGTGTCTTCCTGGTTTATGTTCTCCAGTAACTCTTTTACGGACTGACGATCAAGATTTGAATACCTCGAAGGAGATTCGGTAATGTTTTTTTTGTTCATGCCATTCTTTTCATACGTATCATTGATAAAAGCACCTCTGCCTGCTCTAACACACAAAGTAAAATCAACTTCGCAATCATCAAAAGTTAAGGCTAAAACTGTTTAATAACCCAACTTTCTGTTTTTACAAATTTATTAAAAAGAACCTGATAAATGCATGACGGTCTTTCATGATGTTATGTTATTTTCAAACAACTGCATTATCCAATAATTTAAGGGTCCTTCTGCCGGCATTGAATTTCGCATTAATACCAACGGGAATAGTCATTTTTGTTTTAATATGACCAAAAGGAAAGCCATAAGCTACCGGAATATCCAAAGGTTTTAAAATATCGGTAATGGCCTGTCTCAAAGTCAATGTCGGTTTATCATTGATATTGCACTTATAAAAAACACCTAAAACAATTCCATTGGCTTTTCGGATATTGGTTGCCTGAACAAGCTGTGTAAGCATGCGGTCCACGCGGTATGTTTTCTCTTCAATCTCTTCCAGAAAAGCAATTTTGTTTTCAAAGTCAGTTTCAAAATTGCTGCCAGCCATGGAAGCCAAAACACTCAGGTTGCCTCCGATTAACTCTCCTTCGGCCACACCGCTTGATATGGTATAAAAATCAAATTCCGGATTATTTTCAGTATTCTCTTCCCGCTGGTAAGGATATTTATATTTTGAACGGGGATGAATCAATACCCTTTCAAACGATTGAAGGGTATAATCGTTAAAATCAGATATACCCAGCGGTCCGTGAAAACAAACCAACCCCGTTCTTTCATTAATGGAAGACAGCAATGCAGTAATATCACTGTAGCCGATAAAAATTTTCGGATTTTTTTGTATCTTATTATAGTCCAGCATATTTAAGATACGGATGGAACCATATCCGCCCCTGACACACATAATGGCATCCACCTGTTTATTGGTGAACATGTGCATCAATTCATCCGCTCTTTCCTTGTCTGTTCCGGCAAAATAACCGTATACCGACAATACCGAAGGCCTGTAATAGGTTTTATAACCCATATCCTCCAGTTTGGTTACTGTTTCTTTCAATTCATCTTTGGTAATGGGACTTCCCGGCGTAACAAGGCCTATCACATTGCCTTTTTCCAACCTTTTGGGAAGGATCTTTCTGGGCTTGGGTTTGATATTTATCAGGTTTTCCTGTGAAAACGCTTTGAGGTTTGGCATGGCAGCAAGCGCACCCATTGCAACCATACTTTTCAGGAATGTTCTTCTATCAGGCATTTTTTGGGAAATGTTAATTGGGCTATTTATTCTTATAAATAAACTTTAAAAAAAAGAAAGAACAGGCACGTTAACTAAACAACCTGCCTTGTCCTTTCTTTCATACTCACCTTCTTTTTCTTTTAATTAGTGTTTGTTAAAAGTATCATTTTTGCTGCCACCAAACAGGGACATCAGGTGATTTTTCATTAGCCTGAACATTATCAGGATTTCTGTTTACCTCTGTAGTAGGATATTGTGCACGGTCGAGCCATTTCCCCGGGAATTGACTTTGAGCATTGTCTGCCGGTAAAGAAAAATCGGGAAAAACATCCGTTGAAAAATTGTATCTTCTCAGATCAACATATGTTTCAGGATTCAGAAAATCGGCAATATATTTCTCCCGCATAATATCCTGCAGTTTCAGGTTGGCTGCTCCCATACCCACAGAAGGATCGGCGAGATAAGCAGCCGATGAGGCTGAAGACACACCCAGCTTTGACATATTAGCCTGGATGCCGGCAAGGTAAGCGGCATAGCCATCAGCTGTAGTACCTATACTTGTCGGCGTTCCCCCATTGGCCAAAAAATCAGCTTCTGCTTTAATGAACAGGGCTTCGGCATAAGACAAGATAACGATGGGCGAAGTCTGGTTGGTATAATAACCCTCTTCACGAAAATCGGTATTAGCTGCTGACCCATCGCCCGAAAGGCCATGACCACCACTGACATATCCTCTGTAATTGTTGCTGCCATCAGAAGGCTGGGCATATATGGGCAGACGCGGGTCCATGGTCACCACTCCGCCTTTAAACGGGAAAGTAGTTCCATCCATATAGCTCACCAAACGGTCACAAATTACATGGTGATAATTACCTGTATGTTTTGCCAGCACTTCTTCAGAATACCATGGATTGATATGCCTTGAAGTGAAAAACATCTGAAAGTCATCAGAATTGGAAGAATAACCTTTGGCAATAGCGGCCAGGGCAGCCTGGGCTGCAGCCACAGCACCTTTTCTGTTGATCAAATGCAATTCATAACGGGCTTTCAGTGTATAAGCCGTTTTAAGCCATTTGGTTAAATCGCCACGGTAGATAATATCGGAATGTGCATTCGGGGCAAATCCCGAATTATCCGGTCCTTCCAACTCAGCAATAGCATTATTCAGCAAATTGAATATATCGTTATAAATTGCTTCCTGCGTATCATAGGAAGGGGTGAGATCGGCAGCTCCCTCAGAAGCTTTGGAATAAGGAACATTTTCCCAACTATCCGTAGCCAGGCCAAGGTTCATAGCAATAAGAATCTGGGCTACAGCATCAAAATGTTTAGCATTTAGGGCTTTTGCTTTTTGCCTGATAACTTTCAGGTTGGGCAAATCATATAAATAGACATCGCTCCAGGTTCCTGCGATTGTAGTTACACCTGCAGAAGTGCCCCCCTGTCCTACAAAATTTTGCGCATAATTTCCAAAAACTGTTTCAGCATTGTAATAGGCGTAAACAGTATGGAAAATAACAGGAGCCAATAAATCGTTCATACTCAGCTGAGATTCAGATACAGTCCCGGAAGGTGTATTCACATTAAAGTAGTTTTTTCCACATCCTGAAATACCGACGAGGAAGACTACAACCATAATAGTTTTTAGTATATATTTCATAATCTTTACATTTTAAAATCCGAATTTGATACCAAAATAATAATTTTGACTTAACGGGGTAGTTAAGCCGGTATAGCCGTAAATGTTACTTCCGGCACCAAATGCGTTTGCTTCAGGATCGAAACCTTTAAATGGCGTCCAAATAATAATATTACTGGCACCGGCAGAAACGGTCAAATTGCGAATATGGGCACTTTTTATGCGTGGTCCCCGGAAGGTATACGAAACGCTTACACTTCTGAGCTTAACCCATGACCCATTCTCTAACAAAACTTCTGCAGCATCATTATAATGCCTCCAGTCCCTGTAATAATTGTTTGCAGAGATCATCAGCGGAATATCATTTTTTACATATCCTCCATGACCATCATCTTTCATACCTTTTAAAATAGCAGTCTTGTCACGATAGGCTGTTTCCAGCAAATTACCATTTCTCAGGCTGTTCCGGTAACCCCTGTCATACAGGTCACCTCCATTTTTCCACTCGATCAGAACATTGATATTCAGGTTCTTCCAGGTAAAGTTATTTCCTAAAGAGGTGATAAATTTTGGAAAAGCATTCCCTACTTTAACCATTTGGTTTCCATTAGTATAAAAATAGCCACTATTCTTGGAACCTGTGATGATCCAATGTCCATCGGGAGCAACATAACGTTGTCCACCCGGAACAGTCTGAAATACCCAGCCGTACAAACTTCCAAGGGCATCGCCCACTTTCACTTTGGAGGTAATGCGGTCACCCATAAAGATAATCTCTTTCAGGTCTTTGGGGAGAGAGATAACTTTTCCTGTATTTCTTGACCAGTTCGTATAAATTTCCCAACGAACCTTATTGGTCCTTATCACATCACCGCTAACGGAAATTTCGTGCCCCCACGTTCTGTAATCACCCGCATTTCTGGTAACACCACTTAAACCGGATGAATAGGCTGTTCCGACAGTGAAAATCTGATTGGTAACATTCGTAACATAGTAAGTGTAATCTACTCTCAAACGGTTTTTGAAAAAATGCAGGTTTGTACCTGTCGAAAAACTGTTATCCCTTTCAGGCTTGATGTTGGGATCACCCAAAGCCGTACTGGAACGGTATCCACCTGCACCGTTAAACGGGAAAGAACCATCCCGGATAAAATAATGACCTACCCTGCCAAAACCGGGGCTTTTACCAACCTGTGCCCAGGAAATCCTGATTTTACCAAAATCAATTACATTGCTGTTTTTGAAAATATTTTCAGTAAACACATAAGAAGCACTTACCGAAGGGTAAAAGAAGGACCTGTTATTTTTGGGAAGCGTTGATACCCAGTCGTTCCGGCCGGTAAGTGTCAGGTACAAAGTCCTTTTAAAATTAAGGTTCAATGATCCGAAAACACCAACGTTTCTTAACCGGACAAGGCTGGTTCCGGCGAAAATATTCAGAGTGTTGCTTATGTCGTTAATATCAGGAAGGTTCAAATCTTCCCCGCGGATATAGGCATAATCCCTTTTGGTATCATATACCTGGTTTCCTAATGTTAAGCTGGAATGAAAGTCTTTAGTCCAGTCATGGTTCATGGTAACCAAGAGGTTTGATTCCAAACCTCTGTAATTTATGTATTCGTTTACAATAAATCCATGAACATGTGATCCGACATCCAAATCGGGCGGGACAAAACGATTACGCATTTCAGAATAGTTATCAATCTGGCCTGAATAGGTAACATTCATCCATTTAAAAGGATGCCAGTTGATGGTAGAGTTGGCAATCCAACGGGTCAGGTCATCTCTTTGGTTACTTCTTTCCAGAAAATACCTTGGGTTGTCAATAATGCCATTGGTATAGTTTTTCTCCCTTCCATCAGGATATTCCCAATCATTGATGGGGAAAGTTGCCGACCAGTACGAAAGGGAACTAAATACCGATTTATCTCCCGCGTTGGCCCTGACGGCATCTGATTTGGTAAGAGTTACAGAGGAAGAAAGTTTCAGGTTTTTAAGGATCTGGTAACCGGCATTAACCCTGAAAGTTTTTTTATCATAACTGGTATTGGGCAAAGTACCGTTATCCCTTGTCCAACCGGCGGAGAAGAAGTAATTAAATTTGCTGCTTGCTCCGCTAATATTAAGGATCAGATCTTTATTAACCCCTGTTTTAAACAAATCATAAGGATTGTGAAATCCATCATGCCTCAGATCAATAGAATCGCCATTGGGCATAATAAACCAATTAGCGGAGAACGGAACACCCCACGAGTAGAAGGCAAAACTGCCCGGACGAAGATAACCGCCCGGAACGTTCGGATCAATAACAGCACCCGGAATTTTGGTAGTTCTGTTTCCTTCACGATAAGTTTTCTGTAAAGCAGGAGTTTTCACTATTCTCCTAAAAGTGGTAAAAACAGACAGGTTAATTTTCGGCCTGCCTTTTTGACCTTCTTTGGTAGTAATGACAATAGCACCATTAGCTGCCCTCACACCATACAATGCAGTAGCAGCAGCACCTTTCAATACAGTAAAACTGGCAATATCGTCCGGGTTAATATCCATGGCCCTGTTGGCAAACGAAAATTGAGACCCGCTGCCTACAGCGTTGGAACCCGAGCTGGGCAATACGTTCCCTGCAAAAGTTGTATTATCAATAGCCAGTCCATCAACAATGATCAGCGGCTGGTTATTTCTGTTGGGATTTATAGAAGAAAGGCCCCGTATCAGGATATCGGTACCTCCGGCAGGCGATCCCGAAGTACGGGAAATCTGCACCCCGGCTACCCTGCCTTGTAAAGCGGCAATAGGATTTGTCCTGGCGCCTAATTGCAGGTTCTTTGCCTGAATTTCGGTTACAGCATAACCCAATTGCCTTTTCTGTTTTTTAATACCGAAAGCCGTCACAACAACCTGCCCCAGATTACTCACACTTTGCTGCATGACAACATTCAGTACATGGCCGGAAACTTTCACTTCTTTGGTAACATAACCTACAAATGAAAAGACCAAAGTGCTTCCCTGAGGGGCTTTAATACTGTACTTTCCATTGAGGTCGGTCACGGTTCCGGTGTAAGTCCCTTTTATTTTAATGTTTACCCCCGGTAATCCGGCCCCGGTGGCATCTTTTACAGTCCCTGTAACTATTTGCGACTGGGCAAATAACATTGGGGTGACTGTGATAAACACCGTTAAAAGGAACAAAAACCTGTACATCATTTTTTTCATAAGCTTAAAATTTTAAATGAATACTTGAATGAATGATTTTTAATTTTATCTTTATTTTATCCTATTTTTTCTGATTACCCGGTGAAAAATATCATAGTTAGAAACCAACTATATATTTATTTGGGTTCATTTATCAAACTTTTTTTACTCCTATCCCAGGCCAGTCGTTGAGTGTCACTTTTCCGTTAACGACTTTCATCCCGGTAAAAGGATCATTTTTAATCAATAAATTGCCATCCAGGTCTGCCCAGTCCACCAAAGGAGAAAGTTGGGCAACCGCCGACACGCCACAGGATGTTTCAGTCATACATCCCACCATAACTTTCATTTTCAGTGCACGGGCCACCGTTATCATTTTTTGTGCTTCGTAAAGCCCGGTACTTTTCATTAATTTAATATTGATACCCGAATAGACCCCTTTGATCTTATCCACAATATCGGGCAGTCTTTGAAAAGCTTCATCTGCCATGGTGGGCAAAGGACTGTACTCGGTAAGCCAGGCCATATCATCTACCTGGTTTTTCGGCATGGGCTGCTCCACAAAAACAACCCCCTTTTCTTTGAGCCAGTAAATCATGTCAAGCGCTTTGTTTTTATCTTTCCATCCCTGGTTTACATCGACATACAATGGCAAATTGGTTACTGACCTTACCGCATTGATCATTTCCTGGTCAGTTCCACGTCCCAGTTTTACCTTTAACACCTTAAAATGCTCTTTGGCTTTTACGGCTTCTTTCGTTTTCTCACGGACCACAGCCGGCTTATCAATACCAATGGTAAAATCGGTATCGGGGGTTTTTTTTGGATCCAGCCCCCACAATTTGTAAAGTGGTTGATTGACAAGTTTCCCCAGCAAATCATGCAAGGCGATATCAACTGAGGCTTTTGCCGCCGGATTGCCTTCCGCAATGGAATCCACATAAGTCAGGATATCATCCACCCTAAACGGGTCGGAGAATTGCTTCAGGTTTACCTTTTGAAGAAATTTTGTTACACTGGCAATAGATTCTCCAAGATAGGGTGGCATGGAAGCCTCACCATAGCCTGTTATGCCATCGTATTCAATTTGCGTCAGCACATCCGGAGTTGAATTGCGTGAATATTCCGCCACCGTAAAGGTGTGTTCCATTTGTAATGGATAAGGTTTAAAGGTAAGTTTCATTTTTCCGCTTTCCCTGGTTTTAATAAAAGCCGGTGCCGTTCTTCCAAAAGTTGGTTTTGGCAGCATGGCACCTGCTGCTGTAATTCCTAAAATTTTTGTAAAATTCCTTCTGTTTAAAAGCATCCTGTTCGTCCTATTTCGTTTCTAACAATTTATATAATGAATTACTGTTAATTTTTTGTATTGTATTTCCGTTTTTTTGTCCAATGATACGGTTGGCACGAATAAAACGGGCACCGTATTCAGCTGCATAATCGGCTTTCGACTTATCCATGCAACTTATCTTTACCCTGCCTGCAGACTGTATAAAATACCCATGGCCAATGTACATGGCTACATGGGTTACTTTCCCTTGTAAAGCACCTTTGGCATTTGGCCCGAAAAATAACAAATCGCCCGGTTGTAATTTTGTATCATCAAATCTGGTTGTAATTACTTTACCATATTTTGCCTGCTCATCTGCATCCCGTTGAAGGATAATCCCATTCAGAAAATAAACAGTTGATGTTAATCCGCTGCAATCAATGCCCTTTGATGAAAAACCACCCCACAAATAAGGTATACCGTTAAATTTAAGCGCTGTTTTAACCACTCCTTCCTGCGTAGGCTTTTTCTGCATAAGCGTATGCAAAGCCATAACCTGTCTCTTTTTAACAAAAGCCATACGGCCATCCGGGTATTCCACCTGATAAAACCCCTTCACCTCTCCTTTTACCGGCAAAATGCATCCAATTACCAGGTCACTGACATCCTGCGATCTGCTGTCCGGTTTTGAATAGGAAAAACCACATTGCCTGTTAAAAACAACTTTTTCCCCCGTTTCATATTTTCGCAACGATACTGAATCAAAAAGGACAATGGCCGCCTTGTTGACCCAGCCAAGATATTGATTTGGAGTCTGCACGTAATACCAATCACCTTTCTTTTTAAAAACCTTTAAGGGTGTTCCAAGCAAAGCCTGGTTCAGCATTTCAGATTTGCGTGTGGTTTTCTTTCTAATATTGCAAACAGAATTGTTCACCAAGGCATATCTTTCGTTTACAGGAAGATCAGGCAGTAATTTTACCTTTATATTTAACGACGGATATTTTTCTTTTAATTGCAACAAGGCTGCCAGGGCTTTCCTGCCTTCCACCTCGGCGTTTACTACTATTTTATTCCCTTTTTTCTGCACTGAAACGTCCCACACGGTGACCCGTTTGTCAGGTGCATAAACCTGTTGTAATGAATCTATGCTGCCTGTAATCTCCGAGACCAACATGGATTGATTGGTCTCGGAGCAGGAATCAAACATTGCCATCGCTATGAGAAAAATAATGATTACGCTGATATTTCTTTTTAATATGTGTTGTGCCTGCCACATTTTTTATGCTGTTTTTTGTGGGATGATTAAATTTCCGTTACTATCTTTAATTTCGTCCGAGTACACCGCTTTGGGTTTATCGCGCAAAAGATACTGGGAAACCATTATTTCCCCATAAGCCCCCGTGCTCCGGATAGCCACCAGGTCACCCCGTTTGGACATGGGGAGCATAACATTGTCATCAAAGCTGTCAGATGTTTCGCAAACAGGCCCCACTACATCGTATTTATAATTCATGATCTGTACTTCGGGGCTCGAAATATTTTGAATTTTATGCTGGGCGCCATAAAGTGCCGGGCGTATCAAATCGGTCATTCCTGCATCAAGGATCATAAAATTCTTGTTCAGGCCTTTTTTGATATACAAAACTTTTGATATCAGACTGCCCATTTGTCCTACGACAGAACGGCCCAGCTCAAAATGGACCTTTTGGTTTTCCCGTACCTTCAAATGTTGATGGATGGTATCAAAGAACCTTTCATAATCGGGAACAGGTTCGGCATCCGGATTTTCGTAATTAATGCCCAACCCTCCTCCCAGGTTGATGTGTTC
>Ga0256829_1002764_pt1 | contig 12717 bp, 16 predicted proteins | sample 131447metaG_FD_185979 | JGI IMG/M metagenome (GOLD analysis project Ga0256829, IMG submission 185979) | Hydrothermal vent microbial communities from Lau Basin, Pacific Ocean - 131-447 | ecosystem: Environmental > Aquatic > Marine > Hydrothermal vents | place: Pacific Ocean: Lau Basin | collected... | reverse complement strand
ATTTTTGGGTGCGTTAAGGCTTCCAAGGTTCCCAAATGGTGCCCAAAAGGCATGAAAAAAGGCTTACTGTTCCCAATAAACCTTTATGACTTGTTGCTATATATAGATTTTTGAGTGGTACTCCCAAGGGGAATCGAACCCCTGTTTCCGGCGTGAGAGGCCAGCGTCCTAACCGCTAGACGATGGGAGCATCTTTGCGGGGGTGCGATTTGTACTGTGATCCACCCTGTTCGTCAATGCCAGAAGAGTGCGGCAGGCCGGAAGCGTGGTGAAATAGCGTAAAATCGTGCTGCCCGATGATCGTCAGGGTAGGAAAATTTTGCCTGAACGGGGTGGTTTCAGCGCTTTATAACAGCGGTGCAATCACCAGCGAGACAATGGCCATGACGTTGATCAGAATATTCATGGCCGGGCCGGAGGTGTCCTTAAACGGGTCGCCCACGGTGTCACCGACAACGACGGCTTTGTGTACGTCGGAGCCTTTGCCGCCATGATTGCCTTTTTCGACATGTTTTTTGGCATTGTCCCATGCGCCGCCGGCATTGGCCATCATCAGCGCCATCAGCACGCAGCAGACCAGCGCCCCGGCCAGCATGCCGCCGAGCGCTTGCGCGCCAAGGCTGAAGCCAACCACAACAGGCGCCGCCATCGCCATCACACCCGGTAAAATCATTTTTTTCAGGGCGGCGGTGGTGGCAATCTCCACGCACTTGGCGTTGTCCGGTTCCGCTTTACCCTCCATCAGACCGGGGATTTCACGGAACTGGCGTCGAATCTCCTTGATCATTTCAAAAGCGGCGTCGCCGACGGCCGTCATGGTGAGCGCAGCAACAAGAAAAGGAAAAATACCGCCGATAAACAGCCCGATCAGCACTCTGGGTTCGCTCAGGTTCAGGGCGAAGCCGGCATGGTGATGCGATACGGTTTGAACAAAAGCCGAAACGATGGCCAGCGCCGCCAGCGCCGCTGCGCCGATGGCGAAGCCCTTACCGATGGCGGCGGTGGTGTTGCCCAGTTCATCGAGCGAATCGGTGATTTTGCGGGTCTCTTCGCCCATGCCGGCCATCTCGGCAATGCCGCCAGCGTTGTCCGCCACCGGGCCATAAGCATCAATGGCCATGGTGATGCCGACGGTGGCCAGCATGCCGACTGCCGCGACGCCGACTCCGTAAATGCCGGCCAGCGAGGTGGAGACAAAAATAATGGCGGCAATGGTAAGAATAGGGATGACCACGGACTCCATGCCGATCGCCAGCCCTGCAATCATCACGGTGGCCGGCCCTGTTTCGCCGGCTTTGGCGATATCGCGCACCGGTTTACCGCCGGTGTAGTACTCGGTGACAAGGCCGATCACGATGCCGCCGATGGCGCCGGCGATCATGGCCCCCCAGACCGATGCGCTGATATCAACTGCGCCGATGACAAAATAGGCGGCGATGATAAACAGCAGCGATGCACCCATGGTGCCGATACGTAGCGCCACGGCTGGCTCTCTGCCAGCGGAAATCTTGACCATCATGATGCCGAGTATCGAACAGACAAGGCCGAGCGAAGCCAGTACCAGCGGCAGGAACATCAGCGCCGATTGCGTCCCCAGCGAGGTCAGCGCATCGGATGACATGGTTGAGGCGATGGCGATGGTGGCGATTATGGCGCCGCAGTAGGATTCAAAAATATCCGAGCCCATGCCGGCGACATCGCCGACATTGTCGCCGACATTATCGGCGATCACGCCGGGGTTGCGCGGATCGTCTTCGGGAATGCCGGCCTCGATCTTTCCGACCAGATCAGCGCCGACATCGGCGCTCTTGGTGAAAATACCGCCGCCGACGCGGGAAAACAGGGCGACTGATGAGGCCCCCATGCCAAAGCCGTGGATGGCGTGCGCCGTTTCAGGATCGCCGCCGAAAAAGAGGTAGAGAGTGCCAAGTCCGAGTAGTCCGAGCGAAGCGACCGTCAAGCCCATCACCGAACCGCCGAAGAAAGCAACCGTCAACGCCGAGGCTGCGCCATGATCCTGCGCCGCCGTGGCGGTGCGCACATTGGCTTTGGTGGCTGCGAACATGCCCAGATAGCCTGCGATGGCCGAGGAGATGGCGCCGACCAGAAAGGCGATCGTCGTATGCATGCCCAGCGACAGCGATAGCGATACGGCAACTACTGCGACAAACAGGCTGAGAATGGAGTATTCGCGTTTCATAAACACCATCGCGCCCAGGTGGATGGCCTCGCCGATCGCCATGACCTTGCCCGTACCTTGCGGATATTTTTTCACCGCCAGGTAGAGCATAAAAGCGATGGTCAGGCCGATGACGCCGAAAACCGGGGGGATCAGGTGTATTTGCATATCACTACTCCAGTTTAAACCCAAAGAGGCAGTTGATTGATCAACTGCCTCTTCTCGGATTTAAAAATATTATGAATCTGCCTGGTAGCGCGCGATTGAGTCCAGTACCTCTTTTCTGGCTTCAGCCGCTGTACCCCAGCCTGTCACCTTAACCCACTTGTTGGGTTCGAGATCTTTATAGTGCTCGAAGAAGTGGGATATCTGATTGAGCAGGAAATCATCCACATCCTCCAGTTCGGTGACATTATCAAAGGATGGTTTCAGATGGGAGGATGGCACCGCCAGTACTTTGGCGTCCATGCCTTTCTCATCTTCCATGTGCAGCACGGCAACCGGACGGCAGTTGATAACGCAGCCGGTAATCAGCGAGAATTTCGATATGACCATCACATCGACGGGGTCGCCGTCGTCAGAGAGCGTGTTGGGCACAAAGCCGTAATTGCACGGATAGTGCATGGGCGTGTGCATAAAACGATCGACGAAAAATGCGCGAGAATCCTTATCCAGTTCATATTTCACCGGATCGGCATGCTGCGGCACTTCGATAATGACGTTGATATCTTCAGGCGGGTTATCCCCGGCCGGTATTTTACTAATATCCAAGATTCATCTCCCCTGTTCAATGATGTTGGCGAAAGTATTCCTCAGTCGAGGCGCGAAGTACACAAATTGCTGAGTTATCATCAGACATTAAAGCGGAAGTGCAGCACATCGCCATCCTGGACGACATACTCTTTACCCTCCAGGCGCATCTTGCCGGCCTCTCTGGCTTTGGCTTCGCCGCCAAGCGCCACGAAATCTTCATAGGCGATGGTTTCAGCGCGAATGAACCCTTTTTCGAAATCGTTGTGGATCACCGCTGCGGCTTTCGGCGCCGTATCGCCGCGGTGAATGGTCCAGGCGCGGACTTCTTTGACGCCCGCCGTAAAATAGGAGATCAGATCGAGCAGCGCGTATGCTTCACGAATCACTGTATTCAGGCCCGGCTCGGCGAGTCCGAGATCGGAGAGAAACTCCGCCTGTGATTCAGCGTCCATCTCGACCAGTTCCGACTCAATCTGGGCCGAGACGACGGCTACGCGCGCGCCTTCCTGTTCGGCGAATGCGCGCACCTGTTCGACATAGGCGTTGCCATCCGGCAGCGAGCCGTCATCCACATTGGTGATATAAATGACAGGCTTGCCGGTCAGTAGCCACAAATCCCTGAGTTTACCCAGTTCGTCGTCGCTAAGCTGCTGACGTCGGACGGTGACGCCATCCTCCAGCCCTTTAAGCACGCGCTGCTGCAGTTCGAGCAGGGCTTTGGCGTCCTTGTCGCCGGTTTTGCACTGCTTTTCAGTGCGTGCGATCGCCTTTTCGACGGTCTCCATATCCTTGAGCATGAGTTCGGTGTCGATCACTTCAATGTCGGAGAGCGGATCAATCTTGCCCGCCACATGGGTGACATTCTCATCTTCAAAACAGCGCACCACATGCGCAATCGCCGAACATTCGCGAATGTTGGCCAGAAATTTGTTACCGAGCCCTTCGCCGGAGGCCGCGCCGGCAACCAGCCCGGCGATATCGACAAACTCCACCACGGCGTGCTGCATGGCTTGTGGATTGACGATTTTGGCCAGCGCATCCATGCGCGGATCCGGCACTTTGACGATGCCTACATTCGGGTCGATGGTGCAGAACGGATAGTTGGCAGCTTCCGCGCCGCCGCCGTTGAGGGCGTTAAACAGGGTTGATTTGCCGACGTTGGGCAGTCCGACAATGCCAATACTCAGTGCCATAGTTTTTATCCTTGTGAGGGGTGAGGCATGAAGGAATAAGGAGTGAAGGTTTTTACACCTAACGCCTGACGCCTTACGCCTTGCCCGAATTTAATGCCAGATGAATGCGGTTGGCGGCTGTGTCTGTCTGACCTGACAGCAGCGGTTTGAGTTCATCCAGCAGGGCGGCGAAAATGCGCGCTTCGTCAGCCCGGTCGCCTTCGCAGGCCTTACCCAGCACCCATGCGGTAATATCGCCGTGCGGCGGTCTGCCGATACCAATTTTGACGCGCACATAATCGCGCGACGGCAGATGGGCGTGGATCGAGCGCAGACCGTTGTGGCCGCCGTGACCGCCGCCTGTTTTGATGCGCAATTTGCCGACCGGCAGATCGAGATCATCATAAACGACGATGATATCCTCTGCTTCCACCTGATAGTAACGCGCCAGCGCGCCCACCGCTTCGCCGCTGTTGTTCATAAAGGTTTGCGGCTTAACCAGCAGCACGCGGCCGGCGGGCGATTCCCATTGCGCAGTTTCAGCATGAAAACGAGGGGCTGCGGCAAAGCATAGCCCCTCGGATCTGGCCAGCAGGTCAAGAAAGCGGAAACCGATGTTGTGTCGTGTTTCCGCATACTTGCTGCCCGGATTGCCCAGGCCGACAAGTAGCTTCATGGTAGCCCGTAAAACCCGACCAACTTACCCGGCGGCTTCGCCTTCTTCAGCAGCACCCTCTTCAGCCGTATCATCGGCATCGGTGCCGGCCTTGGTGGCCGACAGATTGAGTACGGTAAAGTTGACATCATGCTGCACTTCGGCGCCTTCGGGCAGGGTGATATCGTCAATATGGATAGTGTCGCCAATGTCCATGTTGCTGCAGTCGATTTCAATCTGATCCGGGATTGAATCGGCGCGACAGGTAATTTCCAGCGAGTGGCGAATAACATCGATCAGGCCGCCCTTGACGACGCCCGGACATTTCTCGGTGTTGATAGCCACCACCGGCACATCCATGGTGATCGCATCGCCGGCGGCGACGCGGAAAAAGTCGAGATGGGTCGGGGTGTCCATCACCGGATCCCACTGGCTGTCTTTCAGCAGCACCTTGTTTTTGCCGCGTGAGCCTTTGACTTTCACCTCAAGAATGGAGGTGTGAAACTGCTCTTCGTTGAGTAGTTTGGAGACGGTGTTGTAGTCCATAGTAATGGCCAGATCGGGCTTGCCGCCGCCATAAATAATACCCGGCAATTTGCCGGCGCGGCGCAGTCGGCGCGTGGCGCTGCGGCCGGTCTCTTCACGAAGCTCAGCTTCGATGATGTAATCAGTCATTGTTCTCTCCTGTGGGAAATGCACCGTCGGGTTGTCCCGTCACGGCGTGCGTCGGTTTTCATCCGATTTTTGACGCGGGCGCGCACTCTAGGGGGACAATGAAAAAAGTCCAACATGGCGCTAGTATGCGCACATGTTGAAGACGCTTGTCCTGTTTACCATCACGGCCCTGGCTGAAATTGCGGGCTGTTATCTGCCTTATTTGTGGCTCAAAAAAGATGGCTCGGTCTGGTTGCTGTTGCCGGCCGCAGGCAGTCTCGCGCTGTTCGTCTGGCTGCTCAGTCTGCACCCGACAGCAGCAGGTCGCGTCTACGCCGCCTATGGCGGCGTTTATGTGAGTGTTGCTATTTTGTGGTTGTGGCTGGTTGATTCCATTCGGCCGACGATGTGGGATCTGCTTGGTTCATCGGTGGCGCTGCTGGGTATGGCCATCATTATGCTGGGCAGGCAGTCCTGAAGAGAGGTGGCAATCCCGGGGCAGGGCGATCGCCAGAGCCCGGTTTTTTTGCATGGATTGATCAGCCGGCGATCGAATGCGCCCGCCGAACCCCGCCGGACTATTCGGCGCGGTGAAAATCAAGCGTGTTGTCTTTATCATCACTGTGGAAAACCAGTTGCAATGCATGGCCATCCTTGCTGAGCAGCACATCAACAGGGCCGTTCCAGCGGTCGCCGACGCCAAAACCGATTTTACCGTTTTTGAAGGTTTCCAGAGAGGAGATTAGTCGCAGCGGCGGTTGCTCATCCGGCAAGGTGAGCTTGACCGACTGATCGGCATAAAAACGGACGCTGGCCCGGCCGTTATCCTGTTGCCAGACGCCTGCTAGCCGGGCGATTTTACTGGTGGGAACCGGATCGCCGCTATCCATGCAGGCGGCCAGCATCAGCAGTAGGGTCAGCACTGCGATGGGGCGGATGAGTTGGGTCTGCTTCATGATTGGACTCGGTTAACTTTTGATATTCCGGCGCGTTTATGCAGCCATGAAAGCCTGATTGCCCGGCCGCCGGTGGGGGCGAGTCTAGGAGCCATGGCGAGGTTGACAAGCCCGACAAAACCCTTGCCCTTGATGGGCGACTTCTCATAATGCGGCCATGTCCAGACAATCCCCTTCGAATCATAAGCCGCCGGTAAAAAGCGGCGAGCGCATTATTTTTATCGTGACAATCATTTTCCTGGTTCTCGCCGGCGCGGCTTTCGGCGGTATGGAGTATGTCCGACACCACTCCGACAAGCCGATGTTCTCCATTACCACGGATTATCAGTTCAGCCCGGAGGCCAAGCGGGGCATGCAGCTGTTTTTTCGCGGCGGCAGCTGCACCGATTGCCATCGCGCGCTGAATAGCGGCACCAATATGGGGCCGGGCACCGATCTGGATGGCGAAGGCAGCAAGCGCGGACTGACCTGGATCTATAATTTCCTGCGCATGCCGGAACAGACCTATAACGGCGAGACGCTTGATCACGGGCCGGGCAAGGCGGCGGCGTTTGTCTCCGACTGGAAGGCGGAAGATCTACATGCCATCGCTGCGTTTCTGGCGGCGCTGGAGGCCAAGAGCGGCTCCAGCGTGTCGCCTGTGCCGCCGTCCGAGGTGTCGCCTTTTGTCGACTCGATGGTCAGGAAATTTGCACCGGAGAGCTGGAAGACGGGAAAATTCAAGGATATGAGAAAGGATTCTCGCGTATCCAAAAAAGCAGGCGCGTCACAGGAGAAACAGCAATGAGCAATGCAGCATGGGAAACGGACAGGGAGTTCGTGCGTTACACGCTATGGTTTGTGTTTGCCTGCGTGATCTACAGCTTGATTGGCTTCTCATGGGGGGCGCTGATGGGCGGTATTGCCGATTTTCGTCACTTTGTCGATCAGCGCATGTTCGGCAAGCTGATTGTGCGCGCCCACACCCATATCAATCTGCTGGGCTGGGTTGAGATGGCCATTTTCGCCGCTGTCTATTATATTGTTCCACGGCTGGTCAAACGCCCGATCTACAGCGTCAAGCTGGTGAAAGCGCATTTCTGGACCCACAACCTCGGCCTGATCGGCATGGTGGTGTTCTTTACCATGGCTGGCGTGATCGGCGGCAACGCCAGCATGCATATCCCCCCCAACGAGGTGGAGGCGATGGTGCACCCATGGCTGGCGCTGGTGGGCGTGTTTGGCAGTATCGTGTTGCTGGCCAACTGTATCTGGGCCTATAATATCTTCCGCACGGTTCGAGGCTGGAGTTGAAACGCTTTAGCGTCTTCGCATGCATGCTCGCCCTGCTGATGCTGTCCGGATGCGATCAGTTTATGATGGGCAGCGGTAATATTCACCGTGGTCAGAAAGCGCCGGCCGTGCATACCAAAAAGCTGGCCGATGTCGATGGCGATATGGGCAAGATTACCAGCTACCACTTTCCTATTCCGGCCATGTACCAATACTCCGAAGATGAAGCGCTTAAACTCAATAAGCCGGTCGTGCTTGAGTTCGCCACGCCGGCGCACTGTACGCAGTGCGACAAACAGTTGCAGCTGCTCAAGATGCTGATGCGCAAGTATGGCGATAAGATCGTCGTGCTGCATTTCGATGAGTATTACAATCCCGAGGCTTACCGCGCCTTTAAGGTGCGAGGGGAGCCGTGGACCGTGCTGCTGGATCGCTGGGGTACGGTGCGTCGCCTCTATCCGGGCCGTACGCTGCACGGTGAACTGGATCCGATGCTGGAGCAGTTGGTGACGGAAAAAACAGCGCCGAGCAAGCCTGTCGCTGCCGGAGCAAAATAGCTTGGCCCGCCCTATCGAGAAAATAAAGCTGCAGCCGGATAAGGGCGGCGTGGTCTGGGATCTGGTGCTCTATGTACCCACAGTCTCCGTGCTGGCATTTTACGGGCTGACGCTCTGGTATGGTGAAAAGTATCTGCCGGTCGCCTATTTTTTATGGTTTATGGCCTGCTTCTTCACGCTGGCTGGCGGCAAGCGCATTATGGGGCGCCTGCTGATGCTGCCGCAGACGCCTGTGGCGATCAGCGTCGATAAAAAACGCCAGGCGAGCATCTACCTTAAAAGCGGCGAGACCATCGCGCTGGTTAGTGAACTGCGATATTTCAAGGATCACGCCGGCAAGAGCTTTGGTTTAACCGGTCAGGATGCCGGCGGCAAGCAGTGGCAGTTTGTTTTTCATCGCGGCCAGTTCAAATCAGAGTCGAATTTCTCGGAACTGGTCAGGGTGCTGGAAGCCTTTGGCCGTTAGTCACCGGCGAATATTTCTATCCGCTTTTAATCTGCGTCCATCCGCGTTCATCTGCGGTTCCGGATTAAAGCTCGTTAATGGAGGCGCGTATGTTTATTACCATGAACCGTATTCCGGTGAATCCGGAATTCAGCGATGCATTTGAAGAGCGCTTTGCCAGTCGGGCAGGGCTGGTGGATCATGCGCCAGGATTTGTGCGCAACCTGGTGCTGCGCCCGCTCAAAGGCAGTAGTGATCGTTATATTGTGATGACGCTGTGGGAGTCTGAGGCTGATTTTCACGCCTGGACAAAAACCGATGATTTTAAAAAAGCCCATGCCGGCGTGCGTCAGGCGCCCGAAGGGATGTATCTTGGCCCCGGCAAGATCGAGGTGTTTGACACGGTGCTTGATTCACTGATGGAAAAGACGGAAAAATGATATTGACACGGATTTGGAGTGTGGCTATTCTGTTGCCCGTTTTGAGTTGATATTATTAACTGCCAGACAAGGAGGGATAGAACATGAGAGATATGATGCCGATAGTTTTCCTGGTGCTGTTTGCTGCATTCACGGTTGTGCCGCTGATGATTTTCGATATGTAAACAACCCTGATGCTCCGAGGGCCTGTGAAGCAGGCGGTCAGAGCTTGATGGGTAGTGGTTGTTTCAGCTAGACAGCCAATAAAAACAGGCAAAAAAAGCCAAAGAGAAAACTAACATTAAATAAAAAAAGGCCCGTGCGGGCCTTTTTTTATTTGCGGCGGGCGATATCCCATGTCATCCAGCCAATCACAGCTGCTCCGATGGCGACAACAACTGCGATAGCTGTCTGTTCCGCTGACGTGGAAACAAGGCCGCCCAGAAACATGTGAACGGTGTAGCCGAGAATAAACAGTGATGCAGTGGCGCCAATGGCGTAAACAATGATTTTTCGCATGGGGGTATCATGTGTTTGGCGGCCGTTGCAGTCAACTGCTTCGCAGTGGCGACGGCGGTTGGTTTGGTAATGTTGCTGGATGGCGAGGGGAGCTGAAATTGTCCATTGTAGAAGTGGGTTTTGCATGCTGGCGAGGGAAAAATTCTCCATCTGCACCAGCATTAAAAAATAATGAAGAGTCAGTGAAGAAATGTTTTAGAAAGCATTTGACATGGGTTTATACTGCGGAGTAGCGTGCGCCTGTTGCTTAATATAAGATGGCACCAGAAGGAGGGAAATAATGAATAAAACGCAACTGTTATCATTTGTTGTAGGTATGATTACAGGCGCCGGCAATGGTTCGGTGTTTGTGGTTTGTATGAACGATTTCATGGGTCGCGGCCCGTACAGTACAGCCGGAATGTGGGGGTTTGACGCCTATAACCCGACGACGTTCGCCGGCTTTGAGAATTTTGTGATGCTGCTGTTCGGCGTTGCATTCTGGGTGATTATGGTGGTTGGTCTGAAAGCCGCGGCTGATGCCGAAGGTCAGCCGGTGATTGGTCACGACTACGAAGCAATTCACGATGCGACAGGGAGGTAAGAGATGGCATTAGTAGCAGGATTAATGGGAATATTACTTGCATTTGCATCCATGTGGGTGGGGTGGTACATCATGTGCCAGTATCCGGAACTGCGGGATAAAAATATGGCAGAGTATGAGCGCCGCCAGGTGGAAGTGAGAAAGATTCTGGCAGGTGAGAAGTGAACAAGGTTAGTATTGAAATCAATATAAGTAAGGAGGAAGAATACTACAATGGGTGCATTTAAATATTTATTCGGCAAAGAGGATGATATCCCGCAGGGAACTGCGGCTATTCTCTTTGGGTTCGGTTCCATCGTGTGGTTTATTATTGGCACGGGATTGGGCTCATTCAACGCGGCCAAGCTGGCCTTTCCCGATTTCGTAACGGGTAACTATGCGTTTGCATTTGGTCATATGCGTCAGGTGCATGTGATGACTGTGATCTTCGGTTGGATCTGGGGTGCGTTCTGTATGGCGTTCATGTATATTACGCCGGCGCTGGGTAACACCAAGCTCTGGAGTGAGAAGCTGGGCGTCTGGAATGTGCTATTCTGGAATGTCGGTCTGGCGCTGGGTCTGGCGACACTTTGGTGCGGTATGACTTCCGGTCGTGAGTATTCGGATTTTATCTGGCCGATCGATCTGTTCATCGCTTTCCTGATTGTGCTTCCAACTGCGATTAATGTCTGGATGACCATTCTGAAGCGTCGTACGCAGGGTATTTATACCACCAACTGGTTCTTCGCTGCATCGACATTCATGACGATCATTGTGTTCCTGATCGGTAACCTGCCGGAATTCTTCCATCTGACCGGCCTGAACGAAGCATACATGACATGGTGGTTCGCCCATAATATTCTGGGCCTGCTGATCACGCCTGTGGCGGCTGCGATCAGTTACTACATCATTCCTAAAATCACCGGCAACCCGCTCTACTCTCACCGTGTGGGTCATCTGCACTTCTGGTCGCTGGTGGTGTTCTACTCCACGCCTGCAGCGCATCACCTGATGGGTTCGCCGCTGCCGGAATGGCTGAAGTCCTTCGCGTCTGTGGAGGGTGTGCTGATTCTGGTGCCGGCGATGGCGTTCGTATGTAACATCACGCTGACCATGCAGGGTCGCTGGCGCATGTTCGTGGAGAACATTGAAATCCGCTATGCCGCAACCTCAAGTTTGCTGGCCATTCCGTTGAACATGCAGGGCGGCTTCCAGCAGACCCGCGCCATCAACTGGTATGTGCACGGAACCGGCTGGATTGTGGCGCATGATCACCTGGCGCTGCTGGGCTTCTCCACCTTCGCCGAGGTCTCGGCTGTGGTGTACGGCATGCAGACATTGATGAAGCGCAAGCTGTGGTCCTATTCACTGCAGAACTTCCACTACTGGATGCTGCTGGTTGGCTTCGGTATCTACTGGACCACGATGACCATTGCCGGCCTGATTCAGGGTGCAGGCAAGGTGTTCGAAGTGCCATATATTGACGTGGTGATTGCAGAGCATCCCTACATGATCGGTCGCTGGTTCGGCGGTACGATGGTGTTCATCGGTAATATCGTCTGGCTGTACAATATGTACAAGACAGCCAAAGAGGGCGCTGAGGTTCCGGAAGGGCTGTTGCCGCAAGAGATCGCATACGATCGGTAATATTGAGATGCGGAGGCTGTATGGTTCAGCCTCCGCGCTTCAATAGCGGTGATACTCATTTACCAGGATCAATAATTTATAATTGTACTAAACAATAGTTAGAAAGGGAGGAAGTAAAGTGGCATTTAGAGAATATAAAATGGGAGGGCAGTTCTTCGGGTTCGCATTGGGCTTTTCAATGCTGATCACGATTTTCTTTCCATCTATCTACATCACAAATCATGGTGTTCCGAACGATTATGGTCTCGATAAGACCATGACCTACGGCCACAACAACGGATTTACCTATAGCGATCCGTTTTTGAAGCAGTGGCACAAACCGATCAAGGGTGTATTGAGCAAAGATCCTGTTAGCGGCCAGCCGCTGGCCAAACCGATGACAGTCTATGTTTATCGCGCCGGCGACCCGTTCCCAAGCACCATCACGCATCCGCGCGTGCTTGCCGGTGAAGGCGTGATCGCTCTGAGTAAGTCAAAAGGTAAGATCGAAGCGGCAGATGAGTCCAGAGGCGCAGTATTTACTCTTGCAAATGGCACCTATAAGGGAAAAGAGCTCTCTTATATCGTCAATCTGACCGCAACGCGCAACTGGACGCCGCAACAGGTGCTGGCTGCAGTGCCGGAAGCGCAACAGTCGTATGCATCTGCAGGTCGCACGATCTATATGCGTGAAGGATGCTGGTGGTGCCACACGCTGCTGCCGGAAGAGACTCAGGATTGGGAAACATTCGGTCGTCCGCCGCTGGTTGGCGATCTGAACGGTCAATCTCCGACGACATTCGGTTCTGACCGTAAAGCGCCGGATCTGCTGCATGTCGGAACGCGTAACTCGTCACGCGAGTGGATCACGATGCATCTGTTCAATCCGCGTCTGGTGCAGCCGCACTCCATCATGCCGCGCTTCGACTACCTGTGGGGCGATAAGGA
>Ga0256829_1002763_pt1 | contig 12719 bp, 11 predicted proteins | sample 131447metaG_FD_185979 | JGI IMG/M metagenome (GOLD analysis project Ga0256829, IMG submission 185979) | Hydrothermal vent microbial communities from Lau Basin, Pacific Ocean - 131-447 | ecosystem: Environmental > Aquatic > Marine > Hydrothermal vents | place: Pacific Ocean: Lau Basin | collected... | reverse complement strand
AGCGCTTGGCTAATTTCAACCGCTTGTTTAGGTGGCAAAAATGATAAAATCTTACCCACTTGCTTTTCCTTCATGCGTGAAAACATTTTAACCACTGTTTTAAGCTTCATTTGTGCAATCACTGGGGCAGCTTTATCCGCCTTCATACCTTCATACACTGCTGTAAGACGCTTGATTTTTTTATCGTTCATCGCCTTTTCTTCTGCCAATAAATCTTGAATGTGAGCCTCTAATGCTTTGAGCTCATCAATACGTTTGATTGCACGCTGCTCTGCAGCTTGAGCAACCTTCTCGCGCTCTTGCAAAGACTTTTCTTGTGCTACAAGTTTTTCTCGTGCATCACGCAATGCCGATGAGCTTTTCCCTATATCGCTTTCAGAAGCCTCTTTTTCTTCTGCAATCGGTATCTCTGCCGCCGCTTCTGCTGATGGAATGAAATCACCTGTCCATAACTTCTCTTTCTGCATAGCATGGTTATCTTCATGTTTTACCAATGTAACTTGGGCTATCTCAGCATTTGTATTCGCTACCACTTGCTCATCTACAACATCCATAGGCTCCCATACAGACAAACCCATCTTACCTACTACAAATAAACTTAATAGAGATAAAATCATGGGTAGTGTATGACGTTTCATTTGAAATTAAGCCTCATGCACTGTAAATGATGCGAACAAATCATCTAATTGTCTTTGAATCCGCTGTTCATTCAAACGCATTTGTTTTTTCTCTGCAGCTTTTTGAATTTTATCATGCGTATCATGCTTGCGATTCGCTGCAATCCAATCTTTGAGCAATTGCGATTCTTCTTCATGAATCTTTTGTAAATTCACATCCACCAAATGCACCATATCCTGTTGTTCCTGCATCGCCTCTTCAATCATCCATAATACCGAGGCTTCTGTTTTTTGCTCTAAAACACGCTCACGCTCTTGCCTTAACCTCGCTTGAGATGCTTCTGCATCTTGGCGCAAAGCTTCCAAGCGCTGACGCTCTTTACCCAATGTTGCTAATTCTTCCTGCGCTTTCATCCGCTCTTGATCTGCCAAACGGCTTAAGATTTGATGGGGTGATAAACTCATATTGCCTCCGAATGTAGCCCTTGCATCAGGGTTAACAATTGCTGCACTGCATCTTTTCTCGAACAAACCTCATCGGGTTGCTGTTGTAAAAATGCCCGAATCGATGGCATATGTTCAATCACCTTATCCAACTCTGGGTTACTACCTTGTTCATAGGCTCCCATATGAATCATATCCTCCATGCGCTCGTACAGTGATAATACCTTACGCAAGGAACGTGCCGCATTTAAAGATGATCCATCGCTCAATTGCATTTCTAATCGACTGATGCTTCGTTGTAGATTAATCGCAGGATAATGACCTTGCTCGGCAATCCTTCTATCCAATACCGCATGCCCATCCAAAATGGACATGGCTGAATCGGCTACAGGGTCAGCAGATAAATCATCGCCTTCGACCAAAACTGTGTACAAACCACTAATATCACCACGCTGATTTGCAGATTGCGAGCCAGGCCCCGCGCGCTCTAACAATTCGGACAAAGCAGTAAAACATGATGGCGTATAACCTTTGCTTGCAGGAGGTTCACCCAACATCAAGCCAATCTCACGTTGTGCCTGTGCAAAACGTGTAAGACTATCCATCATCAATAAAACACGTTTTCCTTTATCCCTAAAACCCTCAGCAATCGTAGTGGCTAAAAGTGCCGCGCGCACCCGCACCACCGGTGGCATATCTGAAGTTGCGACCACCACAACACTGTGCTCAAGCGCTTCTTTACCCAAGGATAAATCCAAGAACTCACGCACTTCTCGACTACGCTCACCCACCAATGCAATCACATTGATATCGGCATCTGAATTTCTTGCCAACATGCCCATCAGCATACTTTTGCCTACACCTGCGCCTGCAAACAAGCCCAGCCTTTGCCCCCACCCCATGGGTAAACAAGCGTCCATCATGCGCACGCCCAATTGCATAGGCTCATCAATAATATGAAGGTCATAAGGGTTCAAACCTGTTCCATGCAATGGATAAGCAAGACCAGATGGATTTAAATCCCTACCATCCATAGGGTTTCCTAGCGCATCCAAAACACGCCCTTGTAAATAATGATCTACTTGTATGGATGGGGCACTATCCAATGGTAAAACCGCATCTCCAGGTGCCATACCTCGCGTTGAGCCCACTGGCATCAGTAATGTTCGCTCATCTCTAAAGCCTACAACCTCAGCTTCTATACGATGCCCTGTCTTACATATCACTGCGCAACCATGTCCAATACTGCTTTGCAAACCAGTCGCTTCCAGCATGGGGCCTGCAACCTTATGCACACGTCCACGCAGCGGGTATGCATTGATTTTTTTAATATCGTCAATCGTTTGACATTGGGTATCAGCATGCCAAAGGGGCTGCGTAAACGGCATCATAAAATGACCGTATCATCCTGCTTCACTAAGTTTTTCTGAAATTGTGATACAACATCCGCAATCGCTTGATATGGATCAATATGTATATCTTGTTGTGTGGACATCAATCGACATGTGCCAATCGTAACCGATGGTTCGCTTTGCAAGCGCCATTCACCCATAGACTCAGGATGTACCACATTTTCAAATGCTTGCATATCATCTGGATTGATTTGCAAGGTTAACCCTTGCATGCTTGGAAATTGTAAAGCCGCTCGTTCAATAGCGGATAATAGAAATGTATGCCACTGCTCTTTTTCATCGCCCAGCACATGGGTCATCACCGCTTGTGCCAAACCCAAGACAATATGCGTGCATTGATGCTCTAAATCGGCAAGCTGTTGCTCTGCCTGTACCATTATTTTCTCTAGCTGTTCTAGGCTTTGCTCTGCTCTTTTTTGCCCCAAAGCCATGCCCGCTTTTTCACCTGCTGCATAAGCTTTATCATATGCCTCGCGCTCCATGATTTCAGCTCTACCTTGAGCCTCTTGTAACATATGCTCTAATTCTTGCACGCGTCGCTCTTCTGGAGATCCACTCATTTGTGCCATAGGCATCGTTTGTGGCGTTTTCATAACACGGGAAGCAAGCTCTGGAAAAGGTGAATCTGTGGGTGTGGTTTGCTGCACATCCTCATCCATCAATGTTGGCAATGGCATCAATGCCATAGGATATTACAGCATATCATCACTGCCTCCTAGACTAATCACACCATCTTCATCCAATTTTCTCACTGCTTTTAAAATATTTTGCTGCGCATCTTCTACCTCAGATAATTTCAATGGCGGCATCACCTCCATATCCTCACGCATAATTTCTGCTGCACGCTGCGACATATTGGAAAAGAAACTTTCCGCTAACTCTTCAGACGCACCTTTTAATGCCCGTACCAAATCATCGGATGAAATATGTTTAAGAATTTCCTGGATACCTTTGGCATCAAGCTCCAATAAGTCTTCAAAAACCAAAAGTAATTTATCAACTTGCGAAAACAGCTCTTCATCTTTTTCTTCAAGACGCTCCAAAATAGGTTTGGAAACTGTTTTATCTAAGGTCTTGAGAATTTCTACTACACTGACCATGCCATCAAAACTAATCCCTGTATCACCAGTCGCTTCAGAAAGCTCTTTTTCTAAAGTCTCTTCAATATCATGAACCAATTCTTTAGGCACACTCTCAATCTTAGACATCCGCATCACCACAGACATTTGCATATCTTCAGGCAACAATGCAATCACCTGACTGGCTACGGATGTATCTAAATTACCTAAAATCAAAGCAATGGTTTGTGGATGCTCCGCCTCAATATAACTGGCTATCATATTAGGCTGAATGCGAGATAACTTTTGCCATACCGTAAATTTCTGAGGTTGATTTAAATTGGATAAGATTCGATTCGCTCTCTCATCTTCCACTGCCATCTTCAATAATGTGGATACATCTTTGTGGGATGAATACATCATGGGATCATCAGATTCATGTAATTCCAAATATTCATCCAATACCTGAACCAGCACATCACTTTCAATCTTACCTAATTCTGACATACGCCTAGCCAAACGCGTCATGGTCTGGTCATCCATCCCTTGAACCAAGGATGCCGATACCTCAGGCCCTAAAGCAAACAATAAAATGGCAGCTTTATCATCACCTTTCAAAGCAGCGGTATTTTTACTCATGTTGAACCTACCCACTCACGCAATACCTTGCCTGCGCGTTCGGGATTATGAATCACCGCCTCGCGCGCTTTTGTCATTTTCGCCAAACGCTTACTCGCTTCTTCAGATAAAGCGGGGTAGCCACCTGCTTGTCCACCTTCATCGAAAGCTTCATCTTTTTCGCTGTTCATTCGTTGTGCCAATGGACGCAATAGAAACCATGCCAATAGAATCAATGCCAAGGCAACCAATCCATAGCGTGCCACTTCTAGATAAAAGCTTTTATCCCCTTCTGATGCCAAGCCATCTGTATCAAGACCTGAACCTATATCAAGCAATGGCATGCTTTGTAGTTCTACACTATCACCTCTATCTTCATCAAAACCAATCGCACCTTTCACCAAAGTCTGAAGTCCTTTCAACTCTGCTTTGCTACGAGGAACAAATGTTTTATCCCCATTTTTCGAAACATCAAAATGTCCCCCGACGATGACCGCCACAGAAAGACGTTCCAAGCTTCCAAACGGAATAATTTTGTGTTCTGTCGTAGAGCTTATTTCATAATTATTGGTTTGTTCTCGCTTGCTGGCTTGCTCACCAGATTGATTGCTTGCGCTAGCGCCTGCTGCAATAGAACCATCCGCCAATACTGCGGGATTACTACCTGGCGTATTGGATGCTACGCCAGGAACACCAGTAGGCATGGATTGTGAAGAAGTGCGTTTTTCTTCATTCACTTGCTGACTACGCATCACCTGTTCATCAGGATTGAAACGCTTACTATTCTGCTCAACATATTCACGATTTACCTTGGCAGAAACACGTACCACCGCCTGACCTGCACCCACAACTTGCTCAAGCATGGTGGTTAATTTTCTTTCCATACTTTTCTCAAGATTGCTCTGATACAACTGCATGGTTTCACCTTCACCTGCAGGTTGTTCATCATTTTTTGCAGATAATAATGTTCCCGATGAATCCACCACTGTCACCGCTGATTTATCAAGTTCAGGTACACTGCCCGACACTAAATTTTGAATCGCCTCAACAGCGGACTTTGGCATATGCTTATGCCCCACCATCTGTAGCATCACAGAGGCTGTGGCATGTCTATCCCTATCGGTAAATGCTGATTCTTTTGGCATCACAAGGTGCACACGTGCAGATGAAACCTGAGGAAACACCTCAATCGTACGTGCCAATTCACCTTGTAACGCACGTTGTAAATTAATTTTCTGCGTAAAATCACTGATGCCAAACTCATTGCTACGATCAAATATCTCAAAGCCTGTACCTGTGCCTGGCATCATATCTTGACTCGCTAACTTCAAGCGTGTGCTGTATACCTTATCCGCAGGCACCAATACTGTACCTGTACCTTCCAATTTATACGGAATATGTTCTTTTTGTAACACTTCAATCACAGCTGCTGCATCTTTCTCACTCATGCCAGAATGCAGCGCACGGTAAGGCACTTCTGATGACCATAATATAAGCCCTAAAAAGCCCACCAACATCAAAGAGCCTGCTATAAATAATAACCCACGCCGATTGTTCACCAATGCATGCTGCAATTGGATAAAGCCACCTGATGGCGCACCAGATGCGGTCACCTGCCCTTGCAACGCCGTGCCAGCACCACCTGTTGTTATGCCTGAGCCCTGCTGGGTTGCAAGCTGTTGCCCTTGTATTGAATCAGCCATACATTACTCCTTTAATATTACCGCAAACCATGCCAAATAAATCATCCGCTATTTATACCTGCATACGCATCACTTCACGGTAAGCATCAAGCACTTTAGTTCTCGCTGTCATCATCAATTGAAAAGATAAATTGGCTTTCTGAACTGCCAACATGGTTTCAGATACTGAACCTTGACCATCAATAGCTAATGCTTCAGCCGCTTTTGCAGCATCTTTCACTTGATGATTTACATCTTGAGTATATTGCTTAATCAATGATGAAAAATTACCTTTTGGGCTAGCTTTTTGAGTTTGAAACTGGGGTGAAACTGTAGGTAGACCCTGAACTTTCATGCTTTATTCCTCACTTATTCGATGTTATTAACGCAATAGTTCTAATGATTTTAAGAACATGCGCTTAGAAGCCTCCATCACCGTAACATTGGCTTCAAAACTTCGAGCTGCCGAATTCATATCGACCATCTCTTCAACTGTGTTGACATTAGGCATCTTCACTATGCCATTGGCATCCGCATCAGGATGGGATGGATCATACATCTCCCGAAATGGACGCTTATCTTCAATCGTGTTTGCAACGTGAACACTCTGAAGCCCTTCGCGCTGTAAAGAGCTTTGAAAAACGGATGCAAAAGAAGGGTGACTCACAGATGCGGCCTGAAATACCACTTGCCTGCGTCGATAAGGTCCGCCTTTTGCTGTTCGTGTTGATTCTGCATTGGCAATATTTTCCGCTACAACATCCAAACGAGAGCGCTGTGCAGACATGCCCGATGAACTGATTTGCATGGATGTGAAAAGTGTACCAGCCATTAGCGACCTCCTTCTTTAATCGCACTTGCCAAACTACTTAAACGACCTTTTAGAATCTGCATATTAAGCTCATGCATCATTTGATTCTCTGCCATGGCTGTCATCTCATGTTGTGTATCTACTGTGTTTCCATCCATACGGCTTGCCACATCATTGCGCTGAAACACACTTCCCACCAAAGATGGGGATGTATGTGCTGAAAGGTGGTTTGGATGTGTTTTAGCCATCGTTGCTGAGTGTTTCTTTTCTGCTAAAAAATCTGCGAATGTGCGCATATCAGCGCGATAATTGGGCGTATCTGCATTGGCAATATTCGATGCATAGACACCTTGAAGTTTTTCTCGGGCAGTCATCGCAGCAGCCAAACGCTGCAAACCTGCTCCAAACAAGGACTGGGGCATGATTCCTCCTCATACATTTACTAAATGGTCAATATTTTGACGCATCGTTCGACTTCATGCCCTTTTTGATGCGAAATATTGTACCTAGGCTATTTCAGCAAACTCCATGCCAGTCTGATAATCTTTGAGTTTATTCCTTAATGTTCGAATACTGATGCCAAGAAGCTTGGCTGCCTCAGTACGATTGCCTTGCACATGTTTTAAGGTTTTTTCAATCAAAACCCGTTCCATATCACGAATGCTCATCCCTGCCTGCATATCATTGGACAGAACAGCAGACTTTGTTTGTGCTGTTGGCGCAAAGCCTAAATGTTGCACCTGAATATCTGTTCCTACACTCATTAAGAATGCCCTATGCATACAGTTTTCTAACTCTCGAACATTGCCTTCCCATGGGTGTTTTTGAAGCATAGCTACAGCATCAGCATGCAAATTTGGCACAGGTTTATGATACATTTCAGAGAATTTTTCTAAAAAATGTTTGGCTAGAACCAACACATCCTTGGGTCGCTGTCGCAATGGCGGCAATTGAATCATCACCACATTCAAACGGTAGTATAAATCTTGGCGAAAATTCCCTTCTGCCACAGTTTGGGCAATATCACGGTTGCTGGTAGCAATAATCCGCACATCCACTTGAATAGGCTTTTTGCCCCCCAACCTATCCACTTCGCCTTCTTGCAATACACGCAACAACTTTGCTTGTAGATGCAGTGGCATCTCAGTAATCTCATCAAGTAGTAATGTGCCTTCATGCGCCATCTCAAACTTGCCAGGTCTGGCATGTGTTGCGCCTGTGAATGCGCCTTTTTCATGCCCAAACAATTCAGATTCCAGCATGCCCTCAGGAATAGCTGCACAATTGATAGCCACAAATGCACCATCACGTCGATTTGAACACTGGTGGATATAACGTGACAAACGCTCTTTACCTGTCCCCGACTCTCCGCCAATCAATACTGATGCTTGGCTGGGCGCAACCAATGCTACTTGGTCAAGCAAACGCCGCGTCTCAATATCTTGTGTGATAAAAATATCACTGCCTTGTCGTTGTGTTTCCGCCTGCCTTGTGAGTTCAGCTTGATGCTCTGCTTTACGCACATAAATACCCATCGCTTCATCAGGACAAGGAAGTATGCGATAATCAGTTACACCTAAATCCATCAAGGCCTCTGCACGCACACAATCACCATGCTCCGCCAGCACTATCACATTAGCTTGGGGTTGTTTCTCAAAGACCCCTCTAACTTCTGATAAGACTGTCATTGAATCCCATAGCAACACAATCGCATCATCTTCTGGTAGCCAATCGGAATGACTGGATATGCGCTCATGCACACAATTAGCCTCATAAGATACAATTGGAGTGTCTGGTAATATTCGCCCCAATTGCACACGAATATCAGCTTCTGCTTGGCTTGGAAAACCCAGTACATAAATGGGTGATTTCACACTCATGGGTTCTCCTTCATCAATACATCTGCCTGACGCTCTGCAATCGCTAGTCCTGCCAAGGATGCATAAATACCAATATCTGTTTTCTGGCTTTGTGCCTCTAAGCTCTCCATGGCTTGCGTATATTTACCAGTTTTAAGCTGGCAAATGCTGTAATGATATTGCCATGCAGCATCTCGTAGTGATGCATCAACTTGTTGATACAAAGCTTCTGCCTGCTGATAATTTTTGGCTTTAAAAAGATTGTTTGCCTGTTCAAGACGTGACTGATTGATATCTGCATGGGGCTGTAAACCATATTCACGCCATGCGCGTGCTGCGATATGCCAATGCTCAAGCTTTTCTGCAATAGCAGCCCGTGTTTTCCAATACATTGCCCGCTCATCAACTTCAATATCGTTGACTGAAATGTTTACCATAGATTGCGAGGCTGCTGCTGCATCACCCGCTTGCAATTGCATACGGGCAACCAAAAGCAACATCTCAGGTCGATACAATGTAAATTCATGCTCATCCAGCCATGCAAGCACACGAGCGATTGCTTTGTTATCACCTCTATCAAGCCATAGGTGGGCACGCTCAAGCATCACTTTTTGCCCCCAAACACTATCCTTAAATTGCGCATATAATTTATCCAATAATGCCTCTGATTGGTCATAAGACATCAACATGCGCAGTGCATGGGCAACACCAAATTGAAGTTCACTTGTTTTCAAATCATCTCGACGGAATAAGGGAAATCGTTCCCAAATAGCCACAGTTTCTGTCCACTTCTTCGCCTTGATTAAACCCTTCAAATAGGATTCAAAAAATGCTCTCCCTTCTTGTAAAGCAATTGTATTATAAACGTGAATTTCCGAGCGTGCGACACGCGAGAATTGATCTAAAGCCACCACAACTGATTGTTTTGGTGCATGCTTCACATCACTTTGGCTCAGACGCTTCCATAAACGTGCCAAATCAAGCATCGCTTCATTCTCTACAGGTGATAGCTGATTTTCATTAGCAATGCGTTTTAATGCAATAATGACGGGTTTTAAATTGCGATAATCTTGGCTATTTTTATGAGACAACATCAATTTACGCATAAAAGCCTGTTTTCCAATGCTTTGCTCTGCTTGTTCACTGGCTAGCGCATCATATTCTCGCTCAATACGTATATCGGATATGTTGCCTTGCGCTTGCCATAAATCAGCCCGAAGCAAACGAATAGATGCAACCTCATCACCTGATATATATTTATCCAAAAACAAATCACACTGTTTTAAAGCCCTATCATCTTGATGATTCATATGAAGAACTTGTATATAAACCGACCATAACTGTCGGTTATTCTCAATGATTTGAGGATAGTTTTTTTGAACCTTTTGTAACTGCGCCAGTGCTGCCTGCTCACGATGTTCTGCGGCATTGATTACCGCCATCCATGCTCGTGTTAAAGCCTCTTCCCTACTTCCTTGCTTAGCTTGCAAACCATATTTCATCAAATTGGACCGTGCATCACTCCACTGCCGTTTTTCAATATATATCCGTGCCATAAGCATGGCTGCTTGCGTTGCCTCCACGCTCTGGTTGTAATCTTGATATAGTCTACGCGCCTCTTGAAGTGCAATTTTAGCATCGCCATGTTTCCAATGTAGCCATGCCATGCGCCACAATAAGTTGGCTGGGTCGATTCGCTTTGGAAACTCCTTTTCTAAGGTTTCAATCGCGTTAATGACATGTGAAATATCTTCATAATGCTGACCTTGCGCTCGCATTTCCTCTGCATCAACAATCAACGATAATAATTCAAAGCGCTCTGCCTCATCCATGGCGCCATCTGCCAATAATGTCCTAGATGTGCGAATGGCTTGCTCAGGATTACCATTGTTTAGAAATACTCGAACACCTTGCACTCTCTCACTGGCAAATGCCATGGAAAGCTGAAACCCAAAACAAAGGAATAAGGCGAACAAACATTTATGAAACATGCATGCACTCACGCAAAACTTATGCCGAAATACTTTTACCCATACCCTTCCAAAACAGAATAGCATTGAAATACTTTAAGAAGTCCATGATTGGCAACATTTCAAAGCCTATTTGAACCTAATTATTTTATAGATAAAGTACCCCAATATGACAAAAAAATGGCGCAATCCGCCTCATATGTTACGTTACTTTATAATCACGATGATGAACATGGCAAAAGACTAAATGCTAAAGTTAAGTAGGAATCAAAACCCATGCAAAAAAATGTAAAACCATTGGATACGACACAAATAAAAGAGCTTGTCCTTGATACGTATCAATCTTGCCAAGCACAAAACATGCAAATATTAAGAGCACTGATAGCTGGTATGACTCATGATTTTAACAATGTATTAACGGGCATACTTGGCACTATCGAATTGGTCCAAATGAAGACTACGGATGGAGAAAAAGAAACTCTTCTTGAATCAGCATATAAGCAAGGCTTTCAATCTGCAGATATAATGAAACAAATGGCACTCTTTTCACGTCAAACATCGCCCAACAAAAAGCATATTGAGCTCAATGAATTGTTAAAAGTCATCACAAAAATCAATCGTTTCATATTAAGTAAGCATATTGACTTAGATTTTATCACATCCAAAGCCCCCCTACATATATGGGCAAACATAAGCCAAGTTCAACAGGTTGTATTAAACCTCATCCATCATGCAGCATACACATTGGAAGATATGGACAATGCAACCCTTACAGTGCAACTGCATCGCTTTGAGGCTGACCAAGCATTTATGCAACGCAACCCAACATTATCCAAAACCACATTTGCTCGCATTGATATTCAAAACAATAGTAAAGGGATTGCAAAAGAATCGATAGAAAACATATTTGAACTGTGCTTAACCAGCAACCAAACTGGTAAATATACAGACTTATTAGGTTTAGCTGTGGCTTATACTATTGTACAAGAACACGGTGGCATCATCGAAGTAGAAAGCCAAGCAGAAAAAGGCTCTTGTTTTTCAATTTATTTGCCATTGATAGAAATAAATAGAACCGCGTAAACAACAACTCCCGCTATTGCGCTTGTAGCCCTTTCTTTTTAATTTTTTCCACCAATGTTGTGCGGTTCATGGATAAAAACTTAGCTGCTTGATTCTTATTCCAATCAAAACGCTCCAATGCCGAAAGAATCAAATGGCTTTCAAATTCATCAACAATGCCTTTGAAATCCAAACTTTCATGCTCTTCCACATTGATTTGAAAACCATGCATAGCCCGTTGCGCCTCATCCAGCATACGCGATGGCAAATCTGCTAAAGTGATTTCACCTTCACGTTTAAGTGTGGCAATACGCTCCATTAAATTTTGCAGTTCTCGCACATTGCCTGGCCATGTATACCGCAAAAAAGCTTCTTTAGCTTGCGCTTCAAAACCACCAATTGATGTGCCTTTTTTCTGATTAAACAATCTCATGAAATGTTCAGCTAATAGCAGCGAATCTTCACCGCGCTCTCTTAATGCTGGCAAATGTAAGGGAATCACATTCAACCGATAAAATAAATCCTGCCTAAAACGACCTGTGGTGATTTCATGTTCTAAATCTCGGTGTGTTGCTGCCACAATACGTACATCCACATGAATACTTTGTTGACTGCCCACAGGCTCAAAACAACGCTCTTGTAACACCCGCAATAACTTCACTTGTAATTTTGAGCTCATATCGCCAATTTCATCCAAGAATATTGTGCCGCCATTGGCAACTTCAAAACGCCCTGGTCTGGCACGAATCGCACCTGTAAACGCACCTTTCACATGACCAAATAATTCAGATTCAAGCAACTCTTCAGGGATAGCGCCACAATTGATAGATACAAAAGGCTTGCTTGCACGTGTTCCTGATTTATGCAACAAATTGGCTAGAACTTCTTTCCCAGTACCCGATTCACCTGTAATCAGCACCGTACTATCCGAATCTCCAAGCAGTTTAACCGTTTCCCTAATTTTACAAATTGAAGGACTCTGACCCAACAACATTTCTGCACTACTATCCGCTGCTACTTTTTGTTTCAATAATTGGTGTTCTTGCTTGAGTTTCCGCTTTTTAAGAAGCTCTTCAACACGGAGTGCAAGCTCATCCAAAGCAAACGGTTTTTTTAAAAAATCATCCGCTCCCAAACGCACTGCTTCCACTGCTGTTTCTACTTCCGCATGCCCAGTCATGAGTAT
>Ga0256829_1002762_pt1 | contig 12724 bp, 11 predicted proteins | sample 131447metaG_FD_185979 | JGI IMG/M metagenome (GOLD analysis project Ga0256829, IMG submission 185979) | Hydrothermal vent microbial communities from Lau Basin, Pacific Ocean - 131-447 | ecosystem: Environmental > Aquatic > Marine > Hydrothermal vents | place: Pacific Ocean: Lau Basin | collected... | reverse complement strand
GGACATCGGATATGAAGGGCTTTATTGCCTGTGTATTGTCTGCGGTGCCGAAATTTGTCCGGGCGGAGCTTGCGGAACCGCTGCATCTGGCTTTTTCCTATGACGAGGAAACCGGCTGCACCGGGGTGAAAAGTCTGGTGGAACATGTGCGCGGGATGACGGTAAAACCCCGGGCCTGTATCGTCGGCGAGCCAACAGAAATGAAGGTGGTCAATTCCCACAAGGGCATATTCCATCTGCTGACCCGGGTCCAGGGCCTTGAGGCCCATTCCAGCACTGACCGGGGGCTTAATGCGGTAATGTATGCGGCGGATATGATCAGTTTTCTTAATGATCTGGCCGAGGAAATGAGACAGCGGACACCATTGGTTGACGGCTTTGATCCGCCCTATACCACGATCCATGTGGGCCGGATCAAGGGCGGGACTGCGGCCAATATCACCCCGTCATACTGTGAATTTGAATGGGATATCAGGCCGCTACCGGGCGGCGATCAGGAAGAAGTACTGGCACGCTTTAACAGCTATGTTGACGGGCATATCCTGCCGTCGATGCGCGAGCGGTCAAAGGAACATGCCCGGGTGGAAACCAATATATTGTCCCATGTGCCGTCATTGCTGCCCGAAACCGGCTCATCGGCGGAAACGCTGGTGCTGGCGCTTGCAGGCCAGAATGACGTGTCCGTGGTGTCCTACGGGACCGAGGCCGGAATTTTTCAGGCCACCGGCGGGGTGCCGACCGTGGTCTGCGGTCCGGGCAGTATATTGCAGGCCCACAAGCCCGATGAATATATTGACCTTGGCCAGCTTGCGTCCTGTGATGATTTTCTTGACCGGCTGCTGGCTATGATTAAAAAAACGGAATGAATAATGTCAGTGATTGAAGCGATAAAAAACCGCAACAGCGGCGCCATGATGTCGGAGGAGGATATTGATCCCGCCCTGATCAAACAAATTCTTGATGCGGCGGTCTGCTCACCGGTTCACCTGCGGACCAATCCGTGGCGCTTTCTGGTGATCAGTGGGGCGGGACGTGAGCGGCTCGGCGATTATATGGCCCGGCGTCTGGCCCGTGACATGGATGAACCGGACAGCCCGAAGAACCGCAAATATCTTGACAGAATTCGTCAAAAAGCCTTTCGCGCCCCGGTGATTATTGTTGCTGCCGCCGCAAAATCACAGATTCCGCAGGCGATAATGAGGGAGGATGTGGCCTCGGTCGCTGCCGCCTGTCAGAATATTCTGCTCGCCGCGTCGGAGCTCGGCCTTAATGCCATATGGCGCAGCGGGGACATGACCTATGACCCGGCAACGGCTGACTTTCTTGGCTTCGAGGCGGGAACGGAACTGGTCGGCTTCATTTATCTCGGCCACCCGGCCCAGGAGCCTTCAGCCAAAGAGCGGCCAACATCGGAAGCTTTCACCAGATGGCTGGAAAATTAACGGAAGGATAATCTTATGGATTTGGCAATCACCGGGCGCACGGCGCTGATAACCGGCGGATCAAAAGGGCTGGGCTTTGCCAGTGCAGAGGCTTTGGGCCGTGAGGGGGCGAAGCTTGTCCTCGCCGCCCGGACCGAAAGCACGCTCACGGATGCCGCCCGAAAACTTGATGCGGTGCCGATTATCGCCGACCTCGCGCAGCGGGCCGGGGTGTTGGGCTGTATTGACGATACAAGGGACGCCATCGGCAATCCGGATATTCTGGTGATCAATAGCGGTGGCCCGGCCCCGGCGACCTTTGCCGAGACCACCCCGGATGGCTGGCGCGTGGCGGCAGATCAGCTGTTTCATTTCACGATTGAGATGCTGGACGCCTTCCTCGCGCCGATGAGGGAAAAAGGCCGGGGCCGGGTGGTGGTGATCACCTCTTTTGCCGCCCGGGAGCCGATTGCCAATCTGCTTTATTCCAACGCATTGCGGGCCGGGCTGCACGGATTGATCAACAGTATTGCCGCCGAGGTCGCCGGGGACGGGGTGACCATAAACGCGGTGATGCCGGGTTATATAAAGACCGACCGCATGACCGGAATCGGCCTTGACCTCGACAGGATAGCCGCAACAATTCCGGCAAAACGCCTTGGCCGTCCCGAAGAGGTCGGTGATCTTGTCGCCTTTCTCTGCTCTGATCGTGCCGCCTATATCACCGGGCAGGCGATAGCCTGTGACGGTGGCATCCTGAAGGGGATATAGCCTGTTTCCCGAAACACCATATCAGGATGCCCTTCGGGGGGTGAGTTCATTATTTTTCTTCAAACTCCTGACGGCTAAAATTGCAATTTCTCCATATTTTCCCATTACTACTCCCTATCATTCGTCATCCTCGGGCTTGACCCGGGGAACCAGAAAACAGCCAGTGGACTGGTTCATAACAACTTGATTAATATAATATATTTTTCAAGATTCTGGATTGCCGCCTACGCGGCAATGACAATAAATTATACTCAAGAACCTCTAATAATATCTTTGGCCGCGACCATTTGCCAAGGAGTGGACAGCATCAGAAGTCTTCACCGGATGGCTGAAAATCAGGGAGCATTATTTCCCGAAACACCATATCAGGATGCTTTTCTGGGCGTGAAGGCGGTTTTCGGCTTCGTCCCAGATGACCGAACGCGGGCCGTCAATCACCTCGCCGGTGACTTCCTCGCCACGGTGGGCCGGCAGGCAGTGCATGAACAGGCTGTCGCGGTTGCTCAGGTCCATTAATTTCCGGTTGACCTGATAGGGGGCGAGGATAGCTATGCGCGCGTCAATATCGCTATCGCCCATGGAAATCCACGTGTCGGTGATGATACAATCAGCTCCCTCGACAGCCTGTGCCGGGTCATGGGTCAGGGTGACTTTGCCACCATTATTTGCCGCCCATTCCATCACCTGCGTCGGCGGGCAGAATTCTTTCGGGCAGGCCAGCGTCAGCTCGCAATCAAACAGGACGGCGGCGTGAATCCACGACACGGCGACATTATTGCCGTCGCCGGACCAGGCGATTTTTTTACCCGTGATCGGGCCGCGATATTCTTCAAAGGTCAGGACATCGGCCATGATCTGACAGGGGTGGGAATAATCGGTCAGGGCGTTAATCACCGGGACTGTTGCATGGGCCGCCATGTCAAGCAGCGAATCATGGCTGTCGGCCCGGAGCATCACAGCATCGACAAAGCCCGACAGGACATGGGCAGTATCGGCCACGGTTTCCCCGCGACCAAGCTGCATGTCATTACCCTGCAGGACGATGGCCTTGCCGCCGAGCTGATGGATGGACATTTCAAAGGAAACCCGGGTTCGGGTGGACGGCTTTTCAAATATCATCGCCAGACTCTTGTCGGCAAGGGGACGGTCGGGATGGATAAATCCTTTGCCGTGGCCTGTTTCGGTCGCAATGATTTTCAGCGCCCGGGCCTTGTCAATAATATCCCGGGCCTCCCCTCTGGTCAGGGTGGCAAGGTCAAGAAAATGCCGGTAAGGTTTTTTCAGATTGAAATTGCTCATGAGTCTTCATCGGACGGGGGTTCCGGCATGTCCTCCCTGATGTCGGCGCAGGTTTTTTCAAGCTTTTCAAGCGCCTCGTCAATATGTTCCTGCTCAATGATCAGCGGCGGCAGCAGGCGCAGGGTATGATCCGCCGCCCCGACAGTTAACAGGCCATGTTCAAGGGCTTTTGCGACAAAAACCGGCGGCTCTACCGCAAGCTTCAGGCCGAGCATCAGGCCGATACCGCGCACCAGCTCAATAACATCCGGATATTTGTTGCGCAATGTCATCAGGCCTTTCCTGAGCGCGTAGGACATTTTCTCGACATGATCGAAAAACCCGTCGGCCAGTATTATATCCAGTACCTTGTTGCCAACCGCCATCGCCATGGGATTGCCGCCATAGGTCGAGCCGTGACTGCCCGGGGGCATGGCGCGTCCGACTTTTTCAGTGGCAAGGCAGGCCCCCATGGGAAAGCCCGCACCGATGCCCTTGGCGGCGCAGAGAATATCCGGGCTGATCGGGCTGTGCTGATAGGCGAATAGCCGGTCGGTCCGGCCCATGCCGCATTGAATTTCATCAAGGATAAGCAGGATGCCGTGTTTGTCGCATAGCTCCCGCAGGATCTGCATATTATCGCTCGACACCGGTTTGATACCGCCTTCGCCAAGGACCGGCTCAATCAGAATCGCGGCGGTATTGTGGCTAATGGCGGCCTCAACCTTGTTCATATCCCGGTAAAAGGGCACATGGTCGAACCCTTCCATCAAGGGACCAAAGCCGTGAGTCAGTTTTTCCTGTCCGGAGGCCGCGATGGTGGCAAGCGTCCGGCCATGAAAACAGCCCTCGAAGGTGATGAAGCGGGTGCGTTCGGGCTGGCCATTCTCGAAATGATAACGCCGGGCCATTTTCAGGGCGCATTCGACCGCCTCGGCCCCGGAATTGGTGAAAAACATCGTATCGGCAAAACTATTCTCTGCCAGTCTCTGCGCCAGTCTTTCCTGCCCGGGTATCCGGTAGATATTGGAGGTATGCCAGACTTTCCCGGCCTGTTCAGTCAGCGTCTGAACCAGTTCCGGGTGACAGAATCCCAGATTATTAACACCTATGCCGCAACCAAAATCGAGATAGACTTTGCCGTCTTCGTCATAGGCATATACCCCTTCGCCCCTGTCAATTGCAAGGTCGGCCCGGGCATAGATCGGCAGGACAGGCGGAATGATATTTTCTTCCTGATTGTCTGCGCGGCTGTTTTTAATTTCGGTTGCCAATTCACTATTCCTGCTCTTTAATTCTGACCGGGGTCTGTCAATACAACAATTTATTCAGGGGCGCAACTTGTAACCGCTGGCAAACATCCGGTAGCAGACAAACCCGGCAATGATGTTCAGCGCGGCAATATATATGGCCCCCGAAAGGAGACTGCCGTCAGCATGGCCGATAATACCATAACGAAAGCCGTCAATCAGATAGAAAAACGGGTTCAGCATGCTGATGTCATGCCAGACCCCCGGCAGACGGTCAATGGAATAGAAGGTGCCGGACAGGAAGGATAACGGGACAATGACAAAATTGGTGATGCTGGCACTCTGTTCCCATTTTTCGGCCCATATCCCGGCCATCAGGCCGAGCAGAGCCAGCATGACAGCGGCGGAAAATCCGTAATATAACAGCGCCCAGACATGGGGGAATTGCAGGTCGACAAATAAAAACATCGACAGCATGACAAAGACCCCGACCAGTGCCGCCCGGGTTACCGCCGCAAGAGTAAAGGCAAATGTCATTTCCCCGGGGCCAAGCGGTGCCAGCAGCAGGTCAACAATATTGCCCTGCATCTTGGAGGTCATCAGGCTCGAAATCGTATTGGCAAAGGCATTCTGCAGAATAGCCATCACCACAAGCCCCGGCGCAAGGAACAGCGGGAAAGGGATATCGCCGCTGAAACGCCGGCTGCCACCAAGGGCGATGGTAAAGATCGTCATGAACAGCGCCGTGGTAATCACCGGCGACAGCACGGTCTGCCCGACGACTTTCAGGAACCGCCGCACTTCCTTGACATAAAGCGTCCAGACCCCGAGCCAGTTGACGGCGCCGATTCTCTTTGCCCCGAAATCCGGGAGATTTTCCCCTATAGTGGCTGTCTTTTTCATAAAATATACCTGATTAAATCCATATATCCTGCTTTTTACCCCACCCGGAAGGTCACTGCAAGCCTTCGGCGCTTAATACTGGACAACCGGCGGGGGGATGGGCTAATATCTGGCAAAATCCAGAATGATATGAAGGACAATGTGCCATGGCATGGACAGATGAGCGGGTCGCGAAATTACGGGAATTGTGGGACAAGGGCCTGAGCGCAAGCCAGATTGCCAAGGAACTGGCCGAGGGCGTCACCCGCAATGCGGTGATTGGCAAGGCGCACCGGATGAATCTGGCCTCCAGACCATCCCCGGTAAAATCGGATTCCACCAGAAAGAAAGCCAGAAAACCGGTTGAGAAAAAACGCACCCCGGCAAAGGTCAGGTCTTCCGGGGGCAAGGTTTCGCTGCTCGAACTGTCGGAAAGAATCTGCAAATGGCCTATTGGTCATCCGGGGGAGCCGGATTTTCATTTCTGCGGCAAACCGTCGGCACCAACCTTTCCCTATTGTCCGGAACATTGCGCCCAGGCCTATCAGGTTCAGCAACCCCGGCGCGACCGCCGCGCCAACCGGGGGCGGATTTCCGCCACCCCGGTCAGATAGGATCAGGCTTTAATTTCCCAGATCGTCAGGATTTCACAGGCGATGCCGACCGGCAGTGCGTTGGTCCCCATGGCGGCCCGGGCGGCAAGGCCGGCCTCGCCAAACACATCCCGGAACAGCTCTGAGGCGCCGTCAATCACTTTGGGCGAGTCCTTATACTCATCGGTGCATCTGACCACCCCCTGAATCTGCACGCATTGCACCACCCGGTCAAGGTTGCCGCCACAGGCATTGTCAAGCTGGGCGAGAATATTCAGCCCGGTGGTCCGGGCCGCATAATAGCCCTGTTCGGTACTCAGGTCCTTTCCCACTCGTCCGAGCGCCGGATGGCCGGGCATATCAATTGGCCCCTGTCCGGCGATATAGACCAGATTGCCACTGATGCGGAAGGGGGTATAGACCGCCTTTGCCCCTTGTGGTTCGGGTAAGGTAATCCCGAGTTCTTTCAGACGGCGGGCAATTTTCCCGCCTCCGGTCAGGTTTTTGGCCTGACCGAGAGATGAGGCCATCAAGGCCCCGAGTCCGAGGGCGCCGAAAAAATGTCTTCTTTTCATATTCTGCTCCTGATCACTTTTGGTGTTTGAAACTTCAATTATAGTTTGTTATCCTGCCGCCGGGTAGCAGGAAATGAATAAATAAATCTGATAATAGTAAGGGATAATCATGTTTAAAATCCAAAAAAAAATTATGGTAACGGTTCTTTTCAGTCTTGCCCCGGCGTTAATCTCTGTCACGGCTGTCGCGCGCGACCCAATGGTGGTCATTGATAAAAACCCGTATCCCAGCACTTACAAACCGTTCCCGTCTGTTACCACCGCCATTCGCGGGGCGACGGTCCTGACCGGCACGGGGGCGCAGCTTGACGGGGCATCCATATTGATGGAAAACGGCAAAATCGTTGCTGTCGGAAAGGACATTAAAATTCCTTACGGTGCCCATGTCATTGATGGTACGGGAAAATGGGTAACGCCGGGCATTATTGATGTTCATTCCCATCTCGGGGTTTATGCCTCGCCCAATCAGGAATCTTTGTCCGACGGCAACGAGGCCACGCGACCCGTCACCGCCGATGTCTGGGCCGAGCATTCGGTCTGGCCCGAGGACCCCGGATTTTCCCGGGCCATCGCCGGCGGGATTACGACATTGCAAATCCTGCCCGGTTCGGCCAACCTGATCGGCGGACGCGGGGTCACCCTGAAAAATGTCCCGAGCCGGACCATGGAAGGCATGAAATTTCCCGGGGCGCCTTACGGCCTTAAAATGGCCTGTGGGGAAAATCCCAAACGGGTTTACGGCAAGAAGAGCGGCCCCAGCACCCGGATGGGCAATATGGCCGGCTACCGCAAGGCGTGGATCAAGGCGCAGGCTTACAAGAAAGAATGGGATGATTATGCCCGCGATTACAAGGCAGGAAAAGATGTCAAGGCCCCGAAACGGGATCTGGAAATGGATAGCCTGATGGGGGTTCTCAACGGGGAGATACTGGTCCATAATCACTGCTACCGCGCCGATGAAATGGCCAATATGATTGATATGGCCAGGGAATTTCACTATAAAATTTCAGCCTTTCATCATGCGGTTGAAAGCTACAAGATTGCCGATTTGCTGGCCAAAGAGCATATCTGTTCCGCCATGTGGGCCGATTGGTGGGGCTTCAAACTCGAAGCCTTTGACGGGGTGGATGAAAATATCCCGATGGTCGCCAGTGCCGGGGCCTGTGCGATTGTCCATTCCGATGATCCAACCGGGATTCAGCGGCTTAATCAGGAGGCGGCCAAGGCCTGGTCCAATGGCCGGAAGGTCGGGCTTGATTTTACCGAGGGTCAGGCCTTTGAGTGGCTTACCCTCAACCCGGCCAGGGCGCTGGGCATCGCCGACAAAACAGGTTCACTCGAAAAGGGCAAGATGGCCGATGTCGTCATCTGGTCGAAGAATCCTTTCAGTGTCTATGCTTTAGCCGAAAAAGTCTTTATCGACGGGGCGTTGATGTATGACAGGGATGATCCGAATACCTACTGGCAAAGTGATTTTGAACTGGGATACAGCCGGAAAGGAGCGCACCAATGAGACATTTAACACGTAAATTATTCATTGCCGCCACCATTTTCCTTATGGCCAGTGCGGCGCAGGCAAATATACTGGCTATCAAGGGCGGAACCGTTCATACCCTTGGCAAACAGGGGACGATAAAGAATGCGACAATTGTGATTGAGGATGGCAAAATCCGGGCGGTCGGACAGAATGTCACCATTCCTGCCGGGGCCGATGTGATTGATGCCACGGGTCAGATTGTCGTCCCCGGCTCGATGCATAGCGGCAGTCAGCTCGGCCTTTCCGAAATCTCCATGACCAGGGATTCCAACGAGCATAGCGGCAAGGAGTCTCCCTTTACTGCGTCTTTTGATATTCGCTATGGCCTGAAAAGCGATTCGGTCGTGGTGGCGGATAACCGGCGTCACGGCCTGACCCACGCAATTACCCAGCCCTCCGATTCAGACGGAATATTTTATGGTTCAGGCTATGTCATTTCACTGACCGGCACGCCGGATATGGTTTATGGCACGGGACCGATGATTGCCAATCCGGCAAAGGCCGGCAACAGATCGGCGGGCTGGACCGAAATCCGCCTTATTCTCGATCAGGTCAGATATTATGATAAAAACCGCAGCCGGGTCATGAAGGGACAGGGGCCGGATGATTTTCTGCTCAAGGATTATGATATGGCGGCGTTGGTGCCGGTGGTGAAAGGCCGGCAGAAGCTGGTGCTGATGGTCAACAGCGCGGATGATATCCGTCAGGCGATTGCCCTTAAAAAAGACTATGGCCTTGATCTGATCCTGAGCGGGGCAGTCGAGGCGTGGAAGGTGGCGGATGCGCTTGCCGCCGCAAGGATTCCGGTGATTATCGACCCTGAGGAAAATCTGCCGGAAAGCTTTGGCAAAATGGGGGCAACCTACCGCAATGCTGCTCTGCTGGCCGCCGCCGGGGTGCAATTTGCCATTTCCCCCCGGGGCATGGCGACCAATCATAATGCCTTTATGATCAATCAGGTGGCCGGACTTGCGGTGGCTCATGGACTTGACTGGAACCGGGCGCTGAAAGCCATTACCTTAAGCCCGGCGCGGATTTTTGGTATTGACAGGGATTTTGGCTCAATCGAAAGGGGCAAGATAGCCAATATTGTCCTGTGGGACGGTGACCCGCTTGAGGTGACCTCCCATACCACCCATGTGATTGTCCGTGGTAACGACTATCCGCTGACCTCCCGGCGAACTCTGCTGCGCGACCGCTATCTGCATCTGAACAAGCGCCCCTTTACCTATCATTAGGGGGCTGATATGGCTCTAAATAGTGATTTTTGATCTGACATGGGCGTAGCTGGACGTGGGGAACCACCGTGCTGCCGAGTTAACCAGATAGGCTTCGCCGATCAGGTCAAGCTGTCCGGTGTCAAGAGCCTCTTTTACCGGGATATCCCCCATCCAGATTGATACCAGGGTAATCAGGCTGCTGCTCACATATATATCAATCTCCCTGCCGGGGTTGTCTGTGCAGAGGTCAACAGTATCGCCATTGGCAATCAGCCACCATTTCTGATATGTATCCTGTTCCGGGAATTGGATGCAGAAAACGGTATCGCCTTCTGGTAATTCGTCGATCTTGAGCGTTCGGTGGAAATCCCACATAAAACAAGCCACATCAATGTCTTCGTCTTCCAGCTGTCTTCGCGCCCAGCGCAATCCCCATATTGCCAGATGATCAATGATGGGCGCAAGTTCCTTTCCACTATGGGTCAGGCGGTATTCGCGGCCTTTTTGACCGGGAATGGTTTTTTTGATGATAAGGCCCTGCTCAATCATGCTCCTCAGTCGTGCGCTGAGAACCGACGGAGAGATGCGAGCCATTGCCCGTTCAAAGTCATTATATCTTGTGCCGCCCATGAACAGCTCGCGCAAGATGAGCAAAACCCATTTATCGCCAATGATATCTGCTGCTTTTACTGCGGGGCAAAGACTGCCCGATTTGTTCAAATTATCCTCCCATACCAATAACTACTAAATCCGTAGCGGGTTTCTATTCGTCAGATAGTATCAAAAGGCCGGACTGGTCTTTAGTATTTCATAATAAAAGATAGCATTAAAGCAAAAGGAAAATCAAATGCCTCTTCTCATATTGTTATTCAGCCTGCTGTCCTACGGCCTGTTTCTTGGCGTATTCCTATATCTGGTTCTTTTTGTCAGCGGGGGAATATTCACCGAATGGCTCCCGGTTCCGGCCCCTTTAAAAACCATTGATTCAGGCCAATCAAGTTTTACTGTTCCCGGCCTGACAGCCATGGCGAGCAATCTTGTAATATTGCTGTCCTTTGGCCTTCAACATAGTATCATGGCCCGCAAACCCTTCAAAAAGGCCTTGACAAGAATTGTGCCGGAGGCCGCAGAACGCAGCGTATTTGTTCTGGCAACATCACTTGTGCTTTGCTGGACTTACGTCGCATGGCAACCTGTGACAGGCCCGGTATGGCATGTTGAAGGTTCCGGCAAAATAATATTGTCCCTACTCTTTCTGCTCGGTGCCGCTCTTGTCCTTTGGGCAACTTTCATGATCAATCACTGGGAGCTGTTCGGCCTGGCCCAGGCCTGGCGAAATTTCCGCCGGCGGGAAGCCTCAAAACCGGATTTCAAAGAGCCGGCGCTTTATAAATTCTCACGCCACCCGCTTTATCTGGGGATCATTATCGTTTTCTGGGCAACCCCTGTTATGACCACAGGCCATCTTTTATTCGCGAGCATATGGACCGCATATGTGTTCATTGGCATTGGATATGAAGAAAAAGACATGATAGACAGGTTTGGAAATAGCTATATAGACTATATGAAGCGGGTTCCTCAGCTGTTCCCGTTTGGCCGTAGTAAATAATCATCATCCTCATTAATGAAGTTTCTGCTGTACTTCCCGGGGTCAAGCCCGTAAATTCCGCCGCAACAAGCATGAATTTACGGGCCATCCTATGAGTATGTTACAGAGTGAAGTCGACAGGCGGCGGACATTCGCCATCATTGCCCATCCGGATGCGGGCAAGACCACGCTGACGGAAAAGCTGCTGCTGTTCGGCGGGGCCATTCAGATGGCCGGCGAGGTCAAGGCGCGTGGTGACCGCAGGCGGTCCCGCTCCGACTGGATGAAGGTTGAGCAGGAGCGTGGTATCTCCGTCGCCTCGTCCGTGATGTCATTCGAGTATGAGGGTCGCATGTTCAACCTGCTGGACACGCCGGGGCATGAGGATTTTTCCGAGGATACCTACCGGGTGCTGACCGCCGTTGACAGCGCGATTATGGTGCTGGACGGGGCCAAGGGAATTGAGGGACAAACCCGGAAACTGTTCGAGGTCTGCCGCCTGCGCGATATGCCGGTGACGACCTTTATCAACAAGCTCGACCGGGAATCCCTCGACCCGTTCGCGCTTCTTGATGTGATAGAGCAGCAGCTGGCCCTTGATGTTACCCCGGCGACCTGGCCGATCGGCATGGGGCGCGATTTCAAAGGCTGTTACGACCTGATCAATGACCGGCTGATCCTGATAGAAAAAAGCAAGAATGATCGCCCGGATGAGGGGGTTGTCTGTCAGGGGATTGATGACCCAAAGCTCGACAGTATGTTGCCGCAGGATCAGCTTGTCCAGCTGCGCGAGGAGGTCGCCATGGTCCGGGAACTCTGCCCGGAATTTGATCACCAGGCCTATCTGGACGGCACGATGACGCCGGTCTATTTCGGCAGCGCCATCAATAATTTCGGTGTGCGGGAACTGCTGGACGGTATTGGCAACCGCTCCCCCTTGCCCCGGGCCTTTCAGACAACCGGACGGGCGGTTGACCCTCATGAAAACAAGGTTTCCGGCTTTGTCTTTAAAATTCAGGCCAATATGGACCCGAAACACCGCGACAGGATCGCTTTTTTCCGCCTTGTGTCGGGAAAATTCCGCCGGGGCATGAAATTAAAACAGGTTCGGGATAACAAGCTGGTTAATCTGCATAACCCGGTGATGTTTCTGGCACAGGACCGCGAACTGGCCGAGGTCGCCTGGCCCGGGGATATTATCGGCATTCCGAACCATGGTAATCTGCGTATCGGTGACAGCCTGACCGAGGGTGAGGATTTGCGCTTTACCGGCATTCCGAGCTTTGCCCCGGAACATATTCAGACCGTCCGCCCCGATGACCCGATGAAGGCCAAACATCTGGGCCGTGCCCTGCAACAGCTGGCCGAGGAGGGGGCGGCGCGGGTTTTCAAGCCCGATATCGGCTCCGAATGGTATGTCGGTGTTGTTGGCATGTTGCAGTTCGAGGTCATGGCGGACCGGATACGTACCGAATATGATGTTGCCTGCCGGTTTGAAACCACCACGCTTCATACCGCACTCTGGGTTGAATGTGATGACCGTTTCAAGCTGAAGGCCTTTATCGACAGCAACAAGGCCAATATGGCCGTGGACCATAGCGGCGCGCCG